>ERZ857750.3523-NODE-3523-length-12973-cov-8.989317_pt1 | contig 12973 bp, 17 predicted proteins | sample MGYA00519915_ERZ857750 | MGnify/ENA primary metagenome ERZ857750 (study PRJEB31778, sample SAMEA3449358) | human gut metagenome | biome: human gut; feature: human-associated habitat; material: faeces | place: United Kingdom | collected 2010/2012 ... | reverse complement strand
CTTCACTCAGCCGGAGCCTGCAAACAATTTTGCGCATAAATCTTGACGGGACCCGTAAAAGTCCTTCAGATTGATGGTCGTCATTTGTATTTCCTCCATTCAGTTCATGTGTGGGTGGGTGAACAGAACGGAGGAACGGCGGGGATCGGCAGCCGGGGCTGGCTGCTTTGGGACAAATTGTCCCAAGGTGCAGGCACATAAAAACGCCCGCACAGCATGACGCTATGCGGACGCACGAAACAACATTTTCACTCACATACTGACAGACTTCGCATCCACAGTCGTATAGCTCCGACGGTGGAAGTGCGCTTTTTTTAGCCAGTATAAATCAAAGGCGCTATCAATCAAGAAAAAGAACACGGCGATACCTCCTTTGATACCGCCGTATCCTTAAAAAAGGGCGACTTTACCACACCCTCCGTTGATCCAGTTTTTCAAAAGGAAAACGGCGGCTTGAAATATGATATTTCAAAACCGCCGCTTGATTTTAGCACGCAAAATCGTCATCGAATGGCGGTTTCATGTGTTCGGATTTATGTATCACTCCTGCTTGGGGTATCACCCAATGACTCTTTAACGGTCTACACCAGTTTCTTTCTCGCCCGACCATATCACAACTTCACATACATAGCCATCTCCGTCATAGGTAAGGCTAATTCCTCTGTTTTTATCATCATCAAGATACCAACCGTCGGCGTTAATTCCAGAGAACAACAGATCAGATGCTCCCCAAGAACGGATAATGTCCTCTCTAAACCGTCCCATCAGACTTTCTTCAAAATCTTTTGATGTGTAGCCTTTCTCTGTTATATAGTCACTTACTTCATTAAGACTGATAAGGTCATTTATTCCCTGAGAAGCGTTTCCTTTGATTGTAACATCAACAACTCGAACAGACGAGCCGTTGATAGTACCACTCAAGTAGCATCCGCTTATTTCATCGCCCGCTTGCAGCTTTACATCCAAATCGCTTGTATTAAATTCAATGTTTCCCGGCAGTTTGGGAGCAAGGAAGCCCGCATCCTGCTTGTTTATGGTAGCGTATGCAACGCCATTTTCAACACTATTTATCGTTGCTTCAAAGCCAATCTCACCGCCCGCACGATTTGCAGATAAGGCTACTGCAACCACCAACAAGATGCAAATGATAACTACTGCGGTGATAGTCACTTTCTTTTTCATAAATAAAATACTCCTTGTTTGTCATTGATGTTTTAGCATCACTTTCGTTCGTTGCTCCCAATCCAATAGCATCCGCCAGCGATGCAATACTTTTCTTCATTGAGCGACAGCACCCCCTATTCCTCATTGTTTACCTTCGTCGTTAGGCTTTTTTAGTGTTCCGTCCTGCATAACAATCACTTCATCGCAAATTGCCTCGATGTCATCTTTGTGATGGGAAGTCACAATTATCAGCTTTCCTTCATCGCGGCGCTGACACAGCAATTTCCGAAGAAGCAGGACGGACTTTTCGTCCAACGCATTAAACGGCTCGTCTAAGATGAGAATATCCGGGTTTTCCATGAGTGCTTGAATAATCCCAATTTTCTGCTTCATGCCGAGAGAATACCGGCGCATAGTTTGTTTTGACTCCGGGTCAAGTTCAAAAAGCCGCATATACTCTTTGATCGTATTCTCGGAGACTTTCTTATTGATTGCCGCAAGTTGCTTCAGATTTTCAAGGCCCGTCATGTAACTGAGAAATTCCGGCTTTTCAATAATAAGGCCGAGTGAGGGCGGAATGGATATGTCCCGATGCAATCGCTTTCCGTCAAAATCAATCGTTCCACTTGTAGGGATAACTAACCCAGCAATCGTGCGGAGCAGCATAGTTTTTCCACTGCCGTTGTATCCAACGATCCCATATATTTTTCCACCTAAAAACAGGCAGTTGATATTATCTAAAACCTGTGTATAGCCTATTTTCTTAGATACCGCTTTTAGAATAATCTCCATTTTTCACCTCACAGCTCCTTCAAAAAATATCGTATGTACGGTTTAGTTGCAAAAGTAATAAAGTCGTTATTGCAAGGAAGATCGGCAGTAGCACAAGTCCAAGAGGCTGAAAAGTCCATGAGAAAATCAGCCGTATTGTTATCCCGTTTCGGTTCGTAACCGACTGAATTACCTGTTCGTCTATGAGTAAAAGCAAATAGGCAGATATAAAAGGCATTGTCGATAGCATCTTATTTTTCGTTCGCTTTAGCATTTCTGAAATGTTTGCTAATAGGAAAAAACTGAGTAGATACCGTATGTATGAGGAAAACATATCCAAAAATGAATATGTTTCACCATGCCAAATTGCTAAAAGATAGATCATGGAAAACCATGTAGTTAGATATATAACTGCGAAGAGGTATTGTTGAAGAAGCAGGAACAGGAGATATTGATTTCTGCTCTTCATACGGATAAAAGAAGGCTTCTTTGTGCTCCCGTCAATCGTTGATATTGTCCAGATAAACGGAGGGACGAGCAGATAGCAATATACTCTGTCACCGAATACCTGTGCGACTATTTCTCCACTTTCTGCTGCATACAGTTCATAAAGCGAAGAAGCGGCTAATACTGCGGCCATATACAACAAATAAAATGGTACAAGCCGAATCGTTCTTTTTCGGAATAAAATCATATAACATCCCTGTTCCTTCTGTTCCCAATGAAAAGGCAAACAATATCAATAGCGAGTAGCGCACCGAAAATAATTGCAATATCCTCTATGGTAATTACAAACGATGTTGCTCGTGCTACCATCGGTTGTAGTGCCATTGTGACGCTATATGTTTGAGCCGCTGTCTGTGTTAAGTAATCAAGTACATACATAATTATTGGCGGCAAAATAAACGCCATGTATTTATTTTTAGCCTTTACAATCATTTGGATGGCGAGATACAAAACAGTTAGCAGGGATAATGCAAACGCATGAAGAATAACATAAGTAACTGCCTCATAAAACGGGCTTTTTTGAAAAAGTAATGCCGAAAATGTTCCCGTGTGCGGGATCATGGTTTCGCTTAACTCCATACTCGATGGGCAAGTCACATACACCAAAAAAAGATTGAGCAGAAATAGGAATAGCGTACTAACGAAAGAAACAAAAAACACAGATAGAGCTTTGGAGCAGAGATATACACAACGCTTTTTCTTTGTGATGATAATTCCATAAATGGCGGTTTTACTTTCATCAAAAAATACCAGCCCTGTTAGCAAGACAGGGAAAAGCCAGTAGAGCGTGTTAAAAATTGTGCTGCCAGTAGTCCTATTCATAAACAGCCACCACATGAACGGGTTACTCTGATATGCAAAATGTGATTGCATAGTAATGGGGTCTATCACCGCAATGACAAACAATACTATCAAGGCCAGCAGGACGAGCCTGCTTCGATATAACTTTTTTACATCTATCCAAAAATACTTCATGCAATCGTCACACCCTTTTCGTTCCGCTGTATTTAGGAGCTATAATCTCGATTAAACGAAATCCTCCTTGCTCATTATCATGGGTTGCATCACCCATATAACGCACAAGGAGGAAAAAAGGGACATCATTTTTGAATTATTTTTTCGTAATGCCCGCAGCGACCTTTAACAGCTCGTCTGCGTCAGCAGTACCATAGACGGAAAAGAAGCAGCCGTCCCGCTCAAAGCAGATATAGCTCATACCATCTTTCTGGAAGAAGTAGCCCGTCACCCCGCCTTTATCAAACGGCTCTATCTTTGTATTTTCGGTATCGAAATAAACCCGATTGTCTGACTGGGTAATCATAATTTCAAAGCTCTCGGCTTCGTTGATGGCATATTCATAGAGAACAATCCCCGGTTCCGTATTCGGCTGCTTAGTCGTATCTTGCAGAATTGCTCCGTCCGGGAGATAGCCAGCCTGATACTCGGTCAAGTCCTGCAGCTCGTCCAGTTCGTCACCGTGCAATTCAAAAATGCTGTATTTTTCAAAGGTTTCGATTACCCACGAAATGACTCTTTCCCGGAATTGGGCGTTTGCTACCATGCAGGTTGAGAACAGCAAGGTCAAAGTGATGGCCGCAACCGCAACGGTTTTCCAAACCTTTCTGAACGCAATATGTGTCCGGCTGTCTCCTGCCGCTTTGTCATCCGTATCTGCTTCAAGTTCGTTGCGCAAATAGTCCTTTAAGGTAATATGGCAGGCTTTCCCGAAAGTATCATCGGAAATCATGTGGCCTGCCTCAACGCCCATACTTGAAGATAGCAGTTCTTTGTAGAAGCGAAAGCGCCCCTTGGCATTTTCCAGATGGAAAAACATTTCTGTCTCCTCCGGGGATAAGCGGAAACAATATCTGCTCAACAGCAGGACGCGCCCCTGATGGGGCAGCAACAAGATTTTCTTGCTCAACTCATGGATCTGTTGTTGGTGCAAATCAACACAAGCGCAGTTATCATTCTCAGCAGCCGCAAGAGTGTCTGCGGTCTTTTCAAGGCTGGTTGCCGCCGCTTCTTGAAGTAAAGCCTGCCAACTCATATCCATAGTTTTACCCTCCCTCATACAGTTTTCTGAGCTTCTTGACGAGCCGCTGTCCGCGTTTTTTAGCGGCATCCTCTGAAATGTTCAGTAGCTCTCCGATCTCTTTGTATCCCATTTCCTCGGCGTACCGAAGATAGACAAAGCGCCGATCATCAGGGTCGAGCCGGTCTATCAACTCGGTCAGCTTACGCACATCGGCATTGTGAATACACTCGTCTGCGAGGTCATCGGAGCTTTCATCCGAAACGCAGTCCCAGCGGTCAAGGTGAACGCTCTGCTGGGAATGACGCAGCACATCAATGGAAGCGTTTTTCACTATGGTAACGCAGAAAGCGGTCATTTGGGGACAGGGTAATTCAGAAATTTTTTCGATGTTGTCCATAATCTTTACAAATGCGGTGGACACAACATCTTCTGCGGCTTCTTCTGATTTTACGATTTTGAAAGAAATGCGCTGGAAGTGGACACGATGCTCATGGAATATCCGCTCTACCAGCGCCCGCTGTTCATCATTCAAAACGCCAAATAGGAATATCATCATAATAGGTTCCTCGTGGGTAATTCGTTGCAGCCTATCTTTATCGGGCAGGAAAACGCACTTACGCAAGCGTTTTTCTCACGACACGATATTTCAAATTATACCACAGAATAATCCTACGGAAAAGAGGGGAAAACGAGCCAAGCAGATGACACCACCTCCGTTTTTCCGTGGGATTTCCGGGGGACGCACTAACGGCAAGCAGGGCAAGTGTAGCCACACTTGCTATTTTTGCATCCCGGCGGGCTGCAAAAACGCTTGTTGGGGAGCCTCCCCAAACCCGGCTTTGGGACATTTTGTCCCAAAGTAATTTGTCTGCGTCACCGTGCGCTATCGCTCCTGTTCCTTTTTGCGCTGGCCGTCCGTGACGCCCAACAGATAGTCAATGTTGGCCTTGACCGCCACGGCCTGCCGCATTTCCTCCTGCGCCGAGCGGTACTCGGTATAGAGCGCCTTTTTCCGCGCCGCCAGTTGGCGGCGTTTTTCTTTTAGCTCTGCCATCTTGGGCAGCTTCTCACCGCCCAGCAACTCTCCCATCATGGCCTTGGCTGCCCGGTAGTCCGCCAGCTCCGCCTCATGCTCGGCAAGGTATTTCCGGCTGTACTTTGTAGCCTTGTACCCGTCAAAGACGGGGCGGGTCTTGGCGTACTGCACCACGGCTCCCATCAGCTCAGATGTTGCGGACAGGTCAGCCTCCGTCCGCCGGAGCTGTTCGGTCAAAGCGTGAAAACGGGAAACGGCGTCCTCGGCCTTTGCGGAGAGCTGGTCATACTCGATGATATTCTGCTCCTGCATGAATTGAAGTGCCGCCGCCATCTGCTTGAGGTTGTAGACCTTCGCCCACCGCGCATAGGCCGCGCCCTTACCAGCGCGCATCCGTTCCTGTATATCCACGATCAGATCAACACGGCGAGGGACAGCAAGGGCAGGAGCAGACTGCTCCGGGAGCGGGCGCTCCCCGGCGATGACGGCCTTGATGTCCTCGGGATCGTAGCCGTCCCCGAGGGTGGATGCCCGCAACCGGGTAGCCCGCTCCTGCCCCGGAACAAGAAAAGAGATCGTACCGCCGCGCCCATGCTTGACCGTGAAGCCGGACGCCTCCACGAGCCGGAGGAAAGCGTCAAAATCGGCGGGGCGTTTGGCAAGAGTTTCATTGATGGCAAGCCGTAGCCGCTCCTTGTACGAGGGTTGCCGCTCCGTCCCCAGCCATGCCCCGTAATGGAGAAATCGTCCCTTGCTGTGCAGCTTGGGGTTGGTGATGACGGACAGATCATTTTCAAGACAAATGCGGTCAGAGAGCCGCCGCACCGCACGGCCAGAGCCGATGAAGTCCCGGAATTTCCGGGTGCAGTCCAGCGAGGTCGAATTGTAATAAATGTGATTGTGGATGTGCACCTTGTCTGTGTGGGTGGCAACGAAAAAGGCGTACTTGCCCTTTGTCCAGCGCATCGCCGTTTCATAGCCGATGCGGTTGGCCTCCTCCGGCGTGATCTCGCCGGGCTTGAATGACTGGCGGATCTGATAGCACAGCACATCGGCATCCCGCCGCTGCTCCCGGCCTGTGACGGCCCTGTACTTGGCCTTGCTTAGTAGGAACTCGGCATCGGCGGTCATGTGGTCGCAGCCGTAGGACGAGATCAACTCGCCGCCCTCGGTCTTGTCCGGGTTTTGCCCGTAGTCAAACCGTTCTTTCAAGGACTGTGCGATGGTTTCTCCCTTGCTGATTTTGTGCTTCTTGAAATAGGTTGTGGCCGTAGGCAGCCCTCCTTCCAATATGACAAACGGCGGCTGTGGTCAGCCGCCGTCGTTTCAGCTTTGGGACATTTTGTCCCGAAGTATCAGCCAGTGATGAAATCCCGCAGGGCAAACTTGGCCGAGTGCAGCTTGTCCACCAGCCATTCCGCGATGGCGGGAACGCCAAAGGGAGAAACGAGGAACGCAAGGACGAGGAACACGATTCCGCCCACCGTTTGCCCGCTGATGAACAGGATCAGGGAGAGCAGCGTCAGCACAATGCAGCCCAGCTCGCACACGGCGGATGCCACGCAGAACAGAAATGTGACCATAGCGGCCAGCAGGGACAGCGCCACCATTACGGGGGCGGCAAGGATTTTGAGAACGATCATAGCAGCTACCTCCATTAAATAATCGGGTTGGATTATCCTTCTACCCATATTATACCGCCGGGAAAATAGGCACACAAGGATGTCGAGCTTTCACGACCTCGAGACATTTTGTCCCGAGGTCGTGAAAGCCGGGGAACGGTACAAGGCCGCTCCCCGACAAATCATAGGCTCACCACAGCCGCCAGCTTTTTCAGCAGCTCGGACAGCGGCTCCCAAAGGTCGGCATAGTCCTTTTGGAGCGCCGTGATCTCCGAGGGATAGATACCGTAGGTGTTGGCATGGACGGCCACTTGGTTTAGGTTGTTGGCACACCGCCGCTGCAAAGCTACCAGCTCCCGGATGTCCGAGAGGTCAACATGGAGGACATAGCCGTTGAGCGCCATTTTCCGCATATAGGCTCCCATGTTGGAGATCCCGGCCTCGGCCATGCGGTCAGCGATCAATGCCTGTTCCTCCGGCGTCACCATCACATGAAGATGAACAAAGCGCCGCCGCTTTTTTATCAACGCTCCTCACGCTCCCGGCTGCGGCGTTTCGGCGGGTGTTCCCGCACTTTGTCCAAAGGCTTTTCCGACCGGGGCAGCACAGGCAGATTGTTGATGATGCCGTCGATCATGTTCCCATTCTGCTCCATCGCAAGCTCGGCGTTCCTGTTGGAATTGCGTTCCTGCTCCATAAATATCCTCCTATCTGTCGCCCCGGTCAGGGGCATTTTTCTTTGGGGCGGATTGCCCACGGCCAGCCTCGGCCTGTTTTGCGGCGGTTTTCATCTGCTCCCGGATCGAACGGGGTCTGTCGGGATTGTCGGGCGCAGGCCGCAGCTCATAGTCGGACACCTGCCGCTTAGTCAATGGCCGTGTGTAGGTCAAATGCCCCCACGCCAGAAAAGACCCATTTTCAACCGGGATGCGCTGATCGTAGTTGACGATCTCATCCGGGGTGTTGCGGTGCGGCTTGGGAAATGTCCCAATGTCCACGGGACGCTGGGTAGAATAATACTTGTAAAGGCCGGGAGCTTCGGTCTGCTTGATACCGACACTGTAAAGACGCTGGTATTCCTGCACCCGTGCCGCAAAGTCCTGCTCCAAAGCGGTACGGTCGCTGCCATAATGCCCCCACTCATACTGCCGCTGCCCCTTGTCATCGTCATAGCAAGCCCATGTGACATAGGGCGAGGGAGCGGTAGGATGATGCCCCAGCGCAAAGCCCCTGCCGTTTTCCAGCATGACGGCCTTGATGATCTCATAGCCTTGGTTTTTATCCATATACCCTCCTCACCGTGATACATCCTTGTCCGCCCGCTTTGCAAAGGGCTGGAGTTGATAGGGACTTTTGCCGTCCTCCGGGCGCAGAAAGTCCAACCTTGCAGCGGCGCGGATGGCGTTCTGGTTGAGCTGCCGCTGCCATGCCCCTTGGCTGGGCGCCCATTTGAAGCCCTCACTTTTAAGTGCCTGCCGGGTATCGGTGTCCGGCTTTTCCTCAAAAAGAAGCTGCAAGCGGTTTTCCGCCTCGTTGACCTTGGCCTCACCGCCGGGGAATGTCCAGCCGACAAATTCAGAGCGGTTACTCAGTTCCTCAATGCGCTGGCGCACACGGCGGATGTTGGCGTTATTGTTGGTGAGCAGATAGGATGGAAACGGAACGGGGTCTTTGCGCCAGTCTTGGGACATGGACGCCGTGACCTTTTCCACCTGCTCCGCCGTCAGCTCGGGGCAGCCCTCCAGCGTCTTGTGCTTGCGGTAGTAGGCATTGACCGCCTTCATCATGGCCTGCTGGGACTCCATTCCCTCCAGCTTTTTCGTGAGCTTTTCCACGGCAAGGTCATCGTCGGCGCTGATACCGCCCCTGCCTGTGGAGCGGATCTTGTCCAGCAGCTTTTCAATTTCGGCATACTCGCCGTAGTTGCGATCCCGGGCGGCGTTCTGCTTGGCCTTTTTCGCCACGGGGAAATTGCCGCCCCCGGTGATCAGAATGGACGGCACACGGGCGTCAATGGCGTTGCGCTCATTGAGGTTTTCCGCCAGCCTGCGGGCGTAGCGGTCAACAAGGGCGTCGATCTTATCGTGGTACATGGGATCGACCTGCGCCTTTTGTTTCTCTGCCAGCGCATAGGCTTCATCCACCATCGCCCGGTAGCCTGCTGTGGCCGAGCCGGGGGCATAGTCGGAATAGCTGTTCATGTCCTTTGCCCGCTTTGCCGCCGCCTCGCTGATCTCATAATATTTAGGCATTATTTCTCCTTTCAGCCGGGACTTCGGGACAAAATGTCCCAAAGCTCCGGCGCTTGGATGTGGAAAGCATTTCTGCAAAAACAGGGGCGGACGGAAAACATACCGCCCACCCCGAAAGCACCCCGGAAAAGCCTTGCAAATGCAGGCGTTTTCCGGGGCTAATTTTCCACGCGCTACCTCCGCTTGCGGCGCATATATGCCCGCTTCTGCTCCCGCAGGGCAGTCCCGGCGCAGACAGTCGAGCAATACCGCTGCCGCCCATCCGGGAGGAAAGCCCTGCCGCATACCGGGCAAGGCCGGGTTTCTGTGATACGCTCCACGGTCAGCGACCTTTCCAGCACAGGATCAAGGGGCAGCACCGCCGCGCGGAAATAGCGGCAATAAGTGCCCGTCCAGCACTTGCCCAGCATATAGCAGGGACAGTCCAGCGGCAGGCAGCCATAGTCTTTATCGTAGTTGGCGCACCATTTTGTCACCAGCTTACGAATCGCCGTTTTTTCCTGCCGAGTCAGTTCACGGCTCATGTTTGCCCCCTGTCTTGGGCTTGAGCTGTTCCCGGTAGCAGAACACGCAGCCGATCCCATGCCAGTAGGGGCAGCCGTCGCAGCGGGAGCCTTTGGGCGGCAGGTTGGGCGGAGCACCCTTAAAGTAGCTTTTTTCTTTCATAAAGTCCTCATAGGGGCTGTTGGTAAATCTCATTCCTCGCCCTCACTTTCCGTTTCGTCCTCGTCCTCCCAAGGCGGGGTATCGTCGTAATCGTCACCGTAGTCCTCCGCAGCGTCGGCGGCCTGCTGCTTCTTGGGGCGGTAGATCTTAAAATACCAGCCAGCCGCGCCGCCGATGACCGCCACGGCCAACACCAGCAGGATCGTCCCGCCGCTGTTCTTGGGCTGCTCCGGCTCGGGGTCAGGCTCCGGCTCTACCACGGGCGCAGGTTCGGGAGCCTTGCCCTGGCACTCGCCCATATTCACGGCGCAGACGGTGCAATCTGTGTTGATAGCACCCACGGCGCATTTGTCCGCGCAGGCACACTCCGGCAGCTCACCGCCCGCAGCCTGCATCGCCGCCAGCAGGTCGGCCTCGTCCACCATGTTCAAAAAGTAGGTCTGGTACTGCTCGCCGTCCTCGTCGGTGGGCTTGTCATAGTCAATGACGATGTAAAAGGTGTTGCCGCCGCTGGTCTGTACCGTGATGAACTGCTTGTTGGTGGCCTTGTCATAGAGCAGGTCACGGGTCACAAGATTGCCGTCCTCGGTAAAGCCCTCGCCGGGGTCAACGGTTTCGGCGGGCAGCGGCTCCACCGGGTCAAGGCCGTCCCATTCCTCACCGCCTCCGGCGTAGGCCGTAACCGCCATACTGCCCATGAGGACGGCCACACAAAGCGTCACCATCAAAAGCCGCAGTTTTTTCATTCCGTCACCTCCGCCTGTTTCGTCGGCTTCTGGCCACTGTGACCAGAAGCGCCACCCCGGAGCTGCTGGAGCACCAGCGGCAGATCGGCAAGGGAGATACTCATGCCGCGCACGATCTCCACGATCTCGCTGTTTTCCGCCTCCAGCTTCTTCTGCTCCAGTTCTTTAAGCCGTGCCTGCTGCTCGGCAATTTTGGCCTTGACCTTTTCAATCTCGGCCTCGATCTTTGCGCTTTTCGTAATTGCCATATCAAAAAACCTCCTTTACGGTAGTCGCCCGTAGGCGTAAAGATGGGACTGCCAATAGCTGCTGTTCAGGTTGGCATAGCTGATAGGATCGCCACAATGGAGCATCCAGCCGTCGCCCACATAGATGCCCACATGAGAAACGCCCGCCGTGTCATAGGTGCCGACAAAGAACACCAGATCACCGGGCCGGGGGCTGCTCGTCCGGGAGCAGATGTTATAAAGGCCCTGCGCCCCCAGCCGTCCGAAGCTCCAGCCGCATTGATTGTAGACATAGCTGACGAAGCCGGAGCAATCAAAGGACGTGGACGGGCTGCTGCCGCCCCACACATAGGGGAAACCGAGATATTTTTCCGCTTCTTTCAGAATGGCGGCAAAGGTTTCATCATCCAGATAGGACTCCGGGACTTCATGCTCCGGCGGGCGGTTGGTGATGTATTTCCCGATATAGCCGGACGATGGGAACAGATCGGGACGGTTCCCCAGCGTGGACATATACAGGGCGTACATGGAAAGCTGCTCCTCGGACATCATGTAAACCGGGACGTGGGAGAGATTGAAGTTTTCCAGCGTGACATAGCAGATGTAATAGTTGTACGGCACCTCTACGTCATAGTCGTTGCCCTCACTGTCCGTCCGGGTAACGGTACGGTAGCGCACCTCGACAACCACATCCTCGGTCAAAATGTACTGGCGGTCAAAGAGCATTTGGAGCGTCCCCCGCACCTCGTCCAGCGTCCACTCACCCTCATGGAGCGCACAGACGATGGACAGCAGCACATAGGGATCGTGTTCAATGGTGTCGAGGTCAAAGTGATACTCGTCATAATCGTGGGTGCGGGTGTAGGTGTCGAGGTAGCGTTGCAGTTCGTCCTCCAAAGCGCAGTAGGCGGCCTCCGCCCCCAGCAGGTCAGCGTCCTCGGCGGCATAGGTGGACGCGCCGATGGCTCCGGCCACGCCGTTGCCCACCGTCACCAGCGAGGACATACACGATTGCAGCACCACCAGCAAAAGAAACGCCGCCAGCAGCAGGAGCAGCCCGCCTGGGTGTTCCTTGATGTAGGCGGACACCTTTTCCGCCAGCTTGCCCGTGACGGACGCCGTACCCTCGGCGGCCTTGGCGGTTTGTCTGGCAGCCTCCCGCGCCTGCTTTGCGTACTGACGCTTGATCTTCTGCTTTTGCAGATACCGGGACACTGCGCCGCCCTCCTGCATTTCCGGGTGTTCCTCCACGGTCTTGCGGTAGTAATAGCCCGCCGTGGCCTTGATATGCTTGCTCTCGGCACGCTCCACAGCCTTTGCGGGGTGCTCCCGGATGGCCTTGCGGAGCTTGCGCCTGCCGAAGCGGTACACGGACTCCGCCGCCAGCTCGGAACGGTGTGCGCCCTCCGTGCCGACATTTTCATGCTCGACCTCATAGAGCTTGCCATGCAAAAAGCCGTGGACGCCGTGTCCGGCAGTATGGGCAAGGCGCTTGACCGCACCGGGCTTTTTCGGCGGCTTCTGCTTTGCCAGCTTCTCCCGGGCGGCATCCAGCTTTTCGCCCCGCTTTTCCATGCGTAGCTTACTGGCGGCTGTCTGCTCCTGTTGGCTTTTTGGATGGAATTTGGACTTTGGGACTTTTTGTCCCGAAGTGGGGTTACTCGTCTGTTCGCTCATGGGCAAGATCCTCCGGGCGGGTCGTCAGCAGGTCATAGATCTCCCCACGGGGGAAACGGTCTACAAACGGGATGGTGACATTTCCATAGAACAACAGGCCCTCGCCGGAATTGGAGTGTGTGATGTAGGAGAGCTGATGCTCGGAAATGCCAAGCTGTTTTGCCAAGATCGCACGGTCGCTCTGCGCCTGCGACAGCAGCACCATGAAATCGGTGTTGTCCAGAATGTTCTCGATCTCCCGGCTGGCCAGCAGGTCTTTCACATTCT
>ERZ857750.3514-NODE-3514-length-13007-cov-8.310994_pt1 | contig 13007 bp, 6 predicted proteins | sample MGYA00519915_ERZ857750 | MGnify/ENA primary metagenome ERZ857750 (study PRJEB31778, sample SAMEA3449358) | human gut metagenome | biome: human gut; feature: human-associated habitat; material: faeces | place: United Kingdom | collected 2010/2012 ... | reverse complement strand
GGGCATAAAGTAGATTCATGCAATACCGATTTACACAAACTATTTTACACTCCCCGCGATAGTTTTATTCACTTTCCCCTTCTTCTCAATTTCTTCTTGCAGATAAGTAAAAGTGAGCATGGCTTATGCCTGTTTTGATTGCTATTCTTTCGGTTATAAAATATAATTTTGTTAGTTATATTTACAAAATAAGATACTTTATTGCGCATTCTGCAAGTATTGGAATATCAAATATTAATATTCCATACATCTGGAATACTTACTTATTTTGCAGATCTGGGAAATCTGCATTGGGAAGGAAGTTTTAGTAGGGAGGGATGTGTATGGCTTCTTTAAATCATGTCTGTATGTGGGAGGGGCATGGTTGGAAGCGGATTACGGCTGAGGAGGCTGCTAAGCGATATCCCTATGGGACAATCCATGCTGACAGCGGGCTTTTCATGTGCGAATTATGCGGTCAGTATGTCAGTCTGACGAATGGCTCCATACGGGTGCGTTATTTTAAGCACAGCCGCGCGGAGGATGAAAAGACCTGCCCGGAGCGTACCTTCGGCCCCGGCGCTTATCCTACATATAGTTCAACGGATCATGACTTGCCAATCCGTATTTGTGTTTCTGGCAATCCACCTTCTTCGTTTAGTCTGGAGATGGGTTTAGTTCGTGTTCCTGAGAATTTATTGGAGAAAAATTTTAAACTGACAATTTACCCCAAGGGCGAAATCAGATCGTTTTCTTTCACAAAAGAGCGCCTCAATAACGACCGCATCATGTATCTTCCTTTATGGGATCATCCATATGAGACTTATACGCTTCATTTCGAAAACGGGAGCAATGAGTTATATAAATTCTGGCCATCAATGGTCAAAGGCATTAATCCGAGAGGAACGTTATTTGATAAAGCCTCTGGTCGAATGCTCTCCAATGATGCTGATGTGGAAATTGGAAAGGAATACTATCTGCTGAAGCGGAGTTTTCTTCCCCATAGTTCCAGGACGGTAAAGGTCACAAAGCTCATGCAGCAGAGGTATGGAGGAGAATCGTGGATTTTAGCTTCTGTTATCGCTTCTGAATTTAATGAGGATGCAGCCCGTTTCTTTCTTGATTTCCATTACCGCCTGACGGATAAGCCGATTTCCCTTCGCCCCATTTGGCCGCTGTTTGTGGAAGGCGAGTCGAATATCAAGCACAATCAGACAACCATGTACATGCTTGTCGAAGGGAATACGACCGCATTCCAGACATCTCCCTTTACAAAGGTAGATCCATTGCATGTTAAAGCAGAACAGCTGAAGCTTTTTAAGGTGAAGTGTTCTGACCGGCAGCACTTAATATCGGTAGGCCGTTCGCAGGCTCTGCAGTACACCTATTTCTGGAGAGAAGCTCTCAATCAGGAAGGAACTTGTCCGGAAATTTCCGTCACTGATTTCAAAGATACCGTGATACAACCTGGGGAGACAGATGTGCTCCCCAATAAAAAGACCTTGCTATTTAAGTCCCCCTATGATGGTGAAATCGTTATCAATCATGCAGGACGTATAGAGAAGAGAGATATTAAAGCAGACGAATCTGCCATGATTGATGGAATCACGTATGATACTTCCATTCATGTCATGATCGGACTTGATGTTGTCTGGCAGATTGAGTTCAAGAGGCAGGTATCCGCCGTTTCTAGCAATGAAATGGAAATTTTAAACGAACTGATTCATATGCCGGGTCCTTCCATCCCTGTCCCGCACGCTCTTTCAAATATTCTTCTTGGCATGAGCTGCTATCCACAGGTCTGCCTATGGATTCGAAGATGCATCAAGAGGGGCAGCATCAAGGAACAGTCTTACCGAAAACTGCAGCACATGTATCGCAGCATGCATATGAATCAACCAATCCGGCCTTACTAACTTTTATAAAGAGGGGAATATAATTATGGCTAATCCTAACAATTCAAACCATCTTGCGGAGTATGACGATACCAACCTTGCTGCTCTGCCTGGTTATGACTATGGTAACGATGATAGTGGTGAGATTATCTCCTTATGCCGTATCTTTACGGACAAATTCGAAAACCGTTGGCTATCCCGCTGCGCCGATCTGAACACTTATGGAAATTATGAGATTTTCTATCAGGATAAGAACGAACCGCCCTACTTTAGAAACAGAAGCAAACTTTACTACAATTTCTTTGAAAATAGTAATACAACTTCTGATGATGGATTCTATGGCATATGGACCTGGTCTGCGACGCGCAGAGACACGGATGAAACAAAGGATTTTCTCGTTGTAAATTATACCCCGGAAATTGATGCTATCGAAGTTAAAATCATGGAAGATTCCTTCTCTCTCGATGAGCTGATTAGGCTTTTAAAAAAGGGAGTCGATTTTAACCTTAACAGTGGCAAGGTCATGTTTGCCATCAAGTCTGGAAGCCAATATACAGGCATTTTATGCAAGGCAAAAGATCTCGATATTAATAATGGAGTGGCCGTCTTTAGTAAAAATTACACAATAGCCCCTGTCTATCGGTTTGGAGGGAACGACATTTTAAACTTGCACAATGGGTTCCTCTTCTATAGAAAGCCTTTTGCTGGTATCCCCATCGACCTTTATCCGGTAAGAGGACCTCGAGAAATCGTTAAAGATATCATCTTTGATTCCCTTTCCTGGAACGCCTGCAAGGCACGAGGTTTGACCCATGACCAGCATAAGAGTCTGAAGAATTTTATCGGAACCATCCCCGACTCTGATGTCACAGAAAAAATTGTATCTGAATTACATTGCTCTCCCACTGAAGCCCAAAACTATCTGGATGAATTCTTGGATAACGCTGTCAGCTATATTGACGGCAGCAGCATAGAAGATGATGTACTCGGTTCCGCCATTTCAGCCAATGATGAACTTTGGGAAAAAGGCAAAAATTCGATTCGGGAAGAATTGGTTAAAGAGAATGAAGACCTTATTGCTGAATATAATTCCCTCAATGACGATTTAGGCACCATCAAAAATGAAATCAAGGCTTCAAAAAGCACTCTTGAGAAGGCAAAGGCAGATAATGAACAATTTGAACAGAGTCTTGCAAACAGAAAAAAATTAGCTGAGGATGTAGAAAAAGCTGTCGCTGAAAAAATTCAAAACGCACGTGAAAATGCTGCTGAGTTTCTTGCAACCATGGCATTCACTACCGCCCTGCCGGAGAAGACTGAAAAAGCAGTGGAAACGGCGAAAGTCCCTGCCCTCTACCACACATTGCCCGCCAGAGGTGATATTAATGATCTTGAAGTGTATCATTCCTGGACACACGTTATAGATACGACTGCTTTTGAACTTGAACTGGCTGGAGTTTCAGGGAAGTATTCCAGTGGCCTTGCTTCTTTCCTCTGCGCTGCTTACAGCAAGAAGCAGCCGATTCTCCTTGTGGGTCCAAATACCAATGATATCATTCAGGCATTCTGTGCTTCTGTAACTCATCTTGATCATATACACGGAATTCTCCATTGCGAAGGAGAATTCAACCATCAGGTAATCGCTGAAATAGGTACTCATAATGAGGACATTGTCATCATTCATAATCTTCTGGGCAGCAGATGGATGAACGGACTTCCTGAGATTCTCTCCAAGAAAGATATTTTCTACATCGTTGAACATCCCTATGCAGAAGATATCCAAATTGAACCAAGAAGCCTCTATAACTTTATACTACCCGTTTTTACGGAATTCCTTGTTGATAAAAAGGCAGAAGGTGGTTACCGTGGCGGTTACTTCACCGAAGTCCTGGATCCTAATAAAGCTCCTGAAGATAACCATGTACGGTTAAAATCACTTCCAAAACTTGGACTGCCTGCTTTGGTAAAAAATCAAATCACTTCTCTGGCTGCTTCAATGCATGGTATCTATCCGGAAGTCAGCGGAGATGATGATTTCCTGCTTGCACTCCTTCCGATTGCCTATGCCACGATGAAGATGGACAAATTGACTGAATCACTGGATTCCTCAGATATAGCTCTTTCTAAGGATTTGAAAAGCCGCATGGAATATGTATTAGGAGATATCCAATGAACGAGTATGAGAAGCTTCTGGAAAATGTATCTGACAAGTATCACATCTACCGGGGAGCTAAAGAACCTGAAAATGACTGGAAAGCCCGTGTAATTTACAGCATTTGCGGCATGATGGCGTACACATCGCTCTGGGATGACGAGAAATCGATTTCCATTGTGCATCTGAAAAGACGTGTCCGCCGCATACTCAAGGATTATCTTTCCCTATATCCCAGTGTTTCCAATGAATTCCCTGCTTTCACCGCTGATGAGGAGGCCGAGAAAGTCAGTCCGTATCCAACGACAATTGAAGATGAGATTGCAGACCAGTTCTTAAAGACGGGCGTCGTTTATCATAAACCTTACAGAATTGTCCCCGCCATGAAGCACGAGGAAAAGATTGACAATATTTGCTTCCAGCGAGGTCTTGCACCGGAAAGCATTTCCTGCGTATCCGGACTGGGCTTCTATTCTCTGGTCAAGGAGGCTTCCTCTCTGGCAGAGGAAGCCAAAGAAATGAAGGACATCAGGGATATGTTCGGCCTGTCACAGGATAATCTAAAGACTGTATGGGAAAAGACACTATCTGCGGCTTCCTGGAAATCCGTAAAGCCATTTGAAACGCCCACCAAGTACCTTCTTCTGAATCCACCTTTTTCTTATGGATATTGGACCAATAAGCCCGATAAAACCGGGCAGGTCTCTATTCTTCGAACGGGCCAGGAAGGGGCTCTTCTGTACTATCTTTATCGGTATGAAAATAACAAGCTCAAGGTAAGTCCGCTGCCTCCCTGGCAGGTGGAGTCTCATAATTACAGAGCTCTTTCCTGCGCTCTTCTTTCCGAGAACCAGACGCTGCCTCCTATTGAATATTCTGTAGATGGATCCTTGGTTCATGTCCATTTAAATTACCTCCTGCCGCCCAGGGAACTTCACTTCCTGAAGCTTTACAGTTGGCCGGAAAGAGCGAATATTCTCCCTAGCAACTTTCACAGAAAACTGACAAAGGTCGTATTCACTGTCATGCGGAAAATACTGACTGAGGAAGGCTATGCATTTAAAGAGAAATAAAGGAGGCACTACCTGATGCCCAACGGAGCAAGTTCCATTCATAAGCAGCTTCGAACGGAGCTGGAGAATTATATTAAATCGCAATTATTCGGAAAATCCCCGGTTTTACTATCATCGCTCAACGCACATATTGATGATGAAGGCCTGCTTTACCAGAAGCCTTACATTGAGTCTTCACCTGCTTATGTCACTGTAGAAAACGGTCTGGCAAAAGCAGATCTTGCTCCATGGATGAAAGACTATTTCTCCGATCTGGCAAAAGCCGGCATCGGCATTTTCCCATCGCCTTACGAGCATCAGATACAAGCGCTTGAAGCAGCCGCCAGAGGTGAAAATCTATTCGTTTCGACGGGCACTGGTTCCGGTAAAACGGAATGTTTCATGTGGCCTCTTCTGGCCAAGATGGCTTCTGAAGCAAGATCCTCAAAGAAAACATGGGAAAAGCGCGGAATCCGCACCATCATCATGTATCCGATGAATGCGCTCGTCTCTGACCAAGTCAGCCGCCTTCGGAAGATGATTGGAGATCCCAAAAAGAAATTCATTACCGCATTCAGGAAAACTTGCGGCAGCGTCCGCCGCCCTCAATTTGGCATGTACACCGGGCGTACGCCATATCCGGGAGAACAACCATCGAAGGATCCGGACCGCAAACTTGAACGGACTCTTCGCCGAATGTCTTTCCCGGAAGATGATTCAGAGAAAGAATTCTTCCAACATCTGCAGGAAGAAGGAAAGATTCCAGCCAAAGCAGACATGGCTGATTTCCTTGATCGGCTTCATGATAGCGATCATACCCCAGATCCGGAAGACGCAGAGCTGATCACCCGTTTCGAGATGCAGCAATTCTGCCCGGATATACTGATTACCAACTATTCCATGCTGGAATACATGCTCCTGCGCCCCAGAGAAAGAAAAATCTGGAGTGACACCCGCGAATGGCTCGCCTCCAGCAAAGAGAACAAACTTCTCTTCGTCATCGATGAAGCACACATGTACCGCGGCTCATCCGGCGGAGAAGTTTCCTTATTGATCCGCCGCCTTTTCCATAAACTCGGCATCGGCCGGGATCGTGTGCAGTTCATCCTGACGACAGCAAGTATGCCGAACCAGAGCCTGAGCGACAGGGATGCTGTCATGACATTTGCCAATGAATTGACAGCTTCCGATGAAAAGACGGAGTTCCGCTATCTTAAAGGCCGTCAGGAAATCATCGATAATAATGCAAAGTATGATATTCCCGCCGATCTTCTCTTACATTCAGATCCAGGAAAATTTGAGAACCGAGATCTCTCCGCCCTTCTGGATCTCTGGAAGAATGCCGGTCATTTTGATACTTCCATCAATTCCTTGGAACCTCTTTACAACTGGATGTACGATCACCTGATCGATTACCGTCCCTTCCATAATCTGATCAAGGCTTGCCGTGGAAACGCCGTTTCTCTGGGCGAACTTTCTTCAAACATTTTCCCCACGCTCAATTCGGATGATGCACTGAAAGCAATAAGCGTCCTTTTAGCGATTGCACCACTGGCAAAAAATGCGAAAGATTCCGTCCTTTTCCCTGCCCGTATGCACATGCTCTTCAGAGGTATTTCCGGGGTCTACGCCTGCACCAACCCAGAATGCAGCCACTCTCATTCAGATGGCGGCCTTACTTTAGGGGAAATTTACTTGTCTGACAGTGGCCTGACCTGCCCACACTGCGGCAGTGTCGTATACGAGCTCTATAAGGACAGAGGCTGCGGCGCGCTGTTCTTCAAAGGCTATATTCTGGATGGTGGTTTCTTTACCCATGAAAGCCATGTCTACCTTTGGCACTATCCCGGTCAGCTCATGGATAAGAATATGAAGGAAATCCATTTATTCATTCCGGAGGATGATTATCTGCCCCCTAAAAGCAGCGGCAAAAGTGCCATCAAACCATGCTATTTGGACATCAAGAGCGGATTTATTAACTTTGCCGATGACTCGCTGGCAGGCAAAGAAGGAATTCGAAAACTCTATTACTGTAACCACTCTGTCAAAGATCAGCCCGGGGTTATTACATTCGCGGACTGCCCGCACTGCACCCACAAACTTCCTTCGACTCAGCTTGTATCATTCAGTACACAGGGCAACTTATCATTCTTCAATTTAATCCAGTCTCAATTTAAACTGCAGCCTGCTGTTCCCGGGAAGGATAAAGATCCGTATCATTTTCCCAATCAGGGCCGCAAGGTTCTGCTCTTTTCGGACAGCCGTCAGCGCGCAGCAAAACTGGCACGGGACATGTCGAATGCTTCTGACATTGAAGCGGCAAGACAATTATTTGTCCTTGCTTTGGCAGAAATGGAAAAGCAGGGCTCTAAACAGTCCATGGATTCTCTTTATGATTACTTCTGCCTTGCAGCAGGGCGTCATCATTTGCAGCTTTTCCACGGAGAAGAACGAAATAAATTTGAAGAAAACTGCCGCTCCGCATTACGGAATTACGAACGCTATACAAAGCGAAACAGAGATTATGATCCAAGATACAAAATAACAAATGCACCTTTGAGGATGCAGGAATATGTCCTCCGCTTATTTGCGGGTGGTTACAATACGCTCTATGACTCTGCCACAAGCTGGATTGAGCCCACAGAGAAAGCACTTGAGGCTGCCGTTGATGAACTAAGTGACCAAGGGATAGAGATTTCGGAAGAGGAATTCAAAGATTTCTTTAATGCCTGGATGCTCTATATTTCTGACAGATATACAGCTCTCGGACACACAATCAGCGATACCATCCGCATGGAAGTCCGCCCAAACTTTGATGGCTATGGCCTTAAAGATGATTGGGCCCTTTCAGCAATTATCCGGGAAGCAGCAGGATGGCAGGAAAGCGGGAAGAAAATAGGAACTAAAGTTCAAGAGAGTAAAGAAGAACTGGTCTGGAAGCAGGTTTTGAAGGAACAGTTCCTTGACCATGCCCAGCCGGATAATGGCAGACTTTATGTGGATCTTACCAGAGTCAAAGCACGTTTCGATCCTGACCATGTATGGTACAAATGCGAGCAGTGCTCCGAGCTGACGCCTTTCCTCCTGAAAGGAAGATGCCCCTCATGCGGCGCTGAACACATCCATGAAATGAGGCCGGAAGAGTACGATGCGCTCAGCTTCTGGAGAAAACCGCTTCAAGATGCGCTCGATGGCAAACCTATCCAGGTCATTGATACGGAAGAGCATACCGCACAGCTTTCTCATAAAGACCAACGTGATGACCTCTGGAGTAAAACGGAACAGTATGAACTCCGTTTCCAGGACCTGGTTCAGGATAATGAAACTCCTGTCGATATCCTCAGCAGTACGACAACCATGGAAGTCGGCATCGATATCGGATCCCTCGTCGCCGTAGGGCTTAGAAACATTCCTCCGACACGCGAAAACTATCAGCAGCGTGCCGGCCGTGCGGGCCGCCGCGGATCCAGCTTGTCTACCATTATTACTTTCTGTGAAAACGGCCCGCATGACACCATGTATTTCAAGGACCCGACGCCTATGCTCCGCGGTGATCCACGGAGGCCTTGGATCGATGTACAGAGTGAAAAACTGCTTCAGCGTCATCTGTCCATGGTTATTCTTCAGACATATCTGGATACATGCGGCAAGAGTCTTGACACCCTGCCCGCCCATGAATTTCTGAAGGAGTTCCTCCCGGATTTCAAGAAATATATGGAAGCTTACGACATCAAGAAAGACAAACATCTTCTGCCGCCCGGAGCGGCCATTAATCATGACGCTTTCGTAAATGAATTAGAGGAATCTCTGGATACACTCCACGATAAGTGTGAAGCTCATCCTGAATTATTTGGCGTTGAAGAAAACAATGAAGACAAACGGAACCTGAAATCCCTCCTTGATGCGCTTTATGAAGAAGGCATCATTCCTACCTATTCCTTCCCGAAGAATGTCGTCAGCACCTACATTCCGGACCGGAACGGGAAAATCCTTTACGAAGTATCCCGCGGACTTGATGTGGCTATCGGTGAATACGCGCCGGGCAGAGCCATCGTAGTCGATAAGCAGACCTACCAGATCGGCGGATTCTATTATCCGGGAAGTGAAAGGAAAAAGGGTCAGCTCAAAACACCTGCACGATCCTATACAGACGATCCCAATTACATGAAACACATCATTTCCTGTGATGCATGCGGCTGGTTTGATCTGTATGATCCAAGTTCCAGCCACGGTCACCCGGATTGCTGCCCCTTCTGTGGAAATACTGATCTCAAGACCACCCGTGATATGATGCGTCCCTGGGGCTTTGCTCCTAAGAATGGGGAATCGATCCCTGATGTCCAGTTATCCGAAGAATACACAGCGATACAGCAGCCTCTCTACTCCACACTTCCAGACGCAGAGGATATGGAGCTTATCCCGGGTTGTAAAAATATAAGATCCGCCAAGCGTACCAACCAGCGAATCCTTATGCTGAACAGAGGCATTGGAGACCAAGGATTCATGGTATGCCCGGACTGCGGTGCCTCCATGCCTGGAGACGACATTTCCGTCTTAAAGAATATAGAAAGGCCTTATAAATCCGGACTCAAGCTAGGGAAGTGCAGCCATATCAATGCACAGAACGTCAACCTCGGCTTTGATTTCATCACAGATATGCTCGTCCTTGAATTCAAGATCGACCGCAAGAAAATCGACACTAGGACGGACAATCCATGGCTCAGCCGCGCAGCCCAGTCCCTGGCCGAGGCCCTGCGTCTGGCAGCCAGCAAACGCCTCGACGTCGATTTCACTGAACTTGTCACTGGCTACCGCTTAAGATCAGGCGCCAGCAACACAGCATACATCGACATCTACTTGTACGACAGCCTTTCCAGTGGTGCAGGCTATGCCGTCAGCGTCGCTGATGCCATGGACGAACTACTTCATGATATGAAGGCTCTCCTGGAAGACTGTGACTGCCGGTCCGCATGCCCCAACTGCCTCAAGCATTACAGAAATCAGAACGTTCATGGTCTCCTCGACCGCTTCGCTGCCCTTCAGCTTCTTGAATGGGGCGAATTCGGGATAACCGTTCCAGAAATTACGCCAGAAGATCAGATCAAACTGATTCAGCCCTTGGAAAACATCCTCAGGGAATCCGGTTGCAAAATCACCATATCCGGAGACGAAATCCACGCCAAGAGCAATACGAGAGAAAAACAAATCATCATCTATCCCGCCATGTGGGCCGTTCCCCATGACCGCAATACCATCTACATAAGCGACGCTCTCATGAAATACGCTAAACCATCCGCCGTTAAGCAAATCGTGGATAATATGTAGAAATATAAAAGAAAAATCCTCGCTGCAGAGAGAAATATAATGCAACGGGGATTTTTGCGTGGGAAGACAAGTGTTAGCGGTACTCTCAAAAGTTAGGACTCTGTACGGCGAGCGAAGCGAGTTCTGCTTCCGCACGCAAAAAGAACCCCGTGAGGGGCGGAGATGGAAGGCGCTGGATTTCTTTATTTCCTTATATCTTTTTATGCAGCCATTCCTGGCTGTGTTTGCATTCTTCGATCAGGGCCTGCATGGAGGGTGTGAGGTCTTTGTCTTTGCGGTAGGCGATGCGGAAGATGCGTTTGCATTCGAGTCCATCTAAGGGTACTTCTACGAGCTGGCCGCCGGCTACTTCCTGACGTACGAGGGTTCTGGAGAGGAAGGAAAGGCCCAGGTTAGCCATGACGGCGTTCTTGATGGCCGTCGAGTTGTTGTATACGCCGATGACGTGGTAGGGTATGTGGTGCTCGCGCATGACTTGCTCGAACAGTTCACGCGTGCCGCTTCCTTTTTCTCGGACGAAAAAGGGGAGGTAATCGGTATCTCTTGCGGTTTTGATATCTTTGCCGGCCCATTCGCTTTCGGGGGCTGCAATGAGTGTCATGGTATCTGTCAGGATGGGTTCTGTCGTGAGCTGGGTCGAGGTAAGGCGGCCTTCGACGAGGGCGAGGTCGATTTTGTCATCGAGGAGCATCTGCTCGAGTTCTTCGGTATTATGGACAGCGGAGAGGATTTCCAGATCGGGCCAGAGCTGGCGTGCGTGCTGCAGGAGGTCGACGAGGAATACGTCGCCAATGGTGATGCTGGCGCCGATCCATATAGGCATTTGCTTTTGCAAGGCATGCATGCTTGATTCTGCCTGCTGCTGCAGGGAAAGGATTTCGCTGGCAAATTTTTCCAGATGGCGGCCTGCCGGTGTCAGGAGGATTTTCCGTCCCGTGCGTTTGAATAGGAGGATGCCATAGTGGTCTTCCAGCTCGTGGATGGCCTGTGTGATGGATGGCTGGCTGATGTGCAGCTCTCCGGCCGCTTTTGTCATGTTCATCGTTTCGCAGACTGTCAGAAAAATTTTGAGGTGTCGAAAGGTCATGGTGCGGGCTCCCTTCTTCCATAGGTAAAAGCTTATTGGTTTCATTATATCTTAGTATTTTATGAAGGGAAAGTCATAGGGTATTCTTAACTCATGTCAAAATTTCATGTAAGGAGCTTTCATATGCACGTATTCCCTTTTGCCAATAAGCGTAATGCTGTCATCGGCCTCGTTCTCACGCTGGCCTGTTCTTTCATCGGTCAGGCACTGGCCGGTCTGCCCGGTCTTTCTCTGATCGGTCATCTTGTCCTGGCTCTCATTCTGGGCATGGTCATCCAGTTTAGTCAGTCCGTCACTAAAATGGCGCGGGAAAGCACGGGATTCATCGCGAACAAATTCCTCCGCGCCGGCATTATTCTCCTGGGGTTCAAGCTGAACCTGGTCATCCTCATGAGCGCCGGTTTGAAGAGTCTCGAAGCGGCCGTCTTCGTCGTCACTATTATGATCACGCTCAATTATGTGGTCGCTCGCCTGCTGCGCGTCGATCACACGCTGGCTCTCCTGACGGCCTGCGGTGACAGCATCTGCGGCGCTGCCGCTGTCATGGGCATTTCCGGTGCCATCAAGGCGAAGGCCGATCAGTCTGTCCTCGCCGTCGCCATTGTTGCGATCCTCGGCACGGTCTTTACCCTGATCATCGTCTTCCTGCAGCCGTTCCTGGGATTCTCCAACGCCCAGTTTGGCGTGATGGCAGGTCTGAGTCTTCATGAAATCGCGCACGCTGTGGCCGCAGGAGGCAGTGCCGGCGCCGTCGGTACGGACAGTGCCATCATCGCCAAGCTCTCCCGCGTACTTCTCCTCGCTCCCGTCGCTCTCATCCTCGGGACCTTCGAAGCATGGCGTGAACGCCGCAGATCCGGCGATACGAACACGAAATTCAAGATCCCCATCCCCTGGTTCATGGGCGGGTTCATCATAGCCAGCGCCATCGGCTCTTACATCCCTGCCGTCAGCCTGGCCGTCCCCGTCCTCGTCAAGGCAGCCTACATCATACTCGGCATGGCCATGGCTGCTCTGGGTCTCAACGTAAACTTCGGCGTCATCCTGCGCGAAGGCGTCCGTCCCCTGACTGGAGCCGTCTTCTGCTCCATCGTCATCATGACCCTCGCCTGGTTCATCGTACGCAGCTGGTTCTAACCTGCCTGATGAGGGAGCGATAAGGAAATTAAATCTGTTTCAGATATGGCAAAAGGAGCTGTGACAGAATGTGCAATCATTTCGTCACAGCCCCTTTTGCGTGGGTATAGTGGGTATATTCGATTAGAGGATTATCTAACAAATGTATTTATCAACTCTATCTGAAAACCTCAAAGGATGCTTCGCCTTCTTAGGAACTGCACCCCTATCGCCCTTCGGGCACTTCCCTCCGTTGGGGGAAGCTCGGCGATGAGAAACAAAAGAAATCAGTTCTTATTTGTTTTGAACTTATATAACTGCGCTCGAGAACTACTGTATTCCCCGGCTTCGATAGTGTAAAATCATTTGTGTAAACTCAAGTGGGGATAGAAAAAGGAACC
>ERZ857750.3507-NODE-3507-length-13033-cov-3.874711_pt1 | contig 13033 bp, 12 predicted proteins | sample MGYA00519915_ERZ857750 | MGnify/ENA primary metagenome ERZ857750 (study PRJEB31778, sample SAMEA3449358) | human gut metagenome | biome: human gut; feature: human-associated habitat; material: faeces | place: United Kingdom | collected 2010/2012 ... | reverse complement strand
GCAGAAAGTATACCCGAATGATCCGTGTCCATGCGGAAGCGGTAAGAAATACAAAAAATGCTGTGGCAGAAATAAATAATAAAAAAATGTAGATTTTTGTGATCTGTGGTGGAGTAACCTCTGCCACAGGTTTTTTATTTTCATACACAATAACATACTTTCTTGTATAAAAAGAATAAAAATGCGCACACTTTCTTCGTATGAAAGAAAAAGGAGGAAGTTGCCATGACGCAATTGAATTGTTCTGTAACAAGCTGCCTGTATAATCAGGATCATTATTGTTCCAAAGATGATATCACTGTGGGAGGTTCTAATGCAAAACGAACCAGTGATACCTGCTGTGAGAGCTTTCGTGAGAGAAACGGAAGTATGTGTAATTCTACCGGGCAGGTCAGCAGTACCGTAGATATCGACTGCGAGGCGACAAGCTGTGTACACAATTGTGGGTGTAAATGCTGTGCAGACAGCATTGGTATCGGCGGTGGCAGTCAGGCCTGCCATTGTAAAGATACCGAATGTGCAGATTTTTGCTGTAAGTAATGCGATATGAGATTACAGAACAGGAAGAAAATCATTAAAATGTCGAGAAATGTCGACGAAATTTTCCTATATTTGTTTGACTTTTAGGAAAAAATGTCTGGATGCTTGTCATTCAGGCATTTTTTTTGCTGTCCGGGCGGAAATACCTATTGATTTTTAGGGATAAATGTTTTACTATTTATATAAAAGTGGGTGAAAGTGGTGCAAAAGGGTAGAAAGTGGATAAAGTGGATAACTTTGTGGATAACCAAAGCACCGTTTTGATAGAACGGAAGGCAGGTGTTTTCAATGGGACGCGGATTTAAGGGCGAATACAATCATACCGTAGATGCCAAGGGCAGACTGATTGTGCCGGCAAAATTCCGCGAAGCTCTGGGAGAAACATTTGTAGTGACAAAGGGTCTGGATGGCTGCCTGTTTTTGTATCCGAATGAGGAGTGGGCGATCATAGAGACGAAATTCCGGGAACTCCCGTTGACAACGAAAGATGCACGTAAACTGTCAAGATTTTTCTTCGCCGGTGCAGCTGACTGTGAAGTGGACAAACAGGGTCGAATACTGTTGCCTGCTGTTTTGCGCGATTTTGCGGCAATTGGAAAAGAAGTTGTGTTAGTCGGAGTCCTGAACCGGGTGGAAATCTGGAGTAAGGAACGCTGGCTGGGCGAGAATGAGTATGAAGATATGGATGAGGCGGCAGAACATATGGCAGCGTTGGGATTAAGTATATAGCTGCACAGAAAATGGTTGTCTGCTTTATCACAGGAAAGTAGATTTTTAAGGAGGAATGCGATAAATGGATTTTTCGCATGTGTCGGTTTTGCTGAAAGAAACCGTAGGAAATCTGATCACTGATCCGAATGGTATTTATGTAGACGGTACGTTGGGCGGCGCCGGGCACAGTTATGAAATATGCAGCCGGCTGTCTGAGCAGGGACGTCTGATCGGGATCGATCAGGATGCGGACGCAATTGCAGCAGCGACCAAGAGGCTGGAGCCTTTCAAAGATAAAGTGACGATCATAAGAAGCAATTATTGTGAGATGCCGGCAAGACTCCGAGAGATCGGTATTCAGAATGTAGACGGTATTATGTTGGATCTCGGGGTTTCTTCCTATCAATTGGATGAACCGGCAAGGGGGTTTACCTATAAGGATGAACATGCACCGTTGGACATGCGGATGGATCAGCGTCAGGCTATGACAGCAAAAGATATTCTGGCAGAATATAGCGAACAGGAACTTTATCGGATGATCCGCGATTATGGAGAGGATAAGTTTGCGAAAAATATTGCAAAGCATATTGTTCAGGCCAGACAGGAAGCACCCATCGAGACAACGGGTCAGTTAAATGAAATCATCCGGGCGGCAATTCCGGCAAAAGTCCGGGCTACAGGAGGACATCCTGCAAAGCGCACGTATCAGGCGATCCGTATTGAGTTGAACCATGAGCTGGATGTACTGGAGAATTCACTGGATGAGATGATCCGGATGCTGAATCCGGGAGGAAGGTTATGTATCATTACATTCCATTCACTGGAAGATCGCATCGTAAAGACGAATTTTAAGAAAAATGAAAATCCATGTACCTGTCCACCGGATTTTCCGGTGTGTGTATGCGGAAAAAAATCATTGGGGAAAATGCTGACACGCAAACCGATTCTCCCATCGGAGGAAGAACTGGAATATAACAAACGTTCAAAAAGTGCAAAACTGCGTGTGTTTGAGCGGAGATAAAAGAAACAGATAATTATTAAAACAGAAGGTGTATAAGAAAATGGAAAGTAGAGACAGACATTATCGTCGGGATTCGTATATTGAAGGCAATGTAGTCAGACAAAGAGAGAGTGTGCCGGGCAGAAGTGTACAGCCGGCAGAAAAAACAAGAGAACAGCTGCATCAGGAGCGTATGAGAAAAAATGCGGCCCGCCAGAATCAGCAGAGAGCCATGGCAATGGATCGCGGATATGTAGCATTTCTTGCAGCTGCAACGGTTGTCTGTTTTCTGGTCTGTGCCATTTTTATCTATCTGCAGTCAGATGTGACGACCAGAATGGCAAATATTGCATCGATTGAGAGCCAGATCGCCGAGGTAAAGGCAGATAATGTGGCAGCAGAGAAACGTCTGGAGACTACCATGAATCTGGATCAGATCAAGGAAGCAGCCAAAAATCTGGGACTGATCATGCCGGGGAGTGAGCAGGTTCGTTACTATTCTGTGGAAAACAGTGATTATATGAATCAATATGGGGAAATTCCATCTAACTAATGTACTCTCGGAGGAGATAGAATGAGACCCGGAAGACGAAAAAAAATTAAAAAGACAGAAAAGACATACAAATTTCTCACCAGAATGAAAGGAAAAATGCTGTTTGTATTTTTTATTATCATAGCAGTTCTGATCGCACTGGTGGGACGTTTGGCATATATACAATTAAAAAGCGGGGACAGGTATGCAAGAATTATACTGAACCAGCAGGAATACAGCAGTAAGACGATACCGTTCCGCAGAGGTGACATTGTAGATAGAAAGGGGACCGTCCTGGCGACGAGTACAGATGTTTACAATGTCATTTTAGATTGCAGTGTTCTGACATCTAGGGAACAGTATTTGGAGCCGACCATCGCGGCAATGGTGCAGTGTTTTGGCGTAGACGAAACAGAACTTCGGGCATACGTCAGTGAAAATCCGAAAAAGCGTTATTATAAAGTCATGGACAAGCTGCCTTACGAAGAAATCGCGCAGTTTGAGGATTTACAAAATGACGAAAAAAATGGGAAAAATATCAAGGGTGTGTGGTTTGAGAAAGAATATATCAGGGAGCATCCGTATGATACGTTGGCAAGTACACTGCTTGGGTTTACGACATCCGGTAATGTTGGAATTGGCGGGCTGGAGGATTATTATAATGAGACACTCAATGGAGTGGACGGAAAAGAATATGGTTATGTAAATGATGATTCCAATTATGAAATCAAGGTAAAAGAGGCTGCGGATGGTAATACACTGGTGTCAACCATTGATGCAAACCTGCAGTCTATCACAGAAAACAAAATTGCAGAATTCAATAATGCGATGAAGGACGGTCAGAATGAGGGTGCCAAAAATATCGGTGTTATCATGATGGATCCGAACACAGGAGAAGTGTTGGCTATGGCGACAAACCGTACATACAGCCTTCAGAATCCCTGGAATCTGGATACGTTGCGTTACCTTTCCGCAGATGAGAGCACAAAGGCGATTCATCAGGCAGAACGTATAGAATTAAAGAAATACTATGATACAGATACCATTGATGCAATGACGGAAGAAGCGTGGAATGCTGCCTTAAGTGAACATTACACGGAGGATCAGTTAAGCAATATACGGAATACGGCACAGTTAAATCAGGTATGGAATAATTTCTGTATTTCTTCCACTTATGAACCTGGATCTACGGCAAAACCTTTTACGGTGGCTACCGGACTGGACAGCGGAACCCTGACCGGTAATGAGACTTATTACTGTGATGGTGGAGAGACGATTTCCGGACATCATATCAGTTGTATCAAGCGGGCAGGCCATGGGGTTGAAACAATTCAGCAGTCATTGGAGAATTCCTGTAATGATGCGTTGATGCAGATGTCTTATGCCATCGGGCCAGCTAATTTCAGCCGGTATCAGCACATTTTTAATTTTGGCTTAAAGACAAATATTGATCTTCCGGGAGAGGCACGGACAGATTCTCTGATTTATCCGGAAGATCAGCTGAGTACTATCAATCTTGCAACGAATTCTTTCGGACAAAGTTACAATGTTACGATGGTCCAGATGATAACAGGTTACTGCTCTCTGATCAATGGTGGAAAATATTATCAGCCGCATATGGTATCCAAAATTACCGATGCAAACGGAAATACAGTTCAGAATATTGAACCGATGCTGATCAAAGAGACCATATCCGAGGAGACATCGGCTACGATCCGTCAGTATCTGCAGGGGGTCATTGTCAATGGATCCGGTAAAAAAGCGAAAGTGGACGGTTATTCTATGGGTGGAAAAACCGGTACTGCGCAGAAATTACCGCGTTCAGCCAGAAAATACCTGGTATCTTTTATAGGTTCCGTGCCGGCAGATAATCCGCAGGTAGCGATTTACGTTGTTGTAGATGAAGCAAATTCCGAAGATCAGGCACACAGTTATTATGCACAGAGCATTGCACGGGAAATTCTGAAGGAAGCATTGCCATATCTCGGTATTTATCCGGATGAGGAACTGACGGGTGTTAACGAAGGTGTTGGTATTACCGGAGAGGGCATTCAGGTAGAACAGACACCAGAGTCCATGGACAGCGAAGTGCCGACAGAGGCACCACAGTCTGCAGAAGGAGAGCCTTCCGGGCAATAAGAAAATACATGCATAGAGAGTAGTTTTCCGGAATAGGATACATAATAATCGATCTGTGTTCCGGGGGGGACTATGCAGCATCTGAAGTTATATCAGAAAGGAAAAATTGTATTCCTTTTTTTCGCGGTTACCGCAATCTTGACGGCTGCCTGCGGAAGACTGGCGTATCTGATGATCGTTCAGTCAGATTATTATGGAAAAAAGGCCCAGGCACTACACGAAAGAGAACGCAGCATCAAAGCCGCCCGCGGAAAAATTGTGGACCGCAACGGAATCGTTCTGGCAGATAATCGCTCGGTATGTACCGTTTCCGTGATACACAGCCAGATCCGTGATCCGGAACGGGTCATTGCAGAACTGGCAGAGTTGCTGGAGTTACCCGAGGATACCGTGCGCAAACGGGTGGAAAAAGTCAGTTCCATTGAGCGGATCAGTTCAAATGTGCCAAAAGAAACCGGTGATGCGATTCTTGCCAGGCAACTGGAAGGTGTGAAGGTGGATGAAGATTATCGCAGATATTATCCATATGATTCTCTGGCATCAAAAGTCATCGGGTTTACCGGTGGTGATAATCAGGGGATTGTAGGACTGGAAGTACGTTATGATGACTGGCTTTCCGGCGAAGATGGTAAGATACTGACCATGACAAACGCCTATGGCCAGGAACTTGAGCAGGAAGGGGAACGCAGGCAGGAACCGGTGACAGGTAACCAGTTGACAATCAGTATGGATTGCAATCTTCAGATGTATTGTGAGCAGGCAGCACAGAAAGTAATGCTGGAAAAGAATGCAGATGAAGTATCTGTGATATTAATGAATCCCCAAAATGGTGAGATTTTTGCCATGGTAAACGTACCAGAGTATAATCTGAATGAGCCTTTTACGCTGAATGTGGAGCCTGCCTCTGATCTGAAAGAATCAGAAAAACAGGATCTGCTGAATCAGATGTGGCGTAATGCCTGTATTAATGATACGTATGAACCAGGTTCTACATTTAAGATCATTACTACAGCTGCGGCATTGGAACAGGGCGTGGTGACTGTGAACGATTCCTTTTACTGTCCTGGATATAAAATCGTGGAGGATCGCAGGATCCGCTGTCACAAGACAACGGGACACGGGGCAGAGACATTCACCCAGGGGATTATGAATTCCTGTAATCCGGTGTTTATAGAACTGGGACTGCGCCTCGGTGCAGAAAATTTTTATCATTATTTTGAGCAGTTCGGCCTGCTGCGAAAGACCGGGATCGATCTTCCGGGAGAAGCAGCAACGATTATGCATAAAAAGGAAAATATCGGACAGGTAGAACTGGCAACCATTTCATTTGGTCAGTCTTTCCAGATTACACCGATCCAGCTTGTTACGACCGTATCTTCGCTGATCAATGGCGGAACCAGAGTGGTTCCTCATTTTGGTGTATCGGTGCAGAATGCGGAGGGAGAAACCAGAAAGACATTTTCCTATGATGAAACAGAAGGGACGGTGAGCACTGCGACATCGAAAACACTCTGTGATCTGCTGGAACATGTGGTTTCTGAGGGAACCGGAAAAAAAGCAGCCATCGAAGGATTTTCCATCGGTGGGAAGACAGCTACTTCACAGACACTCCCGCGAAGTGATCATAAATATATCGCATCGTTTCTGGGGTTTGCTCCGGCGGAAGATCCACAGGTGATTGGTCTGATCGTGATCGATAATCCGCAGGGTGTCTATTACGGAGGGACGGTGGCAGCTCCGGTAATGAAGGAGATTTTTGAAAATGCACTGCCTTACCTCGGTATCGGGAAGACAGTGACAGAACAGATGCAGCAGGAAGAAATTGCTGCCGGGAGCAGGTGATCCTGAAAACGGCAGGTGTTGGGATGAAATGGAACTTCCATGTTGCCAAATAAAAAGAAAAGACGTATGATACTACTTAGATTTTAATAACATACAATCAGCATGGGAGAGATGCTGAAATAAGAAGAGGTGTGAAAATGACATATCAGGTAATTATTCCGGTACTTGTAGCATTTGCAATCACAGCTGTGCTCGGACCGGTCATCATTCCGTTTTTGCGGAAATTGAAAATTGGAAACACAGAAAGAGAAGAACTGGAATCTCATCAGAAGAAAAACGGGACCCCGACCATGGGTGGTATTATGATCCTTATTGCAGTGGTGGTCACATCATTGTTTTATGTGAAGGATTATCCACAGATCATACCGGTTTTATTTGTGACGGTAGGATTTGGAATCATTGGATTCCTGGATGATTACTTAAAGGTTGTGCTGCGCAGATCTGACGGACTGCTGGCATGGCAGAAGATGCTCTGTGAGATTGTGGTTACGGCAGTATTTGCAGTGTATCTGATCAAACATCAGGTATCGCTGGATATGATCGTTCCATTCAGTCATCACATACTGCAGTTGTCCTGGCTGGCAGTGCCGATTCTGTTTCTTGCAGTCATAGGTACCGTAAACGGCGTCAACTTTACAGACGGTCTGGATGGTCTGGCTTCCAGCGTGACCATTCTGGTCGCTACCTTTTTCTCCGTAGTTGCATATGCAACAGGAGCCGGTATCGCACCGGTGACCTGTGCCGTAGTCGGCGCATTGCTTGGATTCTTATTATTTAATGTATATCCGGCCAGTGTATTTATGGGAGATACCGGTTCTCTGGCTTTAGGCGGTTTTGTGGCAGCTACCGCATATATGATGCAGATGCCGATTTTTATCCTGATCGTCGGACTGATCTACTGGATCGAGATTCTGTCTGTTATGATTCAGGTCGTATATTTTAAAAAGACAGGTGGCAAGAGATTTTTCCGTATGGCACCGATTCATCATCATTTTGAACTGGGAGGATGGTCTGAAACCCGTGTCGTAGCAGTATTTTCAATTGTGACAGCAATTCTTTGTCTGATCGCGTATATCGGGATTGCAGGCTGATATAGAGAAATATAGGTTTGGAAAAGAAAACAATCTGGAGGAATGTTGGAATGGAATTCACAGAGAAAAAGGTACTGGTATTCGGTACCGGTATCAGTGGTGTGGCAGCAGCAAATTTATTGGAAAATGCCGGAGCTGAAGTTGTATTATTTGACGGAAATGAAAAACTGGATAAAGCACATGTATTGGAAAATTTTACAGAAAGCAAAACACCGGAATTATATGTTGGAGTATTACCGGAAGAAGTAGAAAAGGAACTGGATCTGGTAGTATTAAGTCCGGGTGTTCCTGTGGATCTTCCGCTTGTCCTGCGGTTAAAAGAGGCAGGTCTTCCGATCTGGGGTGAGATTGAACTGGCATATCGTTGTAAAAAGGGAGATGTGCTGGCTATTACAGGTACAAATGGAAAGACTACGACCACAGCATTGCTGGGTGAAATCATGAAGACAGCGTATCCACATGTCCATGTGGTTGGAAATATCGGTATTCCGTATACCGGTGTGGTAACGGAAGATACTGATGATACAGTCACTGTTGCGGAGATCAGCAGTTTTCAGCTGGAGACGATTGATGCGTTTTGTCCGTGTGTGTCAGCTATTTTGAACATCACACCGGATCATCTGAACCGTCATCATACGATGGAAAACTATATTGCTGCAAAATTAAGCATTGCAAAAAATCAGGGGCCGGAGCAGACCTGTGTACTGAATTATGAAGATGAAGTGTTGCGTGAGCGTGCAAAAGAACTGTCTGCACATGTAGTGTTTTTCAGCAGCCTGACACAGTTAGAAGAAGGTGTATACCTGAAGGGTGACAAAATCGTCTATGCGCATGACGGTCAGGTAGAAGATGTGATCGCTACGGATGAATTGAATATCCTTGGCCGTCATAACCATGAAAATGCAATGGCAGCAACTGCGATGGCATTAAATTATGGTGTTTCCCTGGATCATATCCGTCAGGCACTGCGCGCATTTCAGGCTGTGGAGCACCGGATTGAGTATGTTACAGAAAAGCGTGGCGTACGTTTCTATAATGATTCCAAGGGAACCAATCCGGATGCAGCCATCAAGGGAATTCAGGCGATGGATCGTCCGACCTATCTGATCGGCGGAGGATATGATAAACAGTCAGAATATACAGAATGGATTAATAGCTTTGATGGAAAGGTAAAAAAACTGGTGCTGATTGGCCAGACCAGAGAAAAAATCGCTGAGACAGCAGATGCCTGTGGTTTCCATGACTATGTATTTGCAGATAGTCTGCAGGAAGCAGTCGATATCTGCTATGAAAATGCACAGAATGGAGATGCTGTGCTTCTTTCCCCTGCCTGTGCAAGCTGGGGAATGTTCCCGAATTACGAAGTTCGTGGAAAAATGTTTAAAGAAATGGTTCATGCATTAAAGGAGTAATCATACATGAGTGACCGACACAATCGTACAAAAACAGCCAGCGTCGGAAAAACAGCCAGCGCCGGAACAATTAAATATTTTGATTACAGTCTTCTGTTTATCATTATCTTTCTGGTGGGGTTCGGGCTGGTGATGCTGTACAGTGTCAGTGCATATGAAGGTCAGAGCGTATTCAATGACCCGACACATTATCTGAAGCGTCAGGTCTTCAGTGTCGGGCTCGGATTCATAGGAATGTTTGTTTTTACTTATTTTCCACAGAAGTGGATGAAGAAGGTTACGGGATTGGCATATATTTTGTCACTTCTTATGTGCCTTGCAGTATTTGCAATCGGAAAGAGCTCCAATGGATCTGCCCGCTGGTTGAAAATCGGTCCAATCCAGCTGCAGCCTTCTGAGATATCCAAAATTGCGGTCATACTTACGATGGCATTGTTGTTGAGTAAAGTGCCAAAACAGATCAAAGATTTCAAATCTATTATAAAGGTACTGATTCCGGCAGGTATCATGGCTGTTGCCATAGCCATCAATAATCTGAGTACAGGAATTATTATTGCAGGAATCGCAATTATTATGGTATTTGTAGTCAGTCCGAAAAAGAAAGAATTTGCTGCACTGGGCGTGATTCTCTTTGGACTCGGACTGGCGGGAATCAAAATGGGCGGTTATCGAGTCGTGCGTATTGCCGCATGGCTGCATCCGGATCAGTATCCGGATAAAGCATATCAGACACTGCAGGGAATGTATGCCATTGGTTCCGGCGGCCTGTTCGGAAAAGGTCTGGGAGCCAGTGTACAGAAATTAGGCTATGTGCCGGAAGCGCAAAATGACTTTATTTTCACGATCATCTGTGAGGAGCTTGGGTTGTTTGGCGCGATTTGTGTAATCTTACTGTTTATATTACTGATCTGGCGTTGTATGGTCATTGCCAACAGTGCCCCGGATCTGTATGCTTCCCTGATTGCTGTTGGGGTTATGGGACATATTGCCCTGCAGGTTGTGCTGAATATCTGTGTGGTAACAAATTGGATGCCAAATACCGGTATTATTCTGCCCTTTATCAGTTACGGAGGTACGTCCGTAGCCATTCTGTTGTCGGAGATGGGACTGGTGCTGAACGTATCCCGGCAGATTCGTTTTGATGCGGCACATCCTATCGAGTGAAGAAATTGGCTGGAAAGAAGAGGAACACAGGCGTGAGAGAAAGTGTGCGTAAAAGAAGAAAAAGAAGAAAAATCGGACGCATGATATTGACAATGATTCTGATCATTGCCATGCTGGCTGGTCTGTGTGCCATTTTAATCTGGAAAGTTTTTGTAGTCAAAAGTGTGTCTGTAAAAGGAAATGAAATCTATACAGACAAACAGATTGAAGACTGGGTGCTGGATAAAGAGTATTCCTGGAATTCACTGTATGTCTATTTTGAAAATAAATGTAACAAAACGGAGGAAATCCCTTTTGTGGATTCCCTTCGGATACGGTTAAAATCTCCGCAGAAACTGGAGATTACCGTAGTGGAAAAAGGAATCCTCGGTTATCTGTATGTGCCGTCGCTTGGAAAAAATGCATATTTTGACAAAGATGGATTTGTGGTGGAGATTTCTTCAGAAATAATTCCGGGAGTGACCAAGATCAATGGTCTGTCGGTTCAGACAGCAGAATTATATAAAAAACTGTCCATTGGCGAGAACAGCAAACTGTTGCGGACGTTGTTAAGTGTGACACAATTGTTGAAAAAGTATGAAAGAGTTCCGGAAGTGATCCTGATTCAGAACAGTAATGTATATCTCAGCTATGGTGCGATTCAGGTAAATCTGGGCAGCGGTACAGATTTAAATGAGAAGATTCTTCGAATGGATCAGATCCTTCTGCAGTTGGATGGCATGAGCGGGATGCTTCATCTGGAAACCTGGTCTGAGACAAATACGGATATCTATTTTCGGAATGGGGAGCTGGTGGAGATTCCGAATGATGTGCAGACAGTACCGACACAAGACGACAGTACACAGCAGTAAAAAATATGATTTAACTGTTGATTATTTAAGAAAAAAAAGATATTATAAAAGATAGAATGATGTAATGGCAGAAATGTTATCAAATATAATAGAAAATATTCCGTATCAGGGATAAAAGGAGGATTATCGTGGTTGAAATCATGTCAATAGGGGCTGAGTCCAGCGCAAAAATAATTGTAATTGGAGTGGGTGGCGCTGGAAACAATGCCGTAAACCGAATGATAGATGAAAAAATTGGTGGCGTGGAGTTTATCGGAATTAATACGGACAAGCAGGCGCTTACTTTATGTAAGGCTCCAACCCTGATTCAGATCGGTGAAAAATTAACAAAAGGCCTTGGTGCAGGTGCACAGCCGGAGATTGGACAGAAAGCAGCAGAAGAAAGCGCGGAGGAACTGACCGCAGCGATCGAAGGTGCAGATATGGTATTTGTTACCTGTGGAATGGGTGGCGGTACCGGTACAGGTGCAGCTCCGGTAGTAGCTAAGATCGCAAAAGATATGGGAATCCTGACAGTTGGTGTTGTAACCAAACCGTTTAAATTTGAAGCAAAGACACGTATGACAAATGCAATCCACGGTATTGAAAATCTGAAAGAGAGTGTAGATACCCTGATCGTTATTCCGAATGACAAGCTTCTTGAAATTGTAGACAGAAGAACGACTATGCCGGATGCATTAAAGAAAGCAGATGAAGTATTACAGCAGGCAGTTCAGGGAATCACAGACCTGATCAATGTACCGGCTCTGATCAATCTTGACTTTGCAGATGTTCAGACCGTTATGAAAGACAAAGGTCTCGCACATATCGGAATCGGTGCGGCAACCGGTGATGATAAAGCAATCGAGGCAGTTAAGATGGCAGTTGCCAGTCCGCTGCTTGAGACAACCATCAATGGTGCTTCTCATGTCATCATCAATATTTCCGGTGATATCTCTCTTATGGATGCAAACGATGCTGCAAGTTATGTTCAGGAGCTTGCAGGAGATGATGCAAATATCATTTTCGGTGCGAAGTTCGACGAGTCCGTACCGGATTCTGCAACGATCACAGTTATTGCAACAGGACTTGAGACAGAAGCAGCTCCGGCACAGAGTATTTTACCGGGCGTGAAATTCAATGGCGGTAATACATTAAATATGGCACGTACAGCAGGAACCGGCAGCGCAAAACCGGTACAGCCGACTGCTCCGGTTCAGAATTATAATGGAATCCAGCGCCCGCAGAAACCGACACCTACAGTTGCACCGCGCGACATTAAAATTCCGGAATTCCTGAAAAATACAAAAAGATAATAAATCTGAGAAGATAACGGTAAGAACTCCGCGATTTCGACAAGAAATTCGCGGAGTTTTTTGTATAGTAAGTAGGGAGGTGACAAGTGGCATATGAATGGTATGCAGACATTTTTTGCCTGACCAGTCTGCTTATGGACTTCTGTGCAGTGTATACTGCAGGAATCATACTGAACAGAGCTGTCAGCTGGAAGCGGTGTATGATAGCATGTGTTTTCGGTGTAGGTGCTTCTGTAAGTTTGCTGTTTATGATTCCACGGTATGCCATTTACAGTTTACTGGTGCATGGTATGGTACATCCGCTGATGACCTTTATGGTATTTGGGGGCAGAGACCGGGCCGGTTATCTGCGGGCACTATTGAGTTTGAGTAGAATCCGGTGAGCCGCAAACCCTTTGTTTATAAGGGGTTCAAGGCTCTCCGTTTTCACGATTGCACACTGATTGCACAGTGCGC
>ERZ857750.3504-NODE-3504-length-13040-cov-12.596920_pt1 | contig 13040 bp, 10 predicted proteins | sample MGYA00519915_ERZ857750 | MGnify/ENA primary metagenome ERZ857750 (study PRJEB31778, sample SAMEA3449358) | human gut metagenome | biome: human gut; feature: human-associated habitat; material: faeces | place: United Kingdom | collected 2010/2012 ... | reverse complement strand
AGAAAATGAACAACACGATCATTGAGTACATCAATGGTATGGAGGTTGTCAAGGTTTTCAACCGGGAGAGTGAATCTTACGAGAACTTCCGCAAGGATGTAACGGACTATCGGGATTATACCTTGGCATGGTATAAGGCCGCCTGGCCCTGGATGGCGATATACGGAAGTCTGCTGCCCTGCACTGTTATTCTGACTTTGCCTCTTGGGGCATGGTTTGTTCTCTGTGGCATAAGCACTTTACCTGATTTGATTTTAGTCCTCTGCCTTTCCCTCAGCATTGGGATTCCTCTCCTGAAAGCACTGGGCTTTATGGAGACGATTCCGAATCTGAATTATAAGATCACGGCACTTGAACAGATGTTAAATGCGGCACCGCTGCAAGCTGCTGAGGATGATTTCCACGGACAGGATTTTAACATTTCTTACGATCATGTTTCCTTTGCGTATCAAACGACACAGCCTGGCCCAGATGGGAAACCGATAATAGCGGAAAACGAAGTCCTCCACGATATTACCCTTGTGGCAAAAGCAGGACAAAAAACTGCCCTGGTTGGTGAATCCGGTTCTGGCAAGAGCACCCTTGCAAAACTGTTGATCCACTACTATGACCCGCAGAAAGGGAGCATTTCCATTGGCGGGCAGAAACTTTGTGATATGAGCCTGGAGGCATTGAACAGCCGCATTTCCTATGTGGCTCAGGATCAGTACCTGTTTAACACCTCCCTGCTGGAAAATATCCGTCTTGGACGTTTGGATGCTACCGATGAGGAAGTAATGGAGGCGGCGAAGAAAGCCCAGTGTATGGAGTTTCTGGAAAAGCTGCCGCAAGGTATTCACTCCATGGCGGGCGATGCGGGGAAAATGCTTTCCGGGGGGCAGCGCCAGCGAATTTCCCTGGCGCGAGCAATATTGAAGGATGCCCCGATTGTAGTGCTTGACGAGGCCACGGCCTATGCTGATCCAGAAAATGAGGAAAAAATGGAGGCTGCTATTGCGGAGCTGGTGAAGGGAAAAACCTTGGTAGTTATCGCTCACAAACTTCCCGCTATAATGAACGCAGATCAAATATGCGTTATGGATCACGGAAAGATGGTGGCAACCGGAAAACATCAGGAGCTGATTCAAGCTTGCCCAGAATACCAAAAGTTGTGGAAAGCGGCTCAGGACAGCGCCGAGTGGAAAGTATCTACTGCAAAGGAGGGAAGATAAATGTTTGCATTGATTTCAAGAATCCTGAACCTCTCCGGGAGGTATAAAAGCCGTATTCAGGCTGCATTTCTATGTGCATTTGTCGAGTCCATTCTCTCCAAAATGCCGATCTTCATGGCGTTTATTGTCTTTGCCGGGTTTGCTGATAATACGCTGACTGGAAAGACCTGTCTGTTTGTCGGACTTGGATTATTAGCTGTTGTAGTGGTTCAGACAGTGGTTCACTATTTGAGCGACCGTCTGCAAAGTGCCGCTGGATTTATGATCTTTGCTGATAAACGGATGGAGTTGGGAAATCATTTAAGAAAAATGCCGATGGGTTACTTTACATCGGGGAATATTGGCAAAATCAGCTCTGTTCTCAGTACGGATATGGTTTTCATTGAGGAAGTTTCTATGAGTACCATTGGCAACATGATGAGCTATATGCTGTCTACTTTGGTTTTAGCTGTTTTTATGTTCGTACTGGATTGGAGACTTGGGCTGATTGCGGTAATCATTACCTTGCTGGCATCACTGGTTGCAAAATATATGAATAAGGTTTCCTTCAAGGAGGCTGTCGGGCGTCAAAACCAAAGCGAGAATTTGACGGATGCGGTCTTGTCTTTTGCTGAAGGAATTGGGGTTATCAAAAGTTACAATCTGCTCGGAGAAAAATCTGACGAATTAACGGAAAACTTCAAAAAATCAAGGGATGTCAATACGAAGTTTGAGCAGAAAATGACACCGTGGACCACTGGCTTAAACATTCTCTATGGCGTGGGTATTGCCGCTATCTTCGGTTTATCCGTTTTTTTACATCAGGAAGGCGTACTCTCCCTGGCTTATCTTTTGGGCGTGCTGCTGTTTGTCTTTGATCTCTTTGGACCTCTGAAAGCTCTTTATGGAGAAGCAACCCGACTGACCGTGATGAATGCCGCATTAGACCGCATTGAAGCTGTTTTGGACGAGCCCGAACTTCCCGATAACGGAAATCAACATATTCTGTCACAGGCACAGCCGGATCAGCCAGAAGTACAATTTAGCGATGTGGCCTTCGCCTATCAGGACAAGGAAGTCCTGCACAACATCAGCTTCTCTATGCAGAAGAATACCATGACCGCACTTGTGGGACCGTCTGGCGGTGGCAAATCCACGATTGCGAACCTTCTGGCGCGGCTGTGGGATGTGAAATCCGGCAAAGTGACAATCCGTGGTACAGATATTCGGGATGTACCTCTCGCCGAACTGATGGAACAGATCAGCATGGTTTTCCAGAGGGTGTACTTGTTCCAGGATACCATTTACAACAATATCAGCATGGGTAAACCGGACGCTACCGAGGAAGAAGTCTATGAGGCTGCAAAAAAAGCCCGCTGCTATGATTTTATCATGGCGCTGCCAGATGGATTCCAGACAGTCATCGGTGAAGGCGGCGCTACTCTGTCCGGCGGCGAAAAGCAAAGAATCTCTATCGCCCGCTGCATTTTGAAGGACGCACCGATTGTCATTTTGGATGAAGCGACTGCAAGTGTTGATACCGATAATGAAAGCTATATCCAGGAGGCAATCAATGAACTGGTAAAGGGTAAAACATTGCTTGTGATTGCACACCGCCTGAATACCATCCGTCAGGCAGATCAGATTTTGGTGATCTCCGATGGACGGATCAGCGAACAGGGAACCCATGACGAGCTTATGGCAAAAGCCGGGATTTATCAGGATTTTGTAAATATCCGTAAAAAGTCCTCCGGCTGGAGCCTTGCATAAAGGAGACAATAGTGATGATTCATGCGTCCGGAGAGGATTATCTGGAGGCTGTGCTGGTTCTTCAAAAGAATCACGGTGCTGTCCGCTCTATTGATGTTGCACGGCGTGTTGGAGTTTCAAAAGCCAGTGTAAGCTATGCGGTGTCGGCTTTGCGTGAAGGGGGCTTTTTAACGGTAGATAGTGATTACGTTTTGCATTTGACCGAAACAGGCCGGAATGTTGCCGAAAAAATTTATGAGCGGCATCAGTTCTTTACAGAGCAATTTATCGCAGCTGGCGTTGACCCTGAAATTGCAGAGCGAGATGCTTGCCGGATTGAACACGCCATCAGTCAGGACACCTTTGAAAAGATCCGGGATGCACACAAACAGGAAAAATAGGATACTAATGCCCGTCGTTCCAACTGTGCGGACAAGAGCAGCCAGTGGGGAAAATATAAGCCCACTGGCTGCTCTACATGAAAGACAATCATCGGCCCTTTTGTTTTCCCCTGTACATCACTTCAGCTTATCTGCGCTCATGCACAGGTCTATGTACCGTTGCGACTCTTCTTCACCCTTTCCTGCAAAGTAATCAAGAACGCACTTGGCAACGGTCTGCGGCGCTCTATCGTGGAACACGATTCCATCCAGACTGATGTCCATTTCTTCTGAGATCAGCGCAACCGTTTCAAATTTCGGATTGCTCTTGCACTTTTCAATCTCAATGACAGTTCGGGTACACATATTAAGCCGTTCCGCTAATTCGCGCTGCGTGATCTTTTTCTGCTCCCGCTTTTCGCGAAGCTTTTGGGCGAACAGGTCAAGAAAGTTCATTGTAAATCACCTCTACTACATTGTAGAGTGAGCCTCAATTCACTTAAATACACATGAAGCTCACATTGAATGAGCCGCAAATCACATTCAGCGAGTTGGAGGTAATTTTATGATGTCACGGATGAACAGGAGATACTGCTAAGGCCGCTCGCGGTCATGTAAAAAAGCATAAGCACCGATTAGCCGTCCACTTCAAAAAGCACGCGGCTATCCCCCAGACGAGCTGCACTCACGAAAGCGAGTTGCAGCTCTCTTTTTATGCGGTTTGGTTCATCCGTGATTTAGCCCCTCCCGGTACAGTATTCGTTACTCATGTTTTCACTCGCACGCAAGGCGCTCGTTCAGGTCATCATGCCTGTTCGAGCGCCTTTTTACGTTTTCCTGTCGGCTGTCGTTCTCCGCCGGTGTTGGTCTGGTTCACCACCCACCCAACACCGAAACGGAGGACATATTATGTTTAACAGAAAGAGCAGCTATGCGCTGAACAAGAAAGACCCCAACGCTATCGTTTACATGGATGCCAACGAAGCCATCATCCGCCTGACCCGCGAGGACTTTGCCAGCGAGGAAGAATTTCTGAAATGGAAGTCCCTGTCGGATGCAGACTATCATGCTTCCGAGAAAGAGGATCATGTCTACGCTAATCATACCCTTGCACTGGACGAGCTTTCCGAGGAAGCAGCATCTATTCCCGCTGCGGATATCTGCATGGAGCAGGCGCATGACCGGGTGGCGGAAATCCGCCGTAGCACCCAAAAGGTTACGCAAATCAGGAAGCACCTGACGGACACTCAGTTCCGCAGGATGTGGATGTATTTCGTGGATGGAATGACGATTGACGAGATTGGAAAAGTCGAAGGCGTGTCGCATCAGGCTATTTCTCTCAACATTACAGCAGCAATCAGAAAAATCAAAAAATATTTCTGAGGTTTTTCAAAAACACCTTGCAAAAGTGGCCCAAAATCGGCGATAGGTGAAGGGACATTCTCCACGAAGCCTTTCGTTGAACGTTGAAAACTGAATAGACCATGATGCAGGCACAAAACCCGCGTGATAGCGGCATAAGGTGCGCCGCCACGACGATGGCTTCAAGGAGGTGATTCCGGAAAAGCCATCCGAGCGATCTACGCAGCCTTAGACCCGATTCGGCAAATCGGGCGCGATGACAGCGCGGCGGATAATGAAACTTGCTCACGCCCTCCCACAGACTTGAGGGGGAACCCTGCGGTATGCGCCAGCTCTTTGAGGCAGCGGTATCGTGGAGTTATGACAGCCCTGCCAAGGGCGGCCTGCATCATGCCCACTATCCGGGGCGCGTGGCAAATAGGATGGATCTTCTCAAATGGACAAGCAGAGCGGCTGCGCCGGTATTCGCCATTATGTTATGTGGCTCCAATTCTACCCGCGCAGCCGCCTCTCAAAGTCAGATACCATGCGCTGACGGCCTTTCCGTCAGCGCATTCATGTGACCTTGAGGAAACCCACCAAACCGAGAAAGGAGATCGCCATGATGCAGCCGACGCCAAACGAAACCCAAATCCACACGGATGAACTGGTGGACATCCGGGAAGTATCCGTAGACAAAAATCTTCCCAAGGAAGAACGCATTGTCGCCTTTATCCGCCAGATCAAAAATCCTTACCGCTTCCGCTGCGGCGATTTTGTGGTAAACGCCTGCTTTGCCGGGAACGGCGTTACGTTGGAGGAATGTCTGCAAGGCATTTTGCGCTGAGCGACATCCTCGCTTTTTTCCGCAGAGAGTGCTATGATCGGTGTGGAAAAGGATGAAAACCTAATAGCCAGATAACCACTCTTTTCATGCGGGAGCAGTCCGGGAGAAAGGAGTGCTTTTTCATGCCTAAATACAAAGCTACCGCTTACATCCGCCTGTCCTACACCGACGATCATTCCAGCGAAAGCGACAGCGTTTCCAATCAGCGCAAGCTCATTGAAAACTTTGTAGAGCGTAACCCGGATATTGAGGTCGTTTCCGAAAAGATCGACGATGGATACAGCGGCATCATCTTTGACCGCCCCGCGTTCAAGGAAATGATGCAGGATGTCACCGATGGCAACATCAACTGCGTCATTGTAAAAGACCTCTCCCGCTTAGGGCGCGAGTACATCGAAACAGGCCGGTATCTGCGCCGGGTATTCCCGGCCTACGGGGTGCGTTTCATCGCTATCACCGACAGCATCGACACCGCCCACGACAGCGGCGATGATCTGACCGTATCGGTCAAGAACATTATGAATGAAGCCTACTGCCGGGACATTTCCATCAAGACCCGTTCTTCTCTGGACGTGAAGCGGCGCAACGGTGATTTCGTCGGCGCGTTCCCGGTGTACGGCTACATGAAAGCCGAGGACAATAAAAACCTACTCGTCCCCGATCCCTACGCCGCCCGCGTTGTCTGCGACATCTTCCGTATGCGGCTGGAGGGCGCAAGCGCCTCCAAGATCGCATCGGAGCTGAACCGGCTGGGTATCCTTTCCCCGCTGGCGTACAAGAAGAACAACGGCCTGCCCTACGCGAAAAAGGGCTATGCGGACAAGGCTGACTGCAAATGGTCGGCTACCACCATCATCCGCATCTTGCAGGATGAAACCTATACCGGAACACTGGTGCAGGGCAAACAGGGTACGCCGCATTACAAGATCAAGCAGATGGAGCAGCGCCCCGCCTCCGAGTGGGTGCGTGTCCCGGATGCCCACGAAGCGCTGATCGCCCGTCAGGATTTTGAGCTGGTGCAGCGCATCAAGGGGCTGGATACCCGGACTTCTCCCAACGAGGATACGGTGTACCTGTTCTCCGGTATTCTGATCTGCGGGTGCTGCGGAAGCCGCATGACCCGCAAGACCAACCGTGCAAACGGCAAGGAGTACCACTACTATTATTGTCCCACCGGCAAGAAAAAGGGCTGCGCCCATCCGGTCATGCTGAAAGAAAGCAGCCTGATCGACTGTGTGCGGGACAGCCTGAAAGCCTATATCGGCAATATTGCTTCTCTGGAGGCGCTGCTGACCGGCATTGACCAAACCAGCATCAATCAGGCGCTTGCCAAGGAATACAGCGACCACATCACCGACAACGAGCGCCGGTTGGAGCAGGTGCTGGAGTTCAAGTCACGGCTTTATGAGAGTCTTGTGGGGGGTATGCTTACCAAGGAAGAATACGCCTCCTACAAAGCCAAGTACACCAAGCAGTCCGAGGACATCCGCGAGAGTGTCCGCGTTCTCAAGGAAAAACTCACGGAGGTTTTGGAAAACCGGAGTGAGCGCAACCGCTGGATTTCGCAGTTTACGCAGTTCTCCACGCTGGAAACCTTAGACCGCAGGGCGCTCATTCACATGGTACAGAGCATCCGCGTCCGTGGCAAAAAGGAGCTGGATATTACCTTTACCCATGAGGACGAATATAAAAAGGCGTTGCAGCTTTTGGCACTGGCTGCGCAGCAGAAAGATTACGAACAGAGAAAGGTGGGCTGAGCATGGCGAGAAAAAGCAGGAAAGAAACGGCTGCGGTAGCCGTGCAGGAGGCCGACGCCCCTTGCCGCGCCGCGATCTACGTCCGCCTTTCGGTGGAGGATACCCACACGCACAGCGTATCCATTGAAACCCAGCAGATGATTATTGCCCGCTATCTGGAGCAGTACCCGGAGATCAGCGTGTACGATACCTACATCGACAACGGCGCGACGGGGACAAACTTCCACCGTCCGGGCTTTCAGCAGATGCTCTCAGATATTGAGGCCGGTCATGTAAACTGCGTCATTGTCAAAGACCTTTCCCGTTTGGGACGAAATACCATCGACACCGGCTACTACATCGAGCAGTATTTCCGCATCCGCAACATCCGCTTTATTGCGGTCAATGAAAACTTCGACACCGTCAACCCGGAGGACGCCCATTCCGGTATCATCATCCCGCTGCGGAACATGATAAACGAAGCCTACGCTTTGGACATTGGGCGCAAGATCAGGGCGCAGCAGCGGCAGGCCATGAAGGACGGCAAATTCATCGGTGCGCGTACTCCCTACGGCTATCTGAAAGCGGAGGACGATTGCCACCAGCTTATCATCGACCCCGTTGCCGCCGTTGTGGTGCAGCGGATGTTCCGTTGGGCTTCCGAGGGCGCTGGCCTCAATACCATCGCCGTGCGGCTGAACGAAGCAGGCGTTCTTACCCCCAGCCACTACAAGAAGATGCAGGGCAAGATCACCCACGAGAATTTGCTTGGCAGCGGCAAGTGGCAGACCCGGACAGTCGGCGTCATTCTCCGCTCCGAGGTCTACACCGGAGATCTCGTTCAGGGGCAGACCAAAACCGTGGATCACCGGCAGGTCAAGGCCGATGCCGAGGAATGGACGGTGGTACGGGACACCCACGAGGCCATCATCAGCCGGGAACAGTTCGCGGCGGTGCAGGAAATTCTCAATCAGACCGCCAGCCGCGCCAAGGCACGGGAGGTCAAAGCCTACACGCCGAATTTGCTCAAAGGCAAGGTGTTCTGCGCCCATTGCGGCGGCAGCCTGCACCGGCAGAGAAATATCCGCAAGAAGTCCGACGATGTGTATCTCTATTACTGTCTGAGCAGGAGCCGAACCAGTAAAGACGCCTGTCCCGGCGTGACCATCCGCGAGGATGCGCTGCTGGATATGCTGGCAGATATGCTTCAGGATGCGCTTGATACGGCGCTGGGACAATATACCCTCTCCCTTGCAGAGCTGCCCCGACAGGCCGATGACCGCGCCGAGCTGCGGGAGAAGATCACCAGCCGCAAGCAGGAAATCCAGCGGCTTCGCGGTATCGTGCGGAGCTTATATGAAAACCTCGTCCAAGGCGTTCTCACCAAGGATGAATACTTTGACTACAAGGAGAAGTACGAAAGCCGCATTGCCGACCTCGCCGTGGAAATGGAGCAGTTGGAGGATGGCCTGCGAACGATGGATGCTCAAGCAGAGCAGCACCGGGCGCTGGAACAGGACGCCGCACAAATCAAGACCGACCGTGCGCTGACCGCCGCACTCATCGAGCGGCTGATCGACCGCATTGAGGTATCCCACGATAAGCAGATCACGGTGCGCTACCGTTTCCAGAGTGAGTTTGAAACCTATGCGGAGGTACTGGAACAATGCAGAAATATGTAATTGCCCTCTACATCCGCCTCTCCATTGAGGACTACAAATATGACAGCCTGAGCATTGAAAATCAGAGCCTTGTCCTCCACGAGTACGCGGCTTCCATGCCGGAAGCTCTGAACGCGGAGATTATGGAGTTCATCGACAACGGGTACAGCGGCACGAATTTTGAGCGCCCGCAGGTACAGAAGCTCATTGAACTGGTGCGGGCCAATCAGATCGACTGCATCATTGTCAAGGATTTTTCCCGCTTCGGGCGCAACAGCATTGAAACCGGCTACTTCATCGAGCGTGTGTTCCCACTGTTCCATACCCGCTTCATTTCCATCAGCGACGATTTTGACAGCAGCAAATTCAAGGGCGACACCGGCGGCATGGATGTGGCGTTCAAGTACCTCATCAGCGAGTATTACAGCCGCGATATGTCCATTAAAACCAAGAGCGCAAAGTACGCCAAGATGCAGCGCGGCGAGTATCAGAGCAAGATTTGTCCCTACGGCTACCGCAAAAGCGCTGATGGCAGAATGGAGCCTGACCAGGAGGCCGCTGCCGTTGTGCAGCTCATCTTCCAGCTTGCCGCCGAGGGCATCAACGCCACCGCCATCACGCGGGAGCTGTTCCGCAGGAACATCCCTACCCCCGGCCAGTACAAAGCGGCGCACGGCAATCACACCCACGATATTTCCCGCTGTCACGGGATTTGGAGTACATCCACTATTCTCCGCATTTTGGCCGACGAACGCTACACCGGCGTGTATGTGATTGGCAAGAGGGCAGTTCTCGAAGTAGGCGGCACCAGAAGCCGCCTGAAGGACAGAGAATCATGGTACATCATTCCCGACCATCACCCGGCCATCGTTGAGAAAGCCGTGTTTGATACCGTGCAGGCCATCCAGCTCCGCTTTTCCCAGCCAAACAAGAAAAAGCGGGACTACCCGCTGAAAGGCAAAGCCTTCTGTGGCTGCTGCGGTCATGCGCTGTCCCGCACCATGCAGAAAACCTCATATTATCACTGCCGCCATTCCGAGGCGGACGTAGAAAGCCGCTGCCACAAGATGCGTCTGAACGCCGCAGAGCTGGAACAAGCGGTATTCCTGACGCTGAAAAAGCAGATGGAAGCCGCCACACCGCTTGCCCCGGACGGTTCGCTCCGGGTGGATACCTCCGTACCGGAACGCGCCGAATATGAGCAGCAGATCGAGGCGTTGCAAGACGGTAAGCGCGCCTTGTATGAACGCTATCTCATGGGTGAGATTGACCTGAACACCTACAAGGCGGAAAAGGCCGCGTGTGACGAGCTGCTTTTGAAAACGAAAAATGCCTATGCCGCAGTATTGGCACAGGCGAAGCAAAAGCAGGACGAACAGGCGCGGCAGGACAGCCGCAAGGAAGCGTCCAAGGCGATTTTCGATGCGGACACGCTGACCACCGAGCTGGCCGAGCTGCTGATCGACAGGGTGCTGGTGTACCCCGACAAGCGCATTGAGATCGCATACAAAATCCAAGACATTTTCGATTGAGGTGGCAGACGTGAAAATCGCTTTCTATTGCAGAGTGGATGGACAGGGCTTTTGCTTTGTTCTCCCCGATGAAGCTGACAGGCTCCGCGAGTTTTTCGCCGAACATCAGGATAAGCCTGCGCTTGATATTACCGGTATTTATCGTGCAAAAGGAAATGAAGCTGCTATGGTGTATGTTATCAATGCTCATGACTGCTTCCAGGCGGACGATATAAATATGCTGAATTCGGACAATGCCAAAATACGAAATCGTCTATTTACAGCGATGACGCGCAGCAAAGCGTGGGTCAGAGTTGTTGGCATAGGTAGTCAAATGGATGATTTAAAGGCCGAGTACGAAAAAGTTAAAGAAAAGTCAGGTGTCTCTATGCGCCACTTTTTCTGTTTTCTAGTTCACGCCACTGGTTAATAGTCAATCCTTCTTCCTTTCTAAAACGGCGTGCGAAACTCGCAACGTTCCAATAACCTACAGATTGAACAACTTCCTTAATAGAGGCATCAGTGCTCCGCAATTTTTGTTTTACAAGAGTAAGTCGTTTTGCCCATATAAAATCGCTGAATCTTTGGCCGCTTAGCTCTTGAAAATGACGACTCCAATAGGTTGAAGAATGACCAAATTCCTGCGCAATCATCTCTAGTGACAAATTGGGATTGCATATATTCTCTTCTAACCATCGCATAATGTTCGTAACCTTGTCGTTCTGAAGTTTATGCCTTGTTACATCAAACACATTAAGACACAATCGGGTGATCTCGTTCATCATTCCCCATAGCTCACTATCGCTACTTATCGTCAACAGTAACGCAGCTTGCTGAGTCAGTTGTGAAAATGATATGTCATGACAATACTGAGCGTTCTCTATGCTTAGCTGCATTACTGCCTGAGAAAAGCGATAAGCATAATAATTCCATAGTCGGCTACTTTTATTCATTTCTGCCAATTTGCGTATTTCATCCAAAGCAGCATATGCAGCGCTACAGTCCACTATCCGCAGAGCATTGCAATAATTGAGAATTATAGTATCAAGATTACGCTGTTCTGACAAAATAACATTCGCTATATCTACGCGGCTTAAGCTCTTATACTCCAAGACCCTCAGTGCAAGAGTCGCCTCATTATAGGCTGTACCTGCTTCAGACAGGGGATGTGGCGGGCTTATCCCCATGGCATAAACACAGTCCTGTTGCTTTATATACTCCTCTATTTTTTGGATCAAATCATGTATCACGTTCGGAACAAACATAAATATGCAGAAAGCCTGGTCTGCGGATTTAAAATAAGCGATTTGCACCTCGTCTTTATAGGTAAAATTATCTTCAACAAAAGAACATAACAATTCTGCAGAATTATAGTGTTGAATGTTCATGCACAGCACCATTACTTGCCATTCATCCGATGAACACAGGCAACCCAATGACTGCAGCGTTGAAAGCGCCTCACCACGACTAACTGAATCACCTTGTAACAGGCGTAGCAACATACTGCTTTTCTGGACATAAAGGTTTCTCTCTCGTAGCGTATGCAAAGCGGTATTTAGCATCGACAGCTCATCTGGACACTTATTGTTTTCGACTTCCAGCCCTGTTTGAATGGCAAGCTTTCTGATAGGCATATATTGCTTTCGAGCAAATAATATCGTCAGTCCCAAGGCAAGCAACAATGTTCCAGCAATAGTAATAATGACAGTTCTTATATTTGTTTTGTCTAATATCCATGACTTGGGAAGTATCGAAACCAATCGCCACGGAAGCCGCTCCATGTCTTCTATAATCATAGAAAATTTTGAACCATTTACAATATATTCGGCCTGCACGTTTTCTTCAGACGTCATAAGAGCAGTTATTAATGCGTTGTTATCCAGTAGGTTAAGATTGTCCAGTTGATATAAAGGCTCATTCTTTTCATTGATTATCGCCAATGAACCATACTCTTTTATATATTTTTGACTAAATAAGCCCTCAAATGAACTATTGTCTATCACAAATACAGCGTATCCTGTAGGTTCTCGGTTGAATATCGGGATTGGGTTAAAACACATAAGAATCTGTTGATACGGAAAAAAATAAATTGCTTTGCTTTGACTGGTTATTATCTGAAAAAATTGTTGTATATCCGTTTCTCGGAAACCGTTTGCATGAAGAAAAACCTCAACTTCAACTACTCCGCTACTGGAAAAGCATATATTATCTCTGCCAGAAAGTATCAAAATTTCCTTTATAAAAGAATTGATAGTATAACTCTTTAATTTGCGAATTTCCGCTAGTTGCGCGCTGACAGATGCCTGCTGGTCTATCCCAATCAGCTGCGGATCCATTGATATAGTTAGTGAGAGGTCTTGAATTTCCTTTATACGCATATCAAGCGTTTCACATGCCTGTGCCAACAGCAGTCGCTGTTTCGATTGTACCTCGATGTACATTTTCATAACCCCTATGTAGCAAAGCGCGATGCACAACACCGTTATTGGAATAAGCACCATTAAAATAAATGAGGTGAAAATCTTCTTAAAATAAATACTTTTCTGGTACATGGGGCACCTCACCTTGCAAAATTAAAGGGGCTTAACTGCTGCGCTCAATAGACGCAGCAATTTCGAAAGGCGG
>ERZ857750.3503-NODE-3503-length-13041-cov-7.380256_pt1 | contig 13041 bp, 7 predicted proteins | sample MGYA00519915_ERZ857750 | MGnify/ENA primary metagenome ERZ857750 (study PRJEB31778, sample SAMEA3449358) | human gut metagenome | biome: human gut; feature: human-associated habitat; material: faeces | place: United Kingdom | collected 2010/2012 ... | reverse complement strand
GAGCCATAATACCAATGTTTCTGGTTCTCTCTAATGGATATTCTCTTCCAGCCAAGGTATTTCCTCCTTAATTTACTAACGATATGCTATCGCCGCGAAAGCAAAAGCTCACGCAGCGATCAAAAATTCCATATTTAAAAGCAACAGCTTTGCGGAAACATTTTGGATTCTATTAGAATCTGTAATGCACGAAAGCTGAAGCATCGCGGAGATATTCTGAATTCTTTTAGAATCTGTAGTGCGCGAAAGCCTTGTTTGCCTCTGCCATTTTGTGCATATCTTCTTTTTTCTTAACAGATGCACCAGTATTGTTTGCTGCATCCATAATCTCGTTCGCAAGTCTTTCTTCCATCGTCTTCTCTCCTCTGTTACGAGAGTAAGTGGTCAGCCAGCGAAGTGCTAACGCCTGACGACGATCCGGTCTTACTTCGATCGGTACCTGATATGTTGCACCACCGATACGTCTTGCCTTTACTTCAAGAACAGGCATAACGTTATTCATTGCTGCTTCAAATACCTCAAGAGCTGGTTTCTCTGTTTTCTCCTCAACTCTTGTGAAAGCTCCGTATACAATTTTCTGAGCAACACCTTTCTTACCATCTAACATGATGTTGTTGATAAGTTTGGTAACCACTTTGTTGTTGTATAACGGATCTGCTAATACGTCTCTTTTCTGAGTATGTCCTTTACGTGGCACGGTTCTTCCCTCCTTAATCATAATTTACTATACAGAAAAAACTTCTGCATTTACTGAGTGCGGCAGCGCCGCCATTTACAGCCTTATAACCTGACAGCATACCGCTATCCGGCAGGCTGTTTCAGTGAACTTCATTTCGATTAATTCAACGGTACTCACAATGTGTAAAATATCGGTCAAAGACCACCTATTTCGCCATAATGTTCGTGCGGAAATCTATCGTTTGTGATAATAATCCCAACACCAACCTATAGTCCATCCGGCAGAAGATGCCGGATACAACAAATGTGATACTATGGTTCGCTAAATTATCAAGCAACTTCGGTCCAATACCTAAAATTACTTAGAAGCCTTTGGTCTCTTAGCGCCGTATTTGGAACGAGCCTGCTTTCTGTTAGCGACTCCTGCTGTATCAAGTGTACCACGGATGATGTGATATCTTGTACCTGGTAAGTCCTTAACACGACCACCACGGATCAGAACAACGCTGTGCTCCTGTAAGTTGTGTCCCTCACCTGGAATGTAGCTTGTTACCTCGATTCCGTTGGAAAGACGAACTCTGGCGATCTTTCTAAGAGCTGAGTTAGGTTTTTTAGGAGTTGCTGTCTTAACAGCGGTACATACACCTCTCTTCTGCGGAGAAGAAGTATTTGTAGGTCTCTTCTGCAGGGAGTTGTAACCCTTCTGAAGTGCAGGTGCAGTAGACTTCTTAACAGATGTCTGACGTCCTTTTCTTACTAACTGGTTAAATGTTGGCATTATTTTCACCTCCTGTTATATTAAATATGCATCCCTAAATATGCATGCTAAGTTATTATATAAGTGCAATTCCTGTATGTCAAGCCTTTTTTCTATTTTCAGACTTTCTTCTATAATAATCTGTTTTTTTTGCACCCTTATCTATTTTTTCCAGTTTCTTGTGAATTATACATATTTTTTCCAGCTGCCAGAAAAAAGAATCCTATGAATCAAAAAAAGAACCGTGCACCACTGACTTTTATCAGCTGGTGCGACAGTTCTTCTCATAAATATTATTTTATTCTTCCTCTACCGGAGCTTCTTCGATTTCATTTTCTTCGTCCCTCGGAATCTCTTCCTCATAATCGTCGAAGTCATCAAAATCATCAAACATCAGCTCGTCATCCTCATTGATATCAGAATCCAGTTTAATGTTGCGGTATCTCTTCATACCTGTTCCTGCAGGAATCAGTTTACCGATGATAACATTCTCTTTCATACCGATCAATGGATCGACTTTACCTTTGATTGCAGCTTCCGTAAGAACTTTTGTTGTCTCCTGGAAGGATGCTGCTGATAAGAAGGAGTTCGTTGCAAGGGAAGCCTTGGTAATACCAAGTAATACCTGTTTGCCCTCTGCCGGCTCTTTTCCTTCTTCTACCAGTTTCTCATTGGTATCTTCGAAATCAAGTGCATCTACCAATACACCCGGAAGCATCTCTGAATCACCGTTTGTCTCAACGCGTACTTTCTGTAACATCTGACGCACAATAACCTCGATATGCTTATCGTTGATTTCTACACCCTGCAGACGGTATACACGCTGTACCTCGCGGAGCATGTAATCCTGAACTGCACGGACACCTTTGATCTTTAAGATATCGTGTGGATTTACAGAACCTTCTGTCAGCTCATCACCGGCTTCAAGTACTGCGCCATCCATAACCTTAATTCTGGAACCATAAGGGATCAGATATGCCTTTGATTCTCCGGTCTCATTATTGGTAACGATGATCTCACGTTTCTTCTTGGTATCCTTAATCGTTGCTACGCCGCCAAACTCTGTGATGATAGCAAGACCCTTAGGCTTTCTTGCCTCAAAAATCTCCTCGACACGAGGAAGACCCTGTGTAATATCGTTTCCGGCAACACCACCGGTATGGAACGTACGCATGGTAAGCTGTGTACCAGGCTCACCGATAGACTGTGCTGCGATAATACCGATTGCCTCACCAACCTGTACAGCCTGGCCGGTAGCCATGTTTGCACCGTAACATTTTGCACAGACACCCATATGGGAGCGGCAGGATAATACGGTACGGATCTTAACTTTCTTAAGCGGCTCGCCATTCTCATCAACACCCTGGCTCATAACGGCAGCTGCACGCTTCGGTGTGATCATATGGTTTGCTTTTACAATGACATTTCCATCTTTGTCACAGATCGTATTGCAGGAGAAACGTCCTGTAATACGCTCCTGAAGACTCTCGATCTCTTCTTTTCCATCCATGAATGCAGTTACCCACATTCCCGGAATCTCTCTGCCTGTACCCTCACAGCAGTCAGACTCACGAACGATCATGTGCTGTGAAACATCAACAAGACGTCTGGTCAGGTAACCGGAGTCAGCCGTACGAAGTGCGGTATCGGAAAGACCTTTACGGGCACCATGTGCGGACATGAAGTATTCGAGTACGTCAAGACCTTCACGGAAGTTTGACTTGATCGGCAGCTCGATCGTACGACCGGTTGTATCTGCCATAAGTCCACGCATACCGGCAAGCTGTTTGATCTGTTTATCGGAACCACGGGCTCCAGAGTCAGCCATCATGAAGATGTTGTTGTATTTATCAAGTCCGGAAAGAAGTGCATGTGTCAGTTCCTCATCGGTCTCTTTCCAGGTTTCAACAACCTCTTTGTAACGCTCTTCCTCAGTGATAAGACCACGTTTATACTGTTTCATGATACGGTCAACAGTATCCTGTGCATCTTTGATCATCTGCGGTTTCTGAGGCGGTACGGTCATATCGGAAATGGATACGGTCATAGCTGCTCTTGTGGAATATTTGTAACCCATAGCTTTTACGGCATCAAGAACTTCTGCTGTCTTTGTTGCACCATGGATATTGATTACTTTTTCCAGAATCTGTTTATTCTGTTTCTTTGCAACGAGGAAATCTACTTCCAGTTTTAATTCATTGCCCGGAATGCTTCTGTCTACAAATCCAAGATCCTGTGGAATGATCTCATTAAAAATGAAGCGTCCCAATGTAGATTCTACATTTCCGGTAAGTGTTGTTCCATCCGGCATGGTCTTTGTCATGCGGACAGTGATTCTTGAGTGAAGTGTTACTACACCATTCTCGTATGCAAGAATTGCTTCGTTTACACTCTTGAAGAATTTACCTTCTCCTTTTGCTCCCGGTCTCTCCTGTGTCAGATAGTAGATACCAAGTACCATATCCTGTGAAGGAACGGCAACAAGACCACCATCAGACGGTTTTAACAGGTTATTCGGTGAAAGTAACATAAAACGGCACTCTGCCTGTGCTTCTACAGAAAGTGGAAGATGCACAGCCATCTGGTCACCATCGAAGTCGGCGTTGAACGCGGTACATACCAATGGATGTAACTTAATTGCCTTACCTTCTACGAGGATCGGCTCGAATGCCTGAATACCAAGACGATGCAGTGTAGGAGCACGGTTTAACATAACCGGATGCTCTTTGATAACGTCTTCGAGAACATCCCAAACCTCTGTCTGGAGTCTCTCAACCATCTTTTTCGCACTCTTGATATTGTGTGCAGTTCCGTTTGCAACAAGCTCTTTCATTACGAACGGTTTGAACAGCTCAATTGCCATCTCTTTTGGCAGACCGCACTGATAAATCTTTAACTTCGGCTCTACACAGATAACGGAACGTCCGGAGTAGTCAACACGTTTTCCAAGTAAGTTCTGACGGAAACGTCCGGATTTACCTTTTAACATATCTGAAAGAGATTTTAATGCACGGTTACCAGGACCTGTAACAGGACGGCCACGACGACCATTATCGATCAGGGCATCAACAGCTTCCTGAAGCATACGTTTCTCGTTGCGGACGATGATATCCGGTGCTCCTAACTCTAAGAGTCTTCTTAAACGATTGTTACGGTTGATGATACGTCTGTATAAATCATTCAGATCGGATGTTGCAAAACGTCCACCATCCAGCTGAACCATAGGACGTAAATCTGGCGGGATAACCGGGATCACTGTCATGATCATCCACTCCGGTTTGTTGCCGGACTCACGGAAAGCCTCTACAACTTCCAGTCTCTTGATGATTCTTGCACGTTTCTGGCCGGTTGCATCCTCAAGCTCTGCCTTTAATTCTGCGGAATCTTTCTCCAGATCGATCGCCTGTAATAATTCCTGAATAGCCTCAGCACCCATTCCAACACGGAAAGAACTGCCGTACTGCTCTCTCGCTTCCTGGTATTCGCTCTCGGAAAGTACCTGTTTGTACTGCAATGCGGTGTTGCCCGCATCCAGTACGATATAAGAAGCAAAGTAAAGAACTTTTTCAAGAGTTCTTGGGGATAAGTCAAGGATTAATCCCATACGTGACGGAATACCCTTAAAGTACCAGATATGGGATACCGGAGCAGCAAGCTCAATGTGTCCCATACGCTCTCTACGAACGCTTGCTTTTGTAATCTCAACGCCGCATCGGTCGCAGACAACGCCTTTGTAACGGATTTTCTTATATTTACCACAATGACATTCCCAGTCTTTGCTCGGTCCAAATATCTTTTCACAGAACAGACCATCTTTTTCCGGTTTTAAAGTTCTATAGTTAATGGTCTCCGGTTTCTTTACCTCGCCTCTGGACCATTCCCGGATCTTTTCCGGAGACGCCAATCCAATTTTAATGGCATCAAATGAGATAGACTGACCTGTGGTTTCTTTACTCATTGTTTCTGGCATTATGACACTCCCTTTCTATTTATTCTTCGTCAAGAGTATTTTCTTCTACATCGTCGAAAAAGTCGGAATCATCCTCATCTTCCTCCGGTTCCTCATCCACATCTACGAGTTCTTCGTTTTCTGCATTGAACTCTTTCTGTGAAAATCCCATTTTTGCAAAGGAATCGCTGTCCTCAAATGCAAAATCCTTGTCTCCGGAAATAATGGAATTCAGATCTGTATTGCCGTATTCGCTTGTCTCCATCAGCTCTACTTCGTTTCTGTCCTCATCTAAGACTTTGACATCCAGACCAAGTGACTGAAGCTCTTTTAACAGAACCTTGAATGACTCCGGAATACCCGGCTCAGGGATATTATCACCCTTGATAATTGCTTCGTAAGTCTTAACACGTCCGACAACATCATCGGATTTTACTGTTAAGATCTCCTGTAAGGTATAGGATGCACCGTATGCTTCCAGTGCCCAAACCTCCATCTCTCCGAAACGCTGACCACCGAACTGTGCTTTACCACCTAACGGCTGCTGCGTTACTAAGGAGTAAGGACCAGTAGAACGTGCATGGATCTTATCATCTACCAGATGGTGGAGTTTCAGATAATGCATGTGTCCAATGGTAACCGGTGAATCAAACGGCTCTCCGGTACGTCCGTCACGAAGCTGAACCTTTCCGTCACGGGAGATCGGAACGCCTTTCCACAGTGCACGGTGTGCACGGTTGTCAGAAAGATACTTCATAACGTCTTCTCTTAATATATCTTTATATTTTTCTTCAAAGCTCTCTGTTTTGCCTTCTTTTTCTGCTTCTGCAGCATCAAACGGCATATTTACATAGTCATTTGCAAGCTCAAGTGTATCCTGGATATCAATCTCTTTCGCACCATCGAATACCGGTGTCTCGATGTTAAATCCAAGTGCTTTTGCAGCAAGACTTAAGTGAATCTCAAGGACCTGACCAATGTTCATACGGGACGGCACACCAAGAGGATTTAATACGATATCAAGCGGACGTCCGTTTGGCAGGAATGGCATATCCTCAACAGGAAGTACACGGGAAACGACACCCTTGTTACCATGACGACCAGCCATCTTATCACCGACAGAGATCTTTCTCTTCTGTGCAATATAAATGCGGACTGCCTGATTTACACCAGGAGATAACTCATCACCGTTTTCTCTTGTAAATACCTTTGCATCAACTACGATACCATATTCACCATGTGGTACCTTTAAGGAAGTATCACGTACTTCTCTTGCCTTCTCACCGAAAATCGCACGAAGCAGTCTCTCCTCAGCAGTCAGTTCTGTCTCTCCCTTCGGAGTAACTTTTCCGACTAAGATATCACCGGCACGAACCTCTGCACCGATACGGATGATACCTCTCTCATCAAGATCTTTTAACGCATCATCACCGACACCAGGAACATCTCTTGTGATCTCTTCCGGTCCGAGTTTTGTATCACGTGCTTCTGCTTCGTATTCCTCGATATGGATAGATGTATAAACATCATCCTGTACCAGTCTCTCACTTAACAGAACGGCATCCTCGTAGTTGTAACCTTCCCAGGTCATGAATCCGATCAACGGGTTCTTTCCAAGTGCTAACTCTCCGTTTGAAGTAGACGGACCATCTGCGATCACTTCTCCGGCTTCCACACGGTCACCTTTGAATACAATCGGTCTCTGGTTGTAACAGTTAGACTGGTTACTTCTTGAGAACTTCGTCAGTTTATATACATCTCTGGTTCCTTCATCACTCTTAATGATGATCTGGTTTGATTCAGAGCTTTCTACGATACCAGATTTCTTTGCGATCACACATACACCGGAGTCAACGGCTGCCTTTGTCTCCATACCTGTTCCGACTACCGGAGCATCTGTGGTAAGAAGCGGCACTGCCTGACGCTGCATGTTAGATCCCATCAGTGCACGGTTTGCATCATCGTTCTGTAAGAACGGGATAAGTGCTGTTGCGACAGAGAATACCATCTTAGGAGATACGTCCATGTAATCAAACATGGTTTTCTCATACTCCTGTGTCTCCTCTCTGTAACGACCGGATACGGAATTACGTACAAAATGTCCTTCTGCATCCAGAGCCTCATTCGCCTGCGCTACGTGATAGTTATCCTCTTCATCTGCTGTCATATAAACTACTTCATCTGTGACACGCGGATTCTTAGGATCTGATTTATCAATTTTACGGTACGGTGCCTCTACGAAACCATACTCGTTAATTCTTGCATAACTTGCCAGTGAGTTGATAAGACCGATGTTTGGTCCCTCAGGTGTCTCGATCGGGCACATTCTTCCGTAGTGGGAATAGTGAACATCTCGTACCTCGAATCCGGCACGGTCTCTGGAAAGACCACCCGGTCCTAATGCAGAGAGACGTCTCTTATGTGTCAGCTCACCTAACGGGTTGTTCTGATCCATGAACTGTGACAGCTGGGAAGATCCGAAGAACTCTTTTACAGCAGCTGTTACAGGTTTGATATTGATCAAGGACTGCGGGGAAATGCTCTCCACATCCTGTGTTGTCATTCTCTCACGAACCACACGCTCAAGTCTGGAAAGACCGATACGGTACTGATTCTGAAGCAGTTCACCAACCGCACGGATACGACGGTTTCCTAAGTGGTCGATATCGTCGTCATTTCCAATGCCGTATTCCAGATGCATATTGTAATTAATAGAAGCAAAAATATCTTCTCTTGTAATATGTTTCGGAATCAGGTCATGGATATCTCTGCGGATAGCAGCAATTCTATCCTCAAGTGTGTCATTTTCTTCCAGAATTTTTTCGAGTACAGGGTAATATACTAACTCTGTAACCCCAAGCTCTTCCAGGTTCTCAATTTCTGGCAGATAGTGATGCATGTCTACCATTAAGTTAGAAAGGACTTTAATTCTGCGGTCTTCTTCACCCTGGATCCATACAAATGGAACTGCAGCGTTCTGAATGGCATCAGCCAGTTCTCTGGTTACGATAGTACCAGCCTCTGCAAGAATTTCTCCTGTAGAGCCCTCAACCACATCGTCAGCCAGCTTATGACCAACAATTCGTTTATTGAAATGAAGTTTCTTATTAAATTTATAACGTCCGACCTTGGCAAGATCATATCTTCTCGGATCAAAGAACATCGCATTGATCAGGCTCTCTGCGCTCTCAACTGCAAGCGGCTCGCCTGGACGGATTTTCTTATACAGTTCAAGAAGACCTTCTTCATAATTTGTAGAAGTATCCTTTGTGAAACTTGCAAGGATCTTCGGCTCTTCGCCAAACAGATCAATGATCTCTGCATTTGAACCAACACCAAGTGCACGGATCAGTACAGTGATCGGAACCTTACGGGTTCTGTCCACACGCACATAGAATACATCGTTGGAGTCAGTCTCATATTCCAGCCATGCTCCTCTGTTAGGAATTACTGTACAGGAAAACAGTCTCTTACCGATTTTATCGTGTGCAATGGCATAATAGATTCCAGGGGAACGTACTAACTGGCTGACAATAACACGCTCAGCACCGTTAATGACGAAAGTTCCTGTCGCGGTCATAATCGGCAGGTCTCCCATGAAAATCTCGTGTTCGTTGATCTCATCTGTTTCCTTGTTAATCAGTCTCACTCGAACCTTCAAAGGTGCGGCATAAGTTACGTCACGTTCTTTACACTGCTCGATGGTGTATTTAGCCTCTTTTTCATCAAATGTGAAGCCGATGAATTCAAGACTGAGCTTTCCGCCGTAGTCTGCGATTGGAGAAATATCGTCGAATACTTCATTCAATCCTTCGTCGAGAAACCACTGGTAAGAATCCTTCTGGACCTCGATCAAGTTCGGCATTTCCAGGACTTCTTTTTGTCTCTGGTAGCTCATGCGCATGCTTTTTCCAGTTTTTACAGAACGAATTCTGTTTTTTTCCATTGACGTTTCACCCCTGTTTTATTTTATTTATTACAACATCAGCCCGCTCTGCTGCATAAGCATAGTAGGCATATCTTGCCATAATATAGCATTCTTCACTATAGCACAACAAAAAAAGCCTGTCAAGCACTTTTCTGTTGTTTTTTCATTTGTTTTTTTATTTGTAATTGCTGAATAGTTATAATTTATTTTACTTTTCTCTTACTATAAGAAAGGTTTCCATATTTATCCGATAATACAAAGAGAAGCGTCGTTCCTTTTTTCTGTTTTTTGATAGAAATATTATATTTCTTTTTGGAATTGATGCTTCCTCTGCCGATTTTTTTATTCTTGTTTCTGCTTACTGCATAAATTGTAAGCTTCTTTCCACCCGCCGCTTTGCCTGTGATCTTCACTGACTTTCTGGTGATCTTAGACGCAGTAGGCATTTTCACGGAAATGATTCCAGTGCTGTTTTCCGCATAAATTGCATAAGTACTGCCATTATTCTCCAGACGGTTCTTTTTGTTTCCGGAAATCTTTGACCTGCTTACATATAAACCGCATTTTCTGCTGCCAGTAACCGCATTTCCATAAAGTTTTCCAGTCTGACTTGCGATCACTTGGATTCCTCTGCCGTTCACATTCGTAATCCTGTTAGATTTTATAACAGCATTTCCAATATTTTCCACATATATTCCGTCCAGCATACAGCCTTTCACCTGATTCGCTGTGATCTGACACTCCTCGCTGCCCCAGAGAACAATTCCGTTCTTTTTTCCGGAGGATATACGGTTCCGGCTTACTTCACACCCGTCAGAGCCATTTTCCATAAGAATTCCATCACCGCCGATACCTGAAATCACATTATCCAGGACTTGATTCTCTGTGGATGGAGTCCCCAGCTTTCCGCCGTCATAAGCGTAGATTCCTACATTTTTACAACCTGATACCTGATTATCTTTTATCACATTTTTGGAAGAAGCAGACAGGTAAATTCCCATATTGGAAAAGGATGCAGTTTTTTGCAGTTTCAACTGATTATTTTCCACTGTACAGCCATCAGCTAGATAAAGGCGAATTCCATTTCCATTCCCTGTGATCATATTTCCCTTTACCTCAACACCGGTTTCCTTATAAATACCTGTCGGAATTCCCTTAGCCTGTGCTTTTGAGCTGTCACTTACCCAGGCTCCCTGGACTTCAATTCCATATCCTCTCCATGTGTTTCCATTGATCTGGCTCACTGAAGAAATAGAAATCTGATTATTTTTCACGGAAATGCCCGCATTCTGGTGGTTTCCTTCCATTCCTGCAACAGTTCCCGGTATAAGATGGGTATTCGGGAAATACATGCAGCTCACAAGCACTCCGCCGCCTGCATTCTCTATTATATTGTCCTCCACAGCAGAATCCACGTAATTCAAGCACCAGACAGCTCTCTTTTTCACATTTCGAAAGGTATTCCCCTGAATCACGATGTTCCGGTATGGTCTGTCGTAAATCATGCTGTGACTGCCCACTCCTGCAAACACATTCTCAAAAATGTTATCCGTAATCCTGACATTCTCACAAACTGCTCCATCAAAGGGCTGATATCCTGGAAAAATATAGTCCAGACATGCATCCAGCTGAATGCATTCCTGTCCGCCGCCTTCATATTCCTGCCAATATCCCCGGAATGTACAGCCAGTCACGGTTACATCTTCCGTACCTGCCAGCTCAAGAAAATGAGATTTCAAATTGTTTAGAAATGTTACGTTCTTCACAGTTACGTGTCTGGCATGTCCAATCCTGAAGCCTACAAAACCGCCTGTGCCTTCCTTATCTTCGACAACCGGGTAATTCAGATCCCAGGTTCCGCCTTCAATGGTGATATTGTGATATCCATCATAACCTCCGGCAGAAAGTATGTCATCTCCCAGTCTGAGGACCACATGCTTATCTGTACAGGATTTCGTCAGTACAGCTCCTTCTGCATAAAGAGTAAGATTGCTGTACATATGGATAGTTCCGGAAATCAGATAGCTTCCCTGCGGGATGATTACCGTACAAGGAGTTTCATCTGTAGCTCTCTGCCCCATAAAGTGAAGCACTGTATTCAAAGTTTCGGTAATATCACTTCCATCAGCCACATCTAAAGTCACCACTGCAGCGCCTTCTGGAATAGTCGCCAGAATCTGCTGTTCATTACCAGAAGGTACAGGTGTAAGCAGAGTTTCTTCTGGCTCCTCTTCAAAATCATTATCAGACTCATCTGCTGAAAAAAATCCCACCTCAGCTGTTCCGCCATAGAAGCCAGTCTCATCCTCTTCCATTTCTGGCTCAAGATCGCAATCTGAAAAGCTGTCTTTAAAATTCTCCGTCACATTTTCTGCTGATTCAGCATATATAACAGAACTGCCTCCCAGATATAAAGACACTCCCAGTAATGTTACAGTGAAAAATATTTTTATATTCATTCAGAATCTCCTTGCACAAAAAAAATCCTGATTGCAGGAAACTCCAACGGAATTTCCTGTTACACAAAAAAATCCCCGCAGTGGCCTGCACGACAGACTTCTGCGGGGAGCATGGTTCGCTTAAATACACCTAAATTATTTAAGAGTAACTTTAGCGCCTTCAGCCTCAAGTTTAGTTTTGATATCCTCAGCCTCTGCTTTGGAAGCGCCCTCTTTAACCATTTTCGGAGCACCATCAACAACTTCTTTAGCTTCTTTAAGACCTAAGCCTGTGATCTCACGAACAACTTTGATAACTTTAACTTTGTTAGGACCTACTTCTGTAAGCTCTACGTCAAACTCATCTTTCTCCTCAGCTGCTTCACCAGCACCTGCTGCTGCTACAACAACGCCTGCTGCTGCGGATACACCGAACTCTTCCTCGCAAGCTTTTACTAAATCATTTAACTCTAATACAGATAACTCTTTGATTGCTTCGATAAACTCAGCTGTTGTTAACTTTGCCATTATAATTTTCCTCCATTTTTAAATTTTTTGTGGAATCAATGATTCGATTCAGCGACAGAAACTTAAATTATTCTGCTGCTGGTGCCTCAGCCTCTCCACCCTTCTGCTCTGCGATCTGATTAAGCACACGAGCAAAGTTGGTAATAGGAGACTGGATGCTTCCAAGCAGTTTTCCGAGAAGTTCTTCTCTTGACGGAACGTTTGCCAGAGCAGCAACGCCCTTCTCGTCATAGTAATTGCCTTCTACAACACCAGCGATCATCTTCAGTGTCGGAGCTTTCTTCGCATACTTGGAAATGATTCTTGCCGGAGCAGTCGCATCATCTTTTGAAATAGCGATTGCATTCGGCCCTTCCAGATGCTTGGAAAGCGGCTCGCAGTCTGTATCCTTGAATGCGAAATTCATCATTGTGTTCTTGTATACCTTGTAGGTAATACCAGCCTCACGCAGCTCCTTACGAAGTGCGGTGTCAGCCTCCACAGTAATTCCGCAATAGCTAACCAGAACAACAGCCTGTGCGTCTTTGATGTTCTCAGAAATCTCAGCAACAACCGGTTTCTTCAGTTCAACTTTTGCCATGAATGGTGCACCTCCTTATAGATTTGAGTGTACCGCCGTATAACAGGAATGATAAAAACCCCTCTGCGCACAGAGGGGTAGTCAAATTCTTCCTTAGAATCTTATACTCCTCGGCAGGCGTTTTCTCCTTATGCCTTACGGCACCTGCTGTCTTCGGCAGTCATCTGAAATAAGATAACACAC
>ERZ857750.3502-NODE-3502-length-13043-cov-6.733369_pt1 | contig 13043 bp, 14 predicted proteins | sample MGYA00519915_ERZ857750 | MGnify/ENA primary metagenome ERZ857750 (study PRJEB31778, sample SAMEA3449358) | human gut metagenome | biome: human gut; feature: human-associated habitat; material: faeces | place: United Kingdom | collected 2010/2012 ... | reverse complement strand
ACTCTCAATCCTAGCAACTTGACTGAGCTTATGTGGCCAATGACAGTGGAGCGCTCTGTTCTTCGTCAGAACATGGTTTCTGGGATTTTGGACTCTCTAGCCTACAATGTGGCTCGTAAGAATAAGAACCTAGCCCTCTATGAGATTGGGAAGGTCTTTGAGCAGACTGGCAATCCTAAGGAAGACCTGCCAAATGAAATCAATAGCTTTGCCTTTGCTTTGACTGGCTTAGTTGCTGAAAAAGACTTCCAAACTCCAGCTGTTCCAGTTGACTTCTTCTATGCTAAGGGAATCTTGGAAGCCCTCTTTGCTCGCTTGGGTCTTGAAGTGACTTATACAGCAACACAAGAAATCAAGAGTCTCCACCCAGGACGTACAGCCTTGCTCTCACTTGGTGACCAGGTGATTGGGGTCTTGGGGCAAGTGCATCCTGTAACAGCTAAGTCTTATGATATCCCAGAAACCTATGTGGCAGAATTGAACTTATCTGCTATTGAAGCAGCTCTTCAACCAGCCGCAGCCTTTGTGGAAATCACCAAATTCCCAGCTGTGAGCCGTGATATCGCCCTTCTCCTCAAAGCAGAAGTGACTCACCAAGAGGTAGTCGATGCCATTCAAGCTGCTGGCGTGAAACGCTTAACAGCTATCAAACTCTTTGACGTCTTCTCCGGTGAAAAACTAGGACTTGGCATGAAGTCTATGGCCTACAGTTTGACCTTCCAAAATCCAGAAGATAGCTTGACGGATGAAGAAGTCGCACGCTACATGGAAAAAATCCAAGCTTCACTTGAAGAAAAAGTCAATGCAGAAGTGCGGTAAATCGTAAAAACATGAAACAGTTGAGAATTTCTCAGCTGTTTTTTTGAAATCAAATAATTATAATGATTGTCTATTCTGAGTTTATTATTCTTTAATATATTGACTAAATAATTATTTTATTAGATAATTAGGTTATTAATAATTAGTGTTTCATAATTGGTCACTACTATGAATGGAGTTTATTATGGATTTATTTAATCAAATTGGGAAAATGACATCTGATTTAGCTAATGGCATTGTCAAAGAAACAGGAAAAGTATTAAATGATGCAGGGAAAATTGCAGGAGATGTTACGAATAATATTGCAGGAGTAACGGGTGATGTTGCTAGAAATACAGGAAAATTTGTTGGAGAAGTTTCTAATAATGTTATAAAAACATCTAGTGATGTAGTACAAAATACAGGAAAATTTGTAGGCGAGGTGACTGATAACGTGGTGAAAGTCACAGGTGATGTCGTTACTGAAACAGGAAAGATTGCAGGAAATGTAGTGAATCAAGTCGGAAAATCTGCCAATAATATAAAAGAGCAAGTTAACTCTGTTGATTTATTTAATGATAAATTACGAAGGAAAGCAGTAGATGAGTTTAATCAATCTGTTTCAAAATATGAATTAAAATCAAAAGAGCTAATACATTCATCGAATGAATTGTATAATGTTAGAGAAGAAGCTGTGGAAGTCGTAGGAATTCTTGAGAAGAGAATTAGTGAATTAGCTAACTCTCCGAAAGAATTTAAAACAAATTTGCAAATGATAAAACATGAAATCCATAACTTTCAAGATAAGAAGGACCAGATAAAGAAAGCGGAGTTTGATGCTAAAGCTGCAGGCGGTAGTAGTGCTGCAACTGCATCTCTAAGTGCATTGGGAGTGGCTGTTGCAACATTAGGACCTACTGCAGCTATGGGTATTGCAACTACTTTTGGAGTAGCTTCAACTGGTACAGCAATTTCTAGTTTATCAGGAGCGGCAGCAAGCAATGCAGCTTTAGCATGGCTAGGAGGAGGAGCATTAGCAGCTGGTGGAGGTGGAATGTCAGCAGGTAATGGTTTGCTTGCTCTAGCAGGACCAGTTGGATGGACAATTGCTGGACTAATGTTAACTGCGTCAATTGGAGCAGGTGTGTATGCAAATTTTAAAAATGATGAAGCGATTAAAGAGGCAACTGAACAGAGGAAGAAGGTTGAATTTTTAATTAAAAGCACTCAAAAATCTAATGAAGAAATAAAGAAAATGATAGAATTCACGAAAAAACAGATTTTAGAGTTAAGTGAATTAAATAAAAATTTTACTGGAAATGATTATAGTTTATTTACTGATAATGAAAAGTATTTGGCAGGAATTCTAGTAAATTCAACACTTTCGCTTGCGCAGTTAGTTAATAAGGAAATCGTTATAGATGAAAATAAATAATGAATATATCCTGAATGAAGGGATTGCATATTATATTGATTTTTTAAATCATTTAAGATTGGAAGAATTATCGACCTCTTTAGAAAAAATAATACAAGCCAATAAAGATGAGTTATTAGAATTAGCAAAACATAATTTAAAAGCTAAAATTAGTCTAGACAAAGCTGAAGAAGAGATAAATAAGTTAATCCTTAATAATAGGGGAGGTAGTCGAGGATTACATGGATTCATTGCTGAGTTTGCGGAAGAAGGGGTCACAAATGCTTATAGAGCTTTTGAAGGAATGAGGAAATTAGCAAAAGTTTTAAATGATAATGGTCCAGCAGATTTAAATTTCGGAAAAAATCAAGTACAGATGAAATTTTACGATAATGTTTGTAAAGAATTGAAACAGGCTGCAAATTATCGAAATATGAAAATGATGATTCCGAAAGATCATGTTAAATTGATAAATAAAATTATGAATGGTGATGAATATATTACTTTCAATGGTAACCGACTGACAAAAAACACTATTGATAGAATTAAACTCTTAATAAGTGAAGAAAATAAAGCTAGACATGTGACATCTCATACTAAATGGTTAAATGCATCAAAATTGAATTATAAGGAAGTGCAGACTAAAAGTATTCGAAAAACACTATCTGCTATTAGAAAAGATATTTCAAATAAATCTGCTGAAAGAAGAGAATTAATTAATAACAATACTAATTTAGAGAAAAAAACCGCCTATATAAAATCGTTGCCTAGTTTAAAAGAGGCAAATCGTGCCGCTACAATTTCTTCAATAGTACAGGGAGGATTTAGTCTAAGTTCTAAATTGATACAGAAGTATCAAGAAGGCAAAGATATTTTGACATTCACTGATGAAGATTGGATAGACTGCGGAATGAGTGCAGGAGATGGTATTATGAAAGGTGGTATCTCATCTTATTCTATCTATGGGTTAACAAATGTTTGTGGAATGTCGGCTTCTAGTGCAGGCGCTATTTCGGCTGGAACATTTGGAATTATTCGACTTATACTTGATTATAGGATAGGAAAATTGAATGATGATGACTTTATTAATTTAGCATTATTTAATGCGATTGATGCAACAGGAGCTGCTTTAGGAGCATGTTTAGGGCAAGCGATTATTCCGATTCCTGTGGTAGGACCTGTAATTGGATCTATTGCAACAAGTATTATATTAGATATAGGTAAACAATTTTTGAGTAATCGTGAACGTAAGATGATTGAAGAGTATAACTCAAAAATGCAACATTATCTAAATAAACTAGATTTAAAATATCAAGAAATTTTTAATGAGATAGTTGAAAAGTATAAAAAACTAGGTGAGTTACAGAACTATGCTTTCGATGTTCAAATAAATATTTCCTTAAGACTTGAATATTCAGTTCAATTAGCGAGAGAATTGGATGTTGATGATAGTAATCTTTTACATAATATAAGTGAAATTGATGATTATTTTTTGAGTTAGATTGTTTAATCTAATCATAAAATAGTAAGATTAACAAAGAAATTGTTTGTTTATGTTTGAAAGGTTAGTCAATGATAACTTCCATCAAGTTTTTTGAGGTTTCATGCCCTGCCTTTGATAGTAGTGTAGGGCTCTCCTTTATAGTCATTCCAGAAATGGAGTATTAGGTTGTAGCAACCGATTTTCTTGGCATAGTTGACAGGGAATGAATACAATTGATTGCCAATCTTTTGCCTCGAGCTACTTGATCTACACAAAAGAGGTTTTAATCAGACGAAGAAGTCGCACGCTACATGGAAAAAATCCAAGCTTCACTAGAAGAAAAAGTAAACGCAGAAGTGCGGTAACAAATGTGTATAGGAAAAACCGTTGATGAGATGCATCAACGGTTTTTTGATCAGTTTTATAAGATGGTTTCCATGACTGTTTCTTGAGGCTTCATTCCCTGTCTTTGATAGAAGCGAAGGGCTCTTTCATTGTCATTCCAGACATTAAGTGTCATGTTGTAGCATCCGATTTCCTTGGCATAACGAAGGGCAAACTGATAAAGTTGATCGCCAATTTTTTGTCCACGCGTTGCTTGATCGACACACAAGTCCTCGATGAAGATGGTTTTTATCGGATGAAGAACAGGATTGTCAGATACTTCTTTAATAGTGACAAAGAGATGCCCTAGGATTTGGCCATCCGCATTTTCATAGACGAAAATCGGTGTCTGATCTTGCGCCATTAACTGTTCTAACTCTTCTTCACTATATTTTTCGCCACTTTCCTTGAAAATATCGGGACGAGCTTGGTGGTGAACGGAAAGAATCTGTTCTAAGAGACCAATTAAAGCAGGAATATCTTTTGGTTGAGCTATACGAATCGTCATGTAGATTCTCCTTAGTAGTATTTTCTTCATTATAAAAATTTTTTCTAAATCTTGTCAATGGAAAAAGGAACGCTAAAAGGTGCGCAAATACGGACCTTTTATTTCTTACCTCAAATGATCTTGTCAATCATATTTTTATTTTTGACAAATATTTTTATTTTTTTGACAAATATACTTGTCAAAAAGAAAAAGAAGTGTTACAATGTTTTTAGTTGAAAGAAGAGGAGGTATTCTTATGGGAGCTATATGGATTCTATTTATCCCTTTTCTGGTTATCATTTATGCAAGCACAGAAAAGAAGATAAAAAAGTTGAACAAACGTATTAAAAGATTAGAAAAACAAGTGAAAGGAAATCAAGAAATGTCTAGACTTTTAGAAGAATTAAAAGGCCAAAAGGTCAAGGTGACAGTAAATGGGTTTGGAACCGAATATGAGATTATGGATATCGATGAAGATTGGGTCAAATTGAGTCGTGAGACCAATAAACAACAAAGAGAAACCAAATTAGTCCGTATCGAAGATATTCAAGATATTCAAGGTATTCAACTATAAGGGGGCGAAAGCCATGATTTTAAAAAATCGACTGAAAGAGCTGAGGGCGCGTGATGGTCTCAACCAATCTGAGCTAGCCAAGCTAGCTGGAGTCTCGCGCCAGTCGATCAGTCTCTTGGAGAGAGGGGAGTACACCCCTTCGGTTATCATTGCGATCACCATCGCCCAGATATTCAAGGAACCGGTGGAAAATGTTTTTAGTCTAGTAGAGGAAGAGGAATAACAATGAAAAAGAAGTATAAAGAAAGGTCAGCCCGTTTTCGTTTTTGGAGAAATGTAGGGATCATTACAGTTTCCGGCTTGATCGGAGGAGTTATCGGATTTTTGACAGAAATGTTTGGATACGAAAAGCCCCTAGAAATCCAATCCTTCTTTAGTAAAGAAGTACTCCTTTTGGGCTCAGCAGTTTTATTCTTAGTCGCATTTATACTCACGATAACCTTACTGATGTGCGCGAGAAAAGTCCATCAAAAAATGCTCCAAATAGAAGACGATGATGAAGCCTATCACTATGACATTCAAAAGAAAAAACTATATGGCTTAGCGACCATTTTTAAAGGCATCATGATCTTGCCCTACTTTTTATTCGTCATTTTTTATAGTCAATTGGTCGACTTAGATAGACCTGGCGCTGGGGACATGGCTTTTATCTTTGGAGACTTTACCATGCTCTATCTCTTTCTTGTCTTGATTGCCCTATTTTTCCTATCGGATATCTTCTTTCGCAAGACCTTCCATCTGATTTATGGAAAACCGATTCCCCGCAATGCCAATGCCAAGGAAGTGCGTGAATTTATGATGAGTATGATGGATGAAGCAGAAAAGCAGATTAGCTACGAGGAAAACTATGAAATTATCATTAAGTTAAGCAATTATATCTTACCGATTTCCTTAATTGCGATATTCTTAGTTGGCATTGCTTTCCATACAGATATCTTGTTAGCCTTAGTAGTGGTATCACTGATTTATCTCTATATCTTGGTCTCACAATACAAGATTACCAAACGTTATTATAAAGAGTAAAGGAGTCATCCATGTTAGAAATTAGAAATTTAGAAAAAAGCTTTGGGAATAAGCAGGTTCTCTTCGGAGTAGATCTGACAGCTCAACAAGGGCATATCCTTGGCTTAGTTGGGAAAAATGGTGCCGGGAAAACAACTATTTTCCACAGCATCCTGCGCTTTTTGGACTACAGCGGCGAGATTCGCCTAGGTGGCAAACCCATTACACAAGAGACTTACAAGGAAATTGGCTATTTGCCTGAAGAGCGCAGTCTTATGCCAAAACTTACGATTTTTGAGCAGGTCCGCTATTTGGCTGCCTTAAAAGGAATGAGCACCGCCGAGGTCAAGGAAAAATTACCGACCTGGATGGAAAAACTCCAAGTGAAGGGGAAATTGACCGATAAAATCAAGAGTCTCTCAAAAGGGAACCAACAGAAGGTTCAATTGATCATCACCTTGATCCATGAGCCTAAATTGATCATTTTAGATGAACCCTTTAGCGGCTTGGATCCGGTCAATACAGAAGTGCTCAAGCAGGTCATCTTTGAAGAAAAAGAGCGTGGGGCAACCATTATCTTTTCTGACCACGTCATGACCAATGTCGAAGAGTTGTGTGATGATATCCTAATGATCCGTGATGGTTCGGTTGTCCTTTCAGGGCCAGTCCAAGAGGTCCGTAATAGCTATGGCAAGACTCGTCTCTTTGTTTCTAACGACTTTAGCAAAGAAGAGCTAGAAGCTCTGCCACACGTGACCAAGGTCAGCATGACCAAGCAAGGTACTTGGAAGTTGATCTTGGATGATGCGTCAGCTGGTCCAGAATTATTTGACCGCTTGACCAAGGGTCGCTACCTAGCAACCTTTGACCACCAAGCCCCAACTATTGATGAGATCTTTAAACTTGAATCAGGAGTAGAAGTATGAAACAGATGTTTGTCGTAATGAAAGAAACCTATATCAGACAAGTGAAATCATGGAGTTTCCTCTTCATGGTCTTCGGTCCCTTCCTCTTTTTAGGATTGAGCATTGGAATCGGTTATCTGACAGGTTCTTCTACAGATGCCAAAAACCAGGTGGCCTTGGTGACAGAAGTGCCAGCTGTTAAAGAAAGCCTCAAAGGAACCGATGGCTTGACCTTAGACTACAAAGATGAAGCTGCAGCTAAAAAAGCCATCAAGGATGAGAAAGCAGCTGCTTACCTAACGGTCGATGAAAAAGATGGCCAGCTAGAAGCCACTTATGTAGGCGACCAAGCTATGAAAATGGGATTGAAATCCCTTGTCTCTGCGAAATTAAGCCAAGTCCAACAAGGAATCAATCTAGCGCGTGCCAATTTAAGCAAAGAGCAACTGACAGCCTTGTCTCAACAGGTTTCTCTCAAAGAAAAAATTGATGAGAAAAAAGAAGGCTTGAAAATGGTGCAAACCATGGTTGCAGGTGCTCTAGGAATGTTGCTTTATATGATTTTGATGTTCTACTCTGGTATCACAGCCCAAGAAGTGGCCAGTGAAAAAGGAACCAAGATCATGGAAGTGGTCTTCTCTAGTATCAAAGCAACCGACTATTTTTTCGCACGCATGCTCGGACTCTTCGGAGTGATTTTTACCCACATTTTTGTCTATGTCGTTGGGCTTGTAGCCGTTTGGATCTTTAGAGCAGATATCCCTGTTGTCAAGGATTTTCTCTCTCCAAACTCTCCAATTACCCAGCACCTAGCAGAAGCGATCTCGCTTAATACCGTCTTCTTCATTATCCTTGGGATCTTTATGTATGTGGTGCTCTCTGCCTTCTTAGGCTCCACAGTAGCACGACCTGAAGATTCAGGAAAAGCGATTTCGCCACTGATGATGTTAGTCCTCTTTAGCTTCTTTGGGGTAACCACCTTGGGAAGTGCCGGTGATGTCTTCTTATTGAAGATTGGTTCCTACATTCCATTCATTTCAACTTTCTTCATGCCTTTCCGTACCATCAATGGCTATGCGACTGGTCTTGAAGCTTGGGCTTCATTGGGAATTGCGGTTCTCTTTACCATCGTGGGAACAGTGCTTATTGCCCGTATCTACGCGAGCCTGATCCTCCAGACCGATGACCTCGGACCGTGGAAGACCATCAAACGTGCTCTCAGCTATCGCTAATCAAACAAGCTCTCAGTTATAGCTGGGGGCTTTTATTATCCATTGAAAATTATTAAACTCTCTTCCTTCATGCGAACATGTATTTTTTATTAAATTATGATATGATGAATGGGAATAAAAAGAATAGAGAAAAGAACGAATGAGACTATATATCAAAGGCGATTATACAAAAAGAGTACCTTATGGTTATTTAGAACTTGCTGGCAAAATGTGGTTTCCAGAAGAAAAGCAAGTATCGTACTCAAATGCTGGAGACAATGAGCAACTACAAGAGTATTTTTCTGTAAATTTATCCTTGAGGAAAAGTACTGCAGATAAGAGATGGTCTAGTGTCCCCCTAAAGGAAGGGGTACGAAGCCTCTTTTCACATATTGAGGAATGTATTGAGATAGAGTTTGAAGACGCATTTGCTACAGATTATAATGAAAAAGGGGACCATCTTCGTATTTTAACTACCCATCTAGAAGTTTTGACAGTTGATAAACGCGCCATGTACATTATGGCGCTTGAGATTGCAAAGGTCATTGACGGGCAAATTAGCGAGGATAGTAAGAAGACATGGCTAACAGTCGAGGAATTTAAGAGAAAGCACGAGGCTATTCTATCTCTGACTTTTGAAGAAGCAAATGAACGAAGTTTGATTGAAATTCAAACGATGGATGTTGTAGACGACCCTCTTTGGGAGGAAGAAGCTAACCGTCGAAAAGAATATATACTAGCACATGGAGGCGATATCTCAGATTTATGAGACTATATATCAAAAGTGATTTTACGAAAAAAATAACCTTTACTACTAGAGAGCTAGTTTGGAAGATGTGGTTTAAGGAATGGCATGGTCATCCTATTACATACTCGAACGTCGGTGATGATGCTATGTTACAGGATGATTTCTTTTTTGGTGTACAATTTGATAAATGGCGATTTAATGATAAACGGTGGAATCATATACCATATGACAAGAATAATCCATGGAATTCGTTTTCTGATGAAAATATTCAATTGGAATTTGAAAATGATTTTTTTACTGATGGGAGAGAATGTGGGGATTATCTACGTATCGCAACCTCTCATACAGATGTGTTAACAGTTGATAAACGTGCTATGTATATTATGGCAGTTGAAGTTGCAGGTGCAATTGATGGGAAAATCAGCGAAGATGACAAACAGACCTGGATGGATGTAGAGACTTTTAAGGAGTTGTACAAGGATGTTCTTTCACTGACTTATGATGAAGCGGTTGAAATTAGTTTGGAAGAATTAAAGACAATGGTGCCAGTAAGAGATCCTCTATGGGAAGAGGAAGAACGTCTTCGTGAGGAATACATCAAAATCCATGGTGAACGTGTTTATGACGACGAGGAAGAAGATTGAGAATTTATATCAAAGGTGATTATAATAGAAAAGTGCCTTTTGGATACAGAGAAGTCGCATGGAAAATGTGGTTTAAAGAAAGAAATGGTCAAGAAATAAGTTTCTCACATGTCGGAGATGATGAGATGCTACAAGATGACTTCTATCTATCTTTACGGTTAGATAAGTGGGGAGCAAGTGGTTCTCGTTGGAAAGATGCCAAGGTTAAAGGTGGCAGTGCAATCAATTCCCAAATATATGAAAATATTGATTTGGATTATGAAGGAAGTTATGAAAGCGACGGTAGAGAAAAGGGAAAATATCTAAGAATCGCTTCGAATTATCTAGATGTATTAACAGTTGATAAACGAGCTATGTATATTATGGCACTCGAAATTGCGACTGCGATTGATGGGAAAATTAGTGAAGATGATAAGAAAACATGGCTAACAGTCGAGGAATTCAAGGAAAAGCACCAACATATCTTATCACTAACTTTTGATGAAGCAAATGAGATGAGTTTGGAAGAAATTCAGACGATTGACGCTATTGATGATCCTATCTGGGAAGAATTGGATAGGAAGCGTGAAGAGTACATCAAAATCCATGGTGAACGTGTTTATGACGATGAGGACGACGAGTGAGATTATATATTAAAGGCGATTACACCAAAGAAATTCCGTTTGATTACATGGAACTAGCGAAGAGAATGTGGTTTGAGGAAAAAGATGGAATAGAACCTGACTTGTCGTATGCAGGGTATCTAGATTTACCAATCGAGAAACTTTCTATCCACTTAAAATTAAATAAGTGGATGCATAATAATAGATGGAATAATGTTCGGTTGAAAGAAGGCATTACCAACAAATTTGGAAGTCATATATATGAATATCTTGAATTAGATTTTGAAGATCATCCAGCAACAGACTACCGAGAAAAAGGAGACTGTCTTCGTTTAGCTTTTACCCACCTTGAACTTCTCACTGTTGATAAACGTGCTTTCTATATTATGGCGATTGAAATTGCGACTGCTATTGACGGTAAAATCAGCGAAGATGATAAAGAGAGCTGGTTAAGTGTGGAGGAATTTAAAAACCGACATAAGGATATCATTTCGATGAGTTATGAACAGGCCAATGAGCTGAGTTTGGAAGAAATTTCCTTTATGGACGATGTGAGAGACCCAGTTTGGGCAGAAGATGACCGCAGAAATGAAGAATATATCAAAATCCACGGAGAAGTGGAATTAGAAGATGAGGAGAATGAGTGAAATTATATCTTAAAGGTAACTATGAAACTAGCATCTATCAAGCCTGTATGGAATATCCTTGGAAAATGTGGTTCAAGGAACGTAAGGGAGTGCAGGTTGGTTTTTCTTATGCACGTGATGATGACTTCTATTTTAGTATTAGTTTGGATAAATTTTCTTCAAATGATGAGCGTTGGGGCATGGCTGATTTTAGAGTAGGCAACGATCCTTGGGCGACTTTTAAGTATGAAGATATAAATTTAAATTTTGAAGATTCCTATGAAAGTGATGGACGAGAAAAAGGAAACTATCTACGAATCATCACGACTCATAAGGACATTCTAACGGTTGATAAGCGAGCTCTCTATATCCTGGCGATTGAAGTGGCATCTGCCATTGGTGGTCACATTAGCGAAGATGATAAGGAAACATGGCTGAGCATTGAAGAATTTAAAACGAAACATGCAAATCTGTTGCCTTTGACCTACGATGAAGTGGTTGACATTAGCTTGGAAGAGATAAAAGTAATGAAAGCCATTGATGAGCCACTCTGGGAAGAATTGGATCGAAAGCGTGAAGAGTACATCCGAATTCATGGAGAAGTGGAGTTGGATGACGAGGAAGAATAAGAAATTCTACTTCAACCTGAGAGCTCTCAGATACAGCTGAGGGCTTTTTGATTTCACATTGACTTTTGCAAGCCTTTTCACTACAATAGAACTACAGAAAAGGAGACGGACATGAACTATATTGAGTTTACTGAAAATGATCGTCTGTCCACGATTGTCCTTGGGATGATGCGGATCAGTCAGATGAGTGAAGATGAGGTGGAGGCCTTGGTGGAGGCAGCCTTGTCGATTGGGATCAACACTTTTGATCTGGCGGATATCTATGGCGATGGTCAGTGTGAGGTCCTGCTGGGGAAGGTCCTCAAGCGCCGTCCGGATCTTCGGAACCAGATGTGGATCCAGTCCAAGTGTGGCATTCGCAAAGACGGTTTTACCTATTTTGATTTTTCCAAGGACTATATTTTGGACTCCGTCGATGGCATCCTCGATCGTCTGCAGATCGAGCGCTTAGATAGTCTCCTCCTTCACCGACCGGATGCCCTCATGGAACCGGAAGAAGTGGCAGCAGCTTTTGATCAGTTGGAGCAAGCGGGCAAGGTTCGTCATTTTGGGGTGTCCAATCAAAATCCCATGATGATGGAATTGCTTAAGACGGCTGTCAAACAACCTCTCAAGGTCAACCAGCTGCAGTTGAGTGCCGCCTTTACACCGAGCTTTGAAGCTGGTTTTCATGTCAACATGGAAGGGGCAAAAGCAGCCGTGCGAGATGGCAGTGTCTTTGAGTATTGTCGTTTAACTGATACTGTGATTCAGGCCTGGTCTGTCCTCCAGCATGGCTATTTCAAGGGGAATTTTGTCGGCAAGGAAGAGTTTGCAGCTCTCAATCATGTCCTCAATGACTTGGCGAAAAAATACCAGGTCACACCGACAGCTATCGCCCTTGCTTGGGTCCTCCGCTATCCTGGTAAGATGCAGGCGGTCATCGGAACGACCAAGCCCCAGCATGTCCTTGAAGCAGGGAAAGCAGCAGCAGTGACCCTAACGCGCAAGGAGTGGTACCAAATCTACTTGGCGGCGGGAAATGATTTGCCTTAGAATCTTGTTAGTAAACCAGATTCCACTCTTATCGGTGGGCTGGTTTTTTGTTTTGTAGTATTCAGATTTATCTTGACAAATCTTTCTATTTTATGGTAACCTTATAGGTAACAAGTGTTGCGCAACAAATGTTGCGTGAAAGGAGTCTTATGCCACCCAAGGTTAAATTTAGTAAAGAGGCTATCATTGGGACAGCTTTACAATTGGTGAGAGAAGAGGGAATGGCTAGTTTGACGGCTAGAGCATTAGCGGAGCAACTGGGAGCCACACCAAGAGTGATTTTTGGACAATTTGCTAATATGTCTGAGTTACAGGCAGAGGTTATTGGTGCTGCGGAGATGGTCGTGGTGGAGTATATTCGCAAGGCCTTAGAAGATGAAAAGCCTTTTCGATCTGTCGGGGTTGCTTATATCCTTTTCGCCTCAAAAGAGCCCCAACTCTTTCAATTGCTTTTCCAAAATCCTAGCAAAGATCCGATTCGTCGCTTTCAAGATTTTCTTC
>ERZ857750.3499-NODE-3499-length-13053-cov-4.583321_pt1 | contig 13053 bp, 9 predicted proteins | sample MGYA00519915_ERZ857750 | MGnify/ENA primary metagenome ERZ857750 (study PRJEB31778, sample SAMEA3449358) | human gut metagenome | biome: human gut; feature: human-associated habitat; material: faeces | place: United Kingdom | collected 2010/2012 ... | reverse complement strand
TTCTAAGATTGTCGGATATGATAACCAGCTTTATTTCAGCCGGCTTTTTCACAAGCTGAAAGGATATTCGCCAAGAGAATACCGAAAAATAAAAAATAGGTTATGAAATCTATAATGTCATAAAAACTAAATGTCAAAAAAGGATGCCAACGAATCAAAGCAGATTACGTGACATCCTCTTCTTTTTATTAGTGCTATTTTATAAATTCAACCGAATAGTAATACATGTACTCATTATCTGTATCTATATGCTCCCCTGCAATATCCTGTATTGGCAACGAGCTTAACCCTTTTTCTCCATAAATCAGTGCTGCTAATCCTTGCTCTGTTCCATACTCTATATTGCATTTGTTTTCAATAGTCGTTGCTGATCTTCCATAATATTCCCTGTTTTTAACTCCCTCCAAAATTGGTATTTCTGTCATATATTTTGATATTTATCTGCTGCGATGAGCTTTGTAGTAAAATTATCAAAATCCGGTGTAATGACAATCAATCCATTTACAATAAATACCGAACATATAGATATTTTTTATCGCAGCAAAAATGCACAAAAAAAGGTGCAGCCCTGTGTTACCAGAGTTACACCCAATGTTCGATTATTTTTACACAAGTTCTCCGATCAGATCGTATTCTGCGGAACCTGTGATCTTTACTTTTACAAAATCGCCGGACATCAGCATCTCGCCTGTGTTGACAAAGACATAACCGTCAATATCCGGGGAATCGGCATAGGTTCTTGCAACATAGGCAGGCTCATCCGCTACTTTTCCCTCGATCATGGCATATAAGGTACGTCCGACCATATCGGCTGCTTTATCAAAAGCGATCTCCTGTTGAAGTTCGAGGATAGCATCTCTTCGCTCTTCTTTTATTTCCTCCGGGATCTGATCCGGCATAGAGGCTGCCGGTGTGTTTTCTTCCGGTGAATAAGCGAAGACGCCAAGGCGTTCGAACTCCATCTCATCGACAAATTCCATCAGTTCTTCATGCTGCTCCTGTGTCTCTCCCGGAAAGCCGGCGATCAGCGTGGTTCGCAGAACAATATCCGGAATCTCTTTTCGAAGAAGGGAAACGGTTTCTTTTAACTGTGCTTTTGTCGTGCGTCTTCCCATGCGTTTGAGAATGGCATCGCTGGCATGCTGGATCGGCATGTCCAGATAGTGACAGACTTTTTTCTCATTCTTGATCGTCTCGATCAGTTCCGGATATATCTCTTCCGGATAGCAGTACAGGATACGGATCCAACGGATACTTTTGATCTTGGCAAGTTCCTTGAGCAGAATATGCAGAGACTTTTTGCCGTAAAGATCCACGCCGTACAGTGTCGTCTCCTGGGCAACCAGAATCAGCTCTTTTACACCTTGCTCTGCAAGCGAAGCGGCTTCTGCAAGTAACTGCTCCATCGGGACGCTGCGGTAATTGCCGCGAATCTTCGGGATGATACAGTAGGTACAGTGCTTGTCACATCCCTCTGCAATCTTCAGATGTGCATAATGCCCGCCTGTTGTCAGAATACGCTTGCCGGGTACGGACGGAAGCCGGTCAAGATCATCTACATCCAGAAAATGAGAACCTTTTAAAGCCTGATCTACTGCATCAAAAATCTCATCGTACTTGGAAGTACCGATCACCGCATCGACTTCCGGTATTTCATCGACAATCTCCTGTTTATAACGCTGTGCCAGACAGCCCGTTACAATCAGAGCCTTGCACGGACCGGTCTTTTTATATTCTGCCATTTCCAGGATCGTGTTGATGCTTTCTTCTTTAGCATCATTGATAAAACAGCAGGTGTTGATAATGATAATATCCGCATCGACTTCCGTGTCCGTCATCTCAAAGCCGCGGTCAGCGAGGATGCCAAGCATCACTTCCGAATCAACCAGGTTTTTGTCACAGCCAAGAGAGATAAATAAAATTTTCTTATTCTTCATCTTCACCGCTCTCATCTTCAGCCAGGATTTTGATCTTTCCTTTATCTAATTCTTCTACTGCGATGGACAGCGGTTTTTTGCCGTCGCTATATACCAGTGCCGGTGCACCGTCGATCAGTTCTCTGGCACGTTTTGCCGTTGCCATTACGATAGAATAGCGGCTGTTTACGACAGGTGTTTCGCCTTCATTTACCTCACTGTTTGCAACTTTCATTAAGTCTGTGTAAGATGGATGTAACATAAAATCATTCTCCTTTCAAAAAGCAGTTCATATCCTGCTGCAGTTCTTTGATAAATGCTGTATTGTGGGATTTCTTACAGTGTGCACTCTGTATCAATTCGTGCACCTGTTTCACACAGGTATCCAGATCATCATTTACAATAATGTATTCATAAGAGCCCATTTCCTGGGCTTCCTGTGCTGCACGTTCCAGACGGTCATGGATGACATCGGCTGTTTCCGTGCCACGGCCAACCAGACGTTCTTTTAAAGTCTGTGCATCCGGCGGAACCAGAAACAGCATCAGAGCATCAGGGTATTTTTCTTTTACTTTTAAAGCCCCCTGGATCTCAATCTCCAGAATCACATCTTTTCCGGCATCTAACTGTTCCTGTACATATGCTTTTGGCGTACCATAGTAATTTTCAACATATCTGGCATGTTCGATAAAAGAGTCTTCTTTTATCATCTGTTCAAACTCTTCTTTGCTCTTGAAAAAATACGACACCCCATCTTCTTCTCCTTCACGTGGTTTTCGTGTTGTTGCGGAAATGGAAAGTGCGTAATTATCGTAATCGGAAAGAAGACGTCTGACAACGGTTCCTTTTCCTACTCCGGAAAATCCGGATAAAATAATCAGAATGCCTTTTTTATTCATAAACTGCCTCCTTGAGCCTCTCGTTCCTGAAATGCATCTTTTTGTGAAAAACGTTTTGCGATCGTGTCCGGCTGCAGTGCCGACAGAATGATATGGTCTTCCTGCGTGATGATCACAGCCTTGGTACGTCTTCCCTGTGTGGCATCAATGATGCGTCCCTCTTCTCTTGCATGGGACACCAGACGTTTGACCGGTGCTGCATCCGGGTTGATGACTGCCACGACTTTGGCGGTATTGACTGCATTGCCAAACCCGATATTGATCAATCCTGACAATCGTATCCCCCCTATTCTATATTCTGGATCTGCTCTCTTACTTTTTCAATCTCTGTTTTCAGATTGATCGCAAGATTGGAAGTTTCCAGGTCGTTTGCCTTGGACAAAATAGTATTTGCCTCCCGGTTCATTTCCTGGGCTATAAAGTCCAGTTTTCTGCCGATGCTTCCGCCGGTTTGCAGTGTCTGTTTCATGCTCTCGATATGGCTGTGCAGACGAACCGTTTCTTCATCCGTGCAGATTTTGTCTGCATAAAGAATCACTTCTGTTGCGATACGGCTCTCTTCGAGCTGTGTGTCACTAAGCAGTTCTTTTACTTTTTCGGTCAGTTTGGTGCGATATGCCTGAAGAATTTCCGGGGAACGTTTTTCAATCGCTGCCACATCGGTAAGCATACCGTCCAGTTTTTCGATCAGATCCAGCTTCAGATTTTCCCCTTCCCGGATGCGGGATTCTACAAACTGCTCGCATGCCCCACGAAGTGCTGTTTCAAGGACTGCCCAAATCTCCTGTTCATCTACCGGCTGCTCTTCCATTGTGAAAACTTCCGGACTGCGTCCGATCACGGAGGCACGGATATCATTTGGCAGATCAAATTTTTTCGAAAGCTGCTGATAATATTTTACATACTCTGCTGCAATGTTCTCGTTGTATTTCAAAGAGACATTGGTTTCTGTGAAATCCTCATAAGTAATAAAAATATCAACTTTTCCACGCTGTATATATTCTTTGAGAAGATTTCGAATAGCAGATTCAAAAATACTGAGTTTTTTCGGCATTTTGATGTTGGAATCAAAATAGCGGTGGTTGACGGACTTCATCTCAACCGTAAACTTGCGGTCGCCCTGGTGATTTTCATATCTTCCAAAGCCTGTCATACTTTTTATCATAATTATATTCGCTCTTTTCTTTCAAAATTGCGGCATAGAAAGCCATACTATTTTTATTATAGTCGAAAGCGTCGGAAGCGTCAACCGAAAAACAAAGAAAAATAAGACGGAGAAAACAGATTTTGTTCTCTCCGTCTCTTTTTCCAGAAGATATGCTTTTAAAGCATATTTCTATTTTTTAATAACCGCTTTCTTTGGAAGTCCAGCTTTTTTCAGCATTCTTGTATATTTGGAAAGTTTTTTGGAAGGTACGCTCACTTTTGCTTTTGAATTGATCTTGCTGAAGGCCTTGCTTCCGATGGATGTGATTCCATTTGCCTTTTTCATATTAATACTTGCAAGTTTTCGGCAATTTGCAAATGCACCTTTTTCAATCTTCTTCACATTACTTCCGATTGTAATTTTCTTCAGATACTTGCAGCCTTTGAATGCGTTTTTGCCAATCTTGGTTACTTTATAGGTAACGCCATTGATCTTCACTGTTTTTGCGATGGTCACAGAAGTAACTTTTTTGCCTTTTTTGCCTCCGACACCAACAACAGCTGCTGTTTTTTTCTTTGTATCCAGAACACGGTAAGTCACATTCTTGCTTACTTTCTGAACAACGGTCGGTTTTTCCGGTGTAGATGGTTTTTCTGTCTGTCCAGGTGTAGCCGGTGTTTCCGTCTGGTTTGGAGTAGGTGGTGTCTCTGTTTGTGACTTCTTAAGACCTGCTTTTGCATTCTGGAGATTTGTCAGCAGTGTCTTCAGTTCTTCTGCACTTGTTCCTTCGGATGCTGCTTTTGCTGCTTCGTATGCTTCCTTAAACGCTGTCCAGCTGTCTTTTGTGTAGGTACCGTCTGCATTACCAGCTTCATAGATATTCTTATTCTCTGCTTTATCTACTTCTGCTTTCAGTGTTTCTTTTGCTGATTCTACGGCTGCATTTTTCAGACCTGCTTTTGCACTCTTAAGATTTGTCAGCAGTGTTTTCAGTTCTTCCACAGTTGCTCCATCGGATGGTGCTTTTGCTGCTTCGTATGCTTCCTTGAACGCTGTCCAGCTTGCACTTGTATACGTTCCGTCTGCATTACCTGCTTCATAAATACCTTTTATGCTGCTGTCATTTACCGCTTCATTCAGTGCTTCCTGAGCTTTTGTTACTTCCTGTTCTTCTTCATTCAGAACCTGATGGATATGGAATTCGCTTGCAGTAGCAAAACCATTGCTTCCCTCTTTTGCAACAAATTTGATATATCTTGCATCAACTGTGTTGAATTTTGCGGTCTTTTCTTTTGTATCAGATGCCCATACACCATCTGTTACAACCTGTGTCCAGTCATCACTTTCTGCTTTCTTGACATACAAATCATAGCTTGTGATATATCCGTTTGCTCCGCCGGACTGTCTTGGAACATAAGTCAGTTTGTTGATCTTATATTCTTTGCCCATATCTACGGTAAACGTTGCCGGAAGTGCTTTTATGGATGGTGAGTACTGGCTGTGCCATAAGGTGCTGGTATCTCCGTCAAATGCATTGGAGATCGGACCGTCGCTGCCCTCTGCCGGATTCTGCTCATTATCACAGGTGAAGCTGAAATCCGTTGTAGGGATGATGCTGTCATCCTGATCGTTTGTCAGTTCGATTTCATCGATCAGACCATTGAAACTGTTTCCAGTCGTGCTTCCGATGTATTTGATCGGGATGTTTAATGTTGCAAGACGGTACTGTGTACCAAGCTTTGTTGCAGTATCCATAACAGCCGGAATAGCTGTATCAGAATCGTTTACATACAGTTCTGCTTTGTCTTTATAGCCTTTGATCGTCAGATGTACCCATTCGTCTTCCGGAAGTGTATAGTCAAAGGAATAATCATAACCTTCTCTGGAATATCCGACTTTTCCGGTATTCTTCTGCACAGCTTTGATCGTGTAATCACCAAGTGTGGAAGAACCTTCAAACAGAACTTGTTCATCAGAAGAGCCTCCTGCTGCCTTTTTCACCCAGAAGGAAAGGCTGGTTCCTGCCGGAGATTTGTCAAGCGGTGTTTCAATGCAGGTATCACTTTCCATAGACAGGGCTTTGCCGACTTTTCCTTCTGTGTAAGTTGCATGTTCAGCAGACACTGCATTGTATTTGTTCTTGGAAGCATCACTTCCGTCTTCTTTGTTAAAATTGTATTCTGCGTAAGTACTTCCCGCACTCTCAATTTCATGATACGGATTGGTGTTCGGAGCAGTGGAAACTTTTGCAGTGGTTGCTTTTACTTCGTTGTATGTCTTTGTGCCTTCGCCCCAGAGTTTTTCACTCAGTGCAGACATCGGCTGGTAGATACGGTCAAAGACATCATAGTCTGTGACACCGTTTCCTCTGGTATCGATGGAGTCATTCCACAGTGCGTAAGCACCACCGATCATCTGCGGATCACCGGCCGGAATCGTTGTATTTAAATTACCGCTTTTAAATACATTCGGTTTCCAGTTTGCATAGAGGCTTGCAGCATTCAGATAATCTGCATAGTATCCTGCTGCCGGAACGATATATACATTGGAGTCCAGAGAGTTGATCAGTTCAAAGCCAAGATTGTACATTTCCGTAGGATCTGCCCAGTCTTTGCTCCATACATTGATCTCCACACCATCGCCGCGGACTTCTGTATCAGACTTGATTCTGGTAAGACCGCCCCACATACGCATTTTTCGGTTTTTGGACTTCATATAATCATCCATTTCATTTACAAAATTGCGGTACAGGGTTGCATCGTCTTCGTACTCATCCGCACCGATATGTACGGTTGTCTGTTCATCGAAAACAGGATTTTCTCCATCAATATAATCGGAGAAGATATTTTTTGCCAGCTGCGTGGATTCCGGTTTGGAAAGATCCAGATGATCTGTCAGTGGACGTTTCCAATTGCTGGAATTCATTTTCTTTAAAGCACAGTTCTGGAATGTTTTTGTAAATGCCAGTGCGTGTGCCGGTACATCGATTTCCGGAACGATATTGACACCGATCGTTCTGGAATCTTTGATCAGGCTGCGGAACTGATCTTTTGTATAATACAGATCGGTTGCTGTCGCAGTTTTACCTTCATTATTTTTTACAGAAGATTCCAGACGGAAAGCAGCGTAGGCCTTTGTAAAGCTGTTCTGCATCGTAGTCTCCGCATTGGTATCCCAGTAGTCCTCAAGGAAGATCAGGTTATCATTCAGATGTACCTGTAAGTCATTCATCTTGTACCAGGACATTGTTGCCGCAACATCTTTTACGGTCTGAAGCTCGGTTGCTTTTCGTCCGACGTCAAGGATCACACCTCTGACCTTGTATTTCGGATAGTCTCTTGTCGTTCCTTTCGGGATCGTTGTTTTGTTCTGCTTCAGAATCTGCAGGAAGGTTCTGGTTGCCCAGTAAGCACCTGTTGCAGTCTCGGATTCTGTTTTGATGGAATTTCCGATCTGTGAAAGATAACCTTCGTCTTTCAGGCCTTTTCCTTTTGCTGTCAATGCAAAATAAAAATCTCCTGCTTTCACATCGCTTTCACTTCCATATACAACGGAAATATCGTTTCCGACAATGTCTTTATAATCTGCTGCAAATGTTTCTGCCATGGAAGAAAGTGTATCTTTGTCAGCAGCATTGATCACGATGCGTGAGTTTTTCGAGATGGTGAAATTGCCGGTAGCACCTGCCCACTCTGCCAGTTCCGGAAGAACGGCAGGTTTTGCATTCTCATCTGCGGTCGCTGTATGTGTTCCAGGAACGGTGATTGCAATCTCTTTTTTTGTTACCTTGTTGTTCTGATCGGTAACTTTAAATTCAACAGAGACGGTCTTATCTTCCAGAGGCTGATAAATGGTTCCGTCTATGTCGATGATCTGTTCATAGTCTGCATAGGCTTCTACTTTTCCGCCCTCTACGGTCGGAAGATTCAACTTTTTGTCTCCTGCTTTTACAGTCAGATTGTTCAGAGCATCCCAGACTTCACTGCCGCTGCTCTGTTTTTCCCCATAAACTTTAAATTCATAGATGGAAACTGTTTTCCAGGTAATGCCTTCTGCGGTTGGGTTAAACGTATTGATGCGGACACGGATATATCTGGTCTGCACCGGATTATCCAGATTGATGATCTGCTCTTTTTCCGCAGGAGCAGAAGTAAAAGTTTTTACCGCTTTCCATGTGCTTCCGTCTTCGGAAGTTTCGATTGCATAATTGGTTGGATTTCGTCTCTCCCAGGTGATGATAACACTGTTTACAGTCTTGACTTCACCAAGATCCATGGCCAGCCAGTGCGGATTGCTCTCACTTGCATCACGTTCTTCACTTGCCCAGCGGGAAGTTTTTGTTGTTGCATCTCCGTCTTTTGCCTTTTCCGGACCAAATGCCGATGTTTCACTTCCGGATGCGGTTGCTGTTGCAGTCAGTGCATAATTCACAGAAGCTGCCTTTACTGTACCAATTGCCGATGCCGGCAACAGGCTGAATACCATAGCACCTGAAAGCAAGAAACTCATGATTTTATGTCTTGTTTTCATTTTCATTCTCCCTTCTTTAGAAAATAGACAATACCAGAAAAATAGTTTTGCATAATTCAAAACGGTTTTTGTTTAATATGCACAAACTATTCTCAAATAAGCATAGCATATTTTTGACTTTTCCGTCAAGCTTTGACCGTATTTCTTTTTCTTTTTGTACTATACGGATCATTTCTTTTGATAAACAGCTTTTTTGCTGATCCCGGCTTTTTGCAGATTCTTTTTCAGTTTTTTCAATGTCCTTGCAGAAATTTTTTTGGGTACGGTTATCTTTATCTTTCTGGAAGTACCTGCCAGTGCTTTTGCTTTGATTTTTATGGATTTTGTTCCCTTAAGTGTAATATTCTTTAAATTTTTGCATCCGGAAAAACTGTTTGCACCGATGGAAATGATATTTTTTCCAATAGTCAGAGTGCTGATCTTTTTGTTGTTTTTAGCCGCATTTTTCCGGACGGAAGTAACTTTGAAAGAAAATCCGTTGATCTTCACTTCGGATGCAATGGTAATCTTGCGTTTTTTGCCGGTTATTTTCGTTACTTCCGCCGTTCCGCCTTTCGCGGAAGTTTTTGTAACAGTATAGTGGACACCATTTAATTTTTTCACACTGCCAACAGAAGGAATCTTTTGCGATGGTCTGGTGTTGCCGCTTTCAGGTGTTTCCGGTCTGTCAGATACAGAAGGTATCCTGTTTTCCGTATCCGGTATTTCCGGTTCTTTTCTCTTTGGCTTTTCTGTTACAGTTACTTTGCATACAACTGTCTCATTGCTGCCAAATTTTACCTGGATCGTTGCACTTCCGGTACTGTGTGCGGTCACAACACCCCTTTCATTTACCGTTGCCACGGAAGGATCACTGCTGACAAACGTTGCTTTTCCGCGGTCTTCCGGTGTAAGGGAAGTGTTTCGAAGAAACACTGCCTGATCCCCGACTTTTAAATTCAGGGTTTCTTTGTCTTTCTGATTTTCAAGCATGACATCTGCAAGAGCGATCTGTTCTGATCCGTTTTTGCCGTCTGCACAGAATTTTAAAATCTTTACGCCGGTGATATCCAGATAAACGGAAATGGCATTGTCACTTCCATTAAATGGAACAGAAGTGTAAAGCAACGTTCCGTCGCCGTAAATCTGTACTGATGCATCAGAAGTTCCTTTTTTATTCATACCGATCCATAAGGAGAGTGCATCGCTGTTCATACCTGAGATATCCCAGACGGCAGTATCACCGGATCTCATGCCAATTCCTTTTTCAAAGGTTCGTTCTTTTTCATTTGTTTTCAGTGTGATCGCTGTCCCGTCGGCATTTGCGTTTTCTTTTACCGTGTTTCCATTTTCGTCAGGCGTCTGATAAAGATCACTGAGATACGTATGTTTGTCGTAGATACTGTATTTTTCATAAAGAGAAAACTGAGCTGCGGAAATATAGGTATCTGCAGGGGTTCCGGCCGTGGAAAGTGCACGGATGCGGATTCTTCTTACATCTGCAAGATCCAGAAAAACACTTTTTTCTGTCCGGTTATTTGCCCAGGTATTGTCTGCCAGAGGGATGATCTGGAAATCATCACCATCTTCTGTCTGACTGTAGGAAAGTTCATATTTCAAAATAATTCCGTTATTATTTCCGGTCTGTCTTGGAAGGTAAGTCAGTTTTCCGATATCCGTCTTTTGATCCAGAAGAATGGTGTAGGTATTGTTTTTATTGCCGGCAATATCTGCTTTTGTGCCGTTTCCATAATTGCTGTGCCATATAGTATCTTTTTTTCCGTCAACGGCCAGAGAAGCCTCTTCTCCCGGATGTTCACTGTCAGCACTTCCTTTTAAATACTCCGGTGCGATCTGTGTGTAACCATAAGACACTTCCGGTTTCTGCCCGATCAGGATACCGTAGCTGTTCCGATAATTGTCTGCTGCTGCCTGATCCAGTTTTTCATATGCAAGCAAAAGTGTTGTCTTTTCATTATGATATTTTTCTGAATCGGCGATCTCAGCCTTTGTGATATGGCTCATCAGAAAGGCAGAATACTGTTCTAAACTTTGCAGATAAACCTGCATCTGTTTTTCTTTGCTCCAGTCGTCCTGCATCAGGCCTTTGTCTGTCATACGGTAAGTGGCAGTCTGGTCAGCTGCTACAAGCTGATATTCTTCTAAAGACTCGCCGGTGTAGGAACTTACAAAACGCTGTCTTCCTCTTGCCTCTCGGTGATAGAGAATCAGCGTGGAACCTGTTTTAAAATCGATCTCAAAGTTTCCGCCATCTGCTTTTTCATTCGCCTGCAAAGACTGGTTCAAAAGCTCATTTCCATCCGGATCAAGTACACGGATGCTGATGTAAGTACCATCCAGATAAAAATGCGGTGTGGTACTATTCACCGTCCAAGTCAGTTTTTGCATGTTTGTATCAATCTTGACGGATGCTACGGATGCATCCCCAAGGCCAAGCATCTGAATCTGCATATCGTCTGCCAGCGGATTTCCGGTTTGTCTGGTATAGGAGACTGTTTTTGATACGTTTCCGGCGGATGCGATCAAATATTCGTTATCGTACTGATAAGCGGTTTCCTTTGGCAGCGGCATCTCAAGTTCATAGATACCGACCGGAAGTTCCAGCTGTATTTCACCTGAAGAAACAATCACTTCTTTTACAATCTTGCTGCCGTTTTTGATCCGGATCGTTTTGCCTTTGATCTGTGTCAGATCATCGATCTGAATATTCAAACGGACTTTGCTGGTATATCCGGTATCTGCCAGGTCATCGGTGCTTACCAGACTGTAGATGCCGTCCAGTCCAAGTGCTACCCTTGTTTTCTCACACGCAGCATCGTCCGGGATCAGTTCCTTGAGATAATAGATCATCGGCTTGTCCATCGCATAGACCTGATCGGCAATCCTTCCTGACGGGAGGATATGCCAGGATGCAAAGTAAGGAAGCACGTTATAATCCAGGCTGTCCAGACTTTCCGCAAGGGCGTCGGATGATCCCATTTTTTTGCCGGTTTTATAATAAACTTCCCGGTAATGAGAATGCATTGCGGAAACAGCCTGCTGCGGACCGAGTTTGTCCATAAGGTTGGTAAACATATAAAGGCTTACGTTGTAATGCCATGGATCGGATACAATATCGGCAAACGTATTGCTGGAAGCAAGGCTTTCTTTCATGCGGTTTCCAAGCTGTGCATAACGTTCACTTTTTGTGCCGGAAAACTCACCGAGCAGCCAGCCAAAGTCTTCAGCCGGTCGGTAAGTTGGCTCAAAATAATAACCGAGGATGTTGTTGGTTGTCTCTACGAACGGATTTTCCTGTGATGCGATCGCACCTTCATATCCATGACCAAATTCATGAAGCGAAATCCAGTCTTTCACCAGATAAGTCTGAAGACTTTTTCCGTTGTAGGCACTGTGGTCGGTCGTATAATAGGCCTGTCCGGCACCATGAGCATTTGCCTTGATGAAAAATTTCGCCCGGATATCCTGATTCCACGGATCTTCTGCATCATAATCCAGACCGGAATAAGCATCGTACTGTTTTACAAAGGATGCATACCAGTCCAGCATTTCATCCAATGTTTTGAAACGGTAAACTTCTTTTTTGTTGCCATAGGAAGAGTTCAGAATGTTATTTCGGTCACAGATCGGAACAAGGAACGTTGCGGCACTTCCCTCTATGATCGCAAATGGTGCCTGGCTTTTATCCCAGGATTCAAAAAATGCCTGCTGGGAATCTCCGTAGCGATAATATGGGATTTCTTTCAGATCGTCGGTCCATCGGTATTCGATAACCGGCTGAACGGTCGTATTTTTCGGTGTTGTGATAAACGCCACGCTGTCGGCACTTTCTTCTCCATTATCACCGGTGAACGTATTGGATAAAGTCACCCAGCTGCCATCTTTTGGAATGGTCGCAGAAGACTCTGTCTGCGAATCATCGTTTTTAAACTGAACGGTAAGATCCTGCTGAAATTCCTCTGCATTGACGATACGGATCTGAAGACTGCTCCCATGCGGCATCCACAGTCCGAGATTCTGACGGTCGTGATAATAGCCGCGGTTGAACCCGATCCCGGTCAGATGTGATGCATCCGGAAGTGTATACAAAATACGCTGAATGCTTTTCTCTTCTTCAGATGCATTTCTATCCAGCACCGTAACCTGCGTATCGAGTGCAGCAGTATGCTGATCTGAATCGGTTACACTTCGGGAGAGCACATAAGTTCCTGTTTTGGACGTATTGACACTTCCGCTGCTTTTGATCACGGACGTAAGATCGCCGTCCTCCTGGTCATCCGCAAGCATACGCTCCCAGTTCTGATCAGAACTGGGAGCGTATGCTGATAAACCCAGGTTTTTGTGACACCGGAAAGCTGAGGCATACGATAGGCATCATCCATCGCTTCTGCTTTTGTTCCAAGCATCAGAAAAGCTGTTACAGCTGTCATGGCAGCCAGTTCCCACTTTTTCTTTTTCATATAAATAATATCCTCCTGTTTTTGTTTTCTTTGTCACTTTTCCCTCTTCAAAAGCACAAAGGATTTGTCTGATTTTAACATATGCTGTCATGGTATAGCAA
>ERZ857750.3491-NODE-3491-length-13087-cov-3.278392_pt1 | contig 13087 bp, 10 predicted proteins | sample MGYA00519915_ERZ857750 | MGnify/ENA primary metagenome ERZ857750 (study PRJEB31778, sample SAMEA3449358) | human gut metagenome | biome: human gut; feature: human-associated habitat; material: faeces | place: United Kingdom | collected 2010/2012 ... | reverse complement strand
GGCGAATACCTGGGATTACGGTCCGATCGGAGTGGAACTCAAAAATAATGTCAAGGCGGCCTGGAGAAAGAAATTTATTCAGGAGTCCAGATACAATGTAGGTCTGGATTCCGCGATTCTGATGAATCCTAAGACGTGGGAAGCTTCCGGCCATGTGGGAAACTTCAATGATCCGCAGGTGGACTGCAAGGTATGCCGCGAGAGATTCCGGGCGGATAAGCTGATCGAGGAATATTTTGACAGACACGGCATCGATCAGGTAGTCGACGGCTGGACAAACGAACAGATGGAAACTTTCATGGCGGAAAAGGGAATCAAGTGTCCGACCTGCGGCAGCGTCGATTTCACGCCGATTCGTCAGTTTAATCTGATGTTCAAGACGTTTCAGGGCGTGACGGAAGACAGCACAGCTCAGATCTATCTCAGACCTGAGACAGCGCAGGGAATTTTTGTGAATTTCAAGAACGTTCAGAGAAGCGCGAGAAAAAAGCTTCCTTTCCGTATCGCCCAGATAGGAAAATCATTCCGAAACGAGATTACACCGGGGAATTTTACATTCAGAACCAGAGAGTTCGAACAGATGGAACTGGAATTTTTCTGTGCTCCAGGCACCGACATGGAATGGTTCGATTACTGGCGCGGTTTCTGCCCTCAGTTCCTGAGAGATCTGGGCATCAGCGACGAACATATGAGACTGAGAGATCATTCTCCGGAGGAGCTCTCGCATTACAGTAAGGCGACGACAGATATCGAGTATCTGTTCCCGTTCGGATGGGGGGAACTCTGGGGCATCGCTCACAGATCGGATTACGATTTGAGACAGCATCAGGAATTTTCCGGTCAGGATATGTCATATCAGGATCCTGTGACAAACGAAAAATTTATTCCGTTCTGCATCGAGCCGTCTCTCGGCGCGGACAGAGTGACGCTGGCATTCCTGGTGGAAGCTTACGACGAGCAGACCATCGAAGGCGCCAACGGCAAAGAGGATACGAGAACGGTACTGCATTTCCATCCGGCTCTGGCTCCGTATAAGGCGGCAGTTCTTCCGCTGACGAAAAAACAGGCGGAGAAAGCCGAAGAATTCAGAGATGAGCTGGCGAAGTATTTCTCTGTGGATTACGATCTTCCGGGCAGCATCGGCAAGAGATACAGAAGACAGGATGAGATCGGTACGCCTTACTGTATCACGGTGGATCCGGATACGGAAAACGACGGCTGCGTCACGGTAAGAGACCGGGATTCGATGGAGCAGATTCGCATCCCGATGGGCGACGTAAAAGATTATATCGCGGAAAAACTCGTTTTTTAGGAAAGGAGAACGGCCGCACTTTATCTCCGGGGCCGGCGCAGTAAGCGCCGGTTCTGTGGAATATGCGGGCGAATCAGACAGAATATTTCCTGTCCTGCTGCGTCATAATATCCTTTGGGAGGTATATATTATGTACAGTGAAGCAGAAAACCAGGAGATCAATACAAAAAATTCCATCGACGATTTCGGCTGTCTGAAAAACGCGTTCGATTTCGATTCCGATATTCAATATCTGACGATTATCGGCAGCATCGAAGGGCACAATGTTCTGGCATCCGATGTCAAGACCACCAAGTATGAGAATATGATTCCGCAGCTCATCGCGGTGCAGGAGAATCCGAAAATTCGGGGACTTCTGATCGTTCTGAATACCGTAGGCGGTGATGTGGAGGCAGGGCTGGCTCTGGCGGAACTCATTTCGTCCATTTCCAAGCCCACCGTGTCTCTGGTGCTGGGCGGCGGCCACAGTATCGGTATTCCGCTGGCCACTTCGGCGGATTATTCCTTTATCGCTCCCAGTGCGGCGATGACACTTCATCCGGTTCGCACTACCGGTCTTGTGATCGGCGCGGAACAGACTTATGAGTATTTCCGCCGGATGCAGGAGCGGATTACGGACTTTATCGTCAAGACGTCCGGAGCGCAGCGGGATGTGATTGCCGAGCTGATGAGCGCCAAGAACGATATGGCCAACGATGTGGGGACCATACTCTACGGAAAAGAAGCCGTGGAAGCAGGTCTTATCGACAGTGTCGGCGGTCTGTACGACGCTCTGAACAAGCTCAGAGAATTGACAGAGAAAGAAATGTAAGACAGCAAGTTATAGCAGATAGTTAAGTTATTTATAACATGTGGGGGATAAATAAAAGACTCGGAATATGGAGCAAGGCAGAAAATTCAAGCGTGTACTGGTAGCCAATCGAGGCGAAATAGCCATCAGAATATTCAGAGCCTGTGGCGAGCTCGGTATCCGAACGGTCGCGATTTATTCTGAAGAAGATAAAAACGCTCTTTTCCGGACGAAGGCCGACGAGTCTTATCAGATCGGCAAGGGAAAAGGTCCTGTAGATGCCTATCTGAGCATCAACGAAATCATAGATCTCGCGAAGGCGAAAGGCGCGGACGCAATTCATCCGGGTTATGGATTCCTTTCCGAGAACAGTGATTTTGCAAAGCAGTGCGAAGACGCAGGTATCGAATTTATCGGACCGACTCACGAGATGATGGAGCAGCTGGGCGATAAGATCAAATCGAAACTGGTAGCTCATGAGGTCGGCGTCCCGACGATTCCGGGCGTGGAAGAGGCGATTAAATCCGAAGAAGACGCAAAGAAATTCGCTGAATTCTGCGGTTATCCGGTTATGCTGAAAGCGTCTGCCGGCGGCGGCGGACGCGGGATGCGTATCGTAAGAAATCCGGAAGATCTGATTACCGAATTCAATAACGCGCAGAGCGAAGCGAGAAAAGCTTTCGGCATCGACGATATCTTTATCGAGAAGTATCTGGAAGAGCCGAAACATATCGAAGTTCAGGTGCTGGGCGATAAGTACGGCAATATCGTGCATCTCTACGAGAGAGACTGTTCGATTCAGCGCCGTCATCAGAAGGTCGTGGAATTTTCCCCGGCTCTGACGATTACCGAGGAACAGAGACAGGCGATGTGCGATGATGCGATCAAACTGGCAAAACACGTCAATTACCGCAGTGCGGGTACCGTGGAGTTCCTCGTGGACAAGCACGGCAGCCATTATTTTATCGAAATGAATCCTCGTATCCAGGTGGAGCATACTGTCAGCGAGGAAATCACAAATATTGATCTGGTGCAGTCTCAGATTCTGGTAGCGGAAGGTTACCCGCTTGATTCAGATGAGATCAATATCAAATCTCAGGACGATGTTCACTGCGATGGTTACTCCATCCAGACCCGTGTCACCACTGAGGATCCTGCAAATAACTTTATGCCGGATACCGGTGAGATCACTGTTTACCGTTCCGGTTCCGGAAAAGGTATCCGTCTTGATGGTGGTAATGCCTACACAGGAGCTGTCATCTCACCTTACTACGATAGCCTTCTGGTAAAAGCAATCTCCCACGACCGCACGTTTGCCGGTGCTGTTCGCAAATCGATCCGTACCTTACAGGAAATGCGTATCCGTGGCGTAAAAACAAATATTCCGTTCCTGATCAATGTACTGCATCATCCGACCTTTGTTGCCGGAAAATGTTATACAACTTTCATTGAGGAAACACCGGAGCTGTTCCAGCTCACACAGAGTCAGGACCGCGCAACCAAAATCATTGAATTCATCGGTGACCGTATTGTCAACTCCCAGAAAGGTCAGAAACCGCACTATGAAAACCGTGTGCTTCCAAAGTTGGATCAGTCTAAACCAGTATACGGTGCCCGTGACGAATTCCTGAAGCTTGGTGCCGAAGGTTTTATGCAAAAAATTCTGAAAGAAGATAAATTATATGTAACAGATACTACTATGCGTGATGCACAGCAGTCTCTGATGGCGACACGAATGAGAAGCAAAGACCTGTGCGGTGCTGCCTATGCTACAAACGCATACATGCAGAATGCTTTTTCTGTCGAAGCATGGGGCGGTGCTACTTATGATACAGCATACCGTTTCTTAAAAGAATCTCCGTGGAAACGTCTGGAACTTCTCAGAAACCGTATGCCAAACACTCTGATCCAGATGCTGCTGCGTGCTTCTAATGCCGTTGGATACAGCAACTATCCGGACAATGTTGTTCAGGAATTTATTAAAATCTCCGCTTCCCATGGTATCGATGTGTTCCGTATTTTTGATAGTCTGAACTGGGTTGAAAATATGAAAATGCCGATTGATGAGGCATTAAAAACAGGCAAGATCGTTGAAGGAACCATTTGTTATACCGGCGATATCACAAGCCCGAAAGAGACAAAATACACGCTGGATTATTATGTAAATATGGCCCTTGAACTGGAATCCTTAGGATGTCATTCCATTGCCATCAAGGACATGGCAGCACTGTTAAAACCGCGTGCTGCAAAAGAGCTCGTAACTGCTCTGAAGAAAGAACTTCATGTGCCGCTCCATCTGCATACACACGATTCTACCGGAAATGGTGTCAGCACGGTTCTGATGGCCGCCGAGGCAGGTGTAGATATCGTGGATCTGGCCATTGAATCCATGTCTTCCATGACAAGTCAGCCTTCCATGAATGCGGTTGTAGAAGCTCTGCGGGGAAGCAAACGTGATACGGGTCTCGATTTTGAGGAACTGGATGAACTCAGCCGCTACTACGGCCGCATCCGTAAAGTTTACGAGCAGTTTGAAAGTGATATGAAAGCTCCGAATGCCGAAATTTACAAATATGAAATTCCTGGTGGACAGTATTCCAACCTTTTGGCTCAGGTTACAAGCATGGGTTCTGCAGATGATTTTGAATCCATCAAAGCATTATACAAAGATGCCAATGATCTGCTTGGAAATATCGTAAAAGTTACTCCGACTTCGAAAGCTGTTGGTGATCTGGCCATCTTTATGTTTAAAAATGGCCTGACAAAAGAAAACATCCTGACTGCAGGTGCCGGACTTTCTTATCCGGATTCTGTCGTCTCCTACTTCCAGGGTATGATGGGACAGCCTTACGGCGGATTCCCGAAGGAGCTTCAGAAAATCGTTCTGAAAGACATCGAACCGCTGACAGACCGCCCGGGTAAATCTCTCCCACCGGTTGATTTTGAATCCATCAAGAAGCATCTGGTTGAGAAATATAATTATGGTGATAAATCAGAAGAAGTCATGAACCAGAAAGCGATCAGCTATGCCCTGTATCCGAAGGTTTATGAAGATTACTGCGAGCATTTCCAGATGTACAATGATGTAACCCGCCTGGAAAGTCATGTTTACTTCTACGGATTACGCAAAGGCGAAGAGACTTACCTGAATATCGGTGAAGGAAAACAGCTTCTGATCAAATATCTGGAGGAAGGTGAACCGGATGAAAATGGTGTCCGCACTCTTACGTTCCAGGTAAATGGTATGCTTCGTACTGTCAAGATCCAGGATAAGAATCTTGAGATCAAAGCTGACCGCAAGCTGAAAGCTGACAAGACAAACCCGCAACATCTTGGTTCTTCTATCCCAGGTACAGTTGGAAAAGTTCTTGTAAAAGAAGGCGATGCCGTAACAGAAAACATGCCACTTCTCACTGTAGAGGCCATGAAAATGGAGACAACTGTTGTATCCAAGATTACCGGTACCGTCGACAAGATTTATGTTCAGCAGGGAGATACCGTATCACAGGATGATCTGTTGATATCCTTCCATATTGCGAAATAAGGTGTAACGTCCGAAAACGAAATTAGTATAAAGAAAACAACATAGCAGACACGAGCGCTTTTCTATCGTCTTGCTATGTTGTTTTCTTTTTACATTTTTTCGTTTTCTACGTTATGGAGCCGCTAGCGCAACAGATTCTGCTTACACGCCCTTATGAATAGCATCAGCTCCATAACGCTTTTTTATTTTTGCGATCGCATCGTCTAAACTTGCCAGTTTTTTCTGTTTCTGTGCTTCTTTTTCACGCCTCAGTTCTTCCTGCTTTTCCTGCTCCTGATACCTGCCCAGATCAAACAGACTGATCTGTGTCGGTTCTTCTTCATCCTGCAATTTTGTGGTTCGGATTCCAAGCAGACGGATTGGTTCGCCATCCCAGAGTTCATCAAACAGCTGACAGGCACACTGATAGATTTCCGCTTCCTCTGCTGTCGGTGTCAGTATCGTTGTCTGGTGTGATACGGAACGAAAAGATGCATATTTGATCTCCGTGCTGATCTGTGCTGCCAGAAAATGATGCTTTTTCAAACGCCGTGAGACACTTGTTGCAAGTTCTTTTAATACGGCATATGCCTCTTCTTCTGTCTCTGCATTGTTTGCCAGTGTCGTGGAATTTCCCACGCCTTTGGCTTTTGGTTTTTCTTTTACAACCTGTCCTTCATCGATGCCGTTTGCATAATTCCAGAGCATTCCACCATGGCTTTTCAGCCAGCTTTCTACTACTGCCTTATCCGTATGCGCCAAATCTCCAATGGTGCGGATTCCCATTTTCTGTAGTAGTTTTGCACTGCTTTTTCCACACATATGTAGAGAACTGATTGGCAATGGCCAGAGTTTTTGCTGGATTTCACTTACATATAAGGTATGAACTAAATTCGGTTTTTTGAAATCCGATGCCATTTTTGCCAATACTTTTCGGTCCGAGATTCCCACGTTTACTGTAAATCCAAAGGTGTCATATACGCTGTCTTTAATATAAGCTGCTGCTGCCTCCGGAGTCGGAAACTGACTTCGAATTGGTTCAAAAGACATATAACACTCATCGATGCTGACCTGCTCAATTTCGTCACAGATACTGCGCAGATGATGCATCAGTTTCTGACTCATTTCCCGGTAATAGGTGTGATCCGGTGGAACCATCACAAGTGTCGGACATTTTTGAAATGCACTGGCAACGGTTTCCGCCGTCTGAATTCCAAAAGCTTTTGCCGGAATGGATTTCGCAACGACGATTCCATGGCGGGTTTCCTGATCTCCACCTACAATGGATGGAATCGTGCGCAGATCCAGTTTGCTTCCATTTTGTAATTCCCGCAATGCACTCCAGCTTAAATAGGCAGAATTTACATCAATGTGAAAAATAATAGAATTATCGTTTATTATCATAGTATCTCCCAATGCCCACTATATCCACTGCCAATATACTTAATATTATTCATCTCCTTTATATGTCGCTTTATCGTCCTTGTACTTACCTCTAATATTTTTGACATTTGTTCTGTACTTACCTTACCATCTATCTTTATTAAATTTATAATCTGTGTATCCAAATCATTTGAATTAACATCTTGAGTGACATCTTGAGTGACATCAAGTTCTAGCTTTTTATCATATTCTGTTGCCTCTCCAATTAAATCTCTAATATTCATATAGATACTCACCCTCTACATTTTCTTTTTTATAACTGTGCCTTTATCCATGTCGCTAATTTTTTTCGCTTATATTTTTTAGCAAAATCAATTGGCTGCTTCCCATCAAATGTATGTAATTTTAAATCTACTGCCGGCAGCTTCATCCAAATATCATATAGTGGATGCAATTCTTCTTCTGTAAACGGCAACGCCATCATCAGTTCAATCGGAAGTACATTTTTCTCCCCTGCCTGATTAGGATCCGCACCTGCTTCAAACAGTTGTTCACAAAGTTCTGCTGTCTGCAAAACATCGTAATTTTTTCTTCGGAATAACATATGATATGGCCCATCAAAATCTCTGGTTTTCTTTTCTAAAATACAATTTTTCTTTTCCTTATTACATCTTGACAATAAAAACGAAGATATTTCATAGCAGCTTCCCATATCCGGATTAGACAGTGCATAGTATATCAGGCCTCTGTCATAAAAATACTGCATTTCATCATCTTCTCGAAATTTCTGTAAAAATTCTTCTGTTGTTCCCCACGCTGCAATCCACGCAATATCACGTTTTACTATGTGTTGTAACTTGCCTGAGGAATAAACCTTTTGAAAAAGCTTATCAGCAAATAACTCTGTATCAACAATACTTTTCTTCTTTCCGTTTTCTTTTAATGTAATTTGAGGAATTAAATCCGAAATCTGATTCAGATACCCATAGTTTTCAGGATAATTTACCAGTAGTTCGCCATTCTGTTTATGTCCACAACGATATAACTCATATTCTTTGCAGAATGATTTTACATTTGGAAGTGCTATTGTTTCAAACAATTCTGCTCCAAGATAATGCTCTGCCAAAGCGAACAGACCGTGTGCAAAAATATTAATCACTTTATTATATTTTTCATTTCCATAGCCGATATATGTAGTATTTTCTGTTACACGCTGTTCTTCTATACAAATTTGTTCTATAAGTTCCGTCAGATTTTCTGTACGTTTTTCCCACAAATCCATAAGATACTGAACAATTAAAATATCATACTTACGCTGTTTTCGTGCCAGAAACTTTTCTGCCAATACAAGGGCTTCATTCATCATCGTTTCATCTTTGTAAAATATTCCCATAAACAGATTCGGAATCGTATCATATGGGACTGCCGTGCCACAAAGGCCAAGACTATGTGGCATCGCTTTTTCCACAAATTCTCTGTCATTACAGGCTAATGCAGTTACAGATACGCCAAAGAACCTCACATGATTACATCCTCCATCTAAAGTTGCACTCGATGAAAAATGCAGGCGGTTTCCCTGATAAATTCCATAGAACATATCGGGAAAATCTCCGCTTTCACAGGACAAACAACTTCCAAGATAACTCAATTCATCCGCAGCATTCCGACATTGTTGAAACAATGTTTCCTGAAATCGAAACGGCTCTGTAAATTCTGGAAGCAATTCAGATTCTTTTTCCTCTATTGAATATATAGACAACATTTTCTTTAACTGTTTTGCTATCTCCTTGCACTGTGTCATAGTTTCTCTCTCCTATTTCCTAAGGCGGACATTCGCAATCCGCTTTCACTACTTGCTCATGAACCCAGCTGCTTTGCGACCTGCGTTCAGATAACGATTTTCTTCCTCAGATAAGTTCACTGTAAATGCACGCAGATTTTCTTCCAGTCGGAATGCCCTTGTTGTACTCACAAGCACATATATATTCAAATCCTGCCGGAACATCCAGGCAAGTGCAATCTGTGACACGGTGCAGCCTTTTTTCTCTGCCAGCTCTTCACAGCGTGCCAGACGTTCAAAATTATCATGGCACACATAGCCTTTCACGCAAAATGGATCTAATATTTCTGCCGCCTGTACTTCCTGACTGCTTTTGATCCTGCCCGCCATTAAACCACGCGCCAGACTGGAATACGCGATGATTGGCATCTGATTCTCCTGATACCAGTTTCGGGCCGCTTGGTTCTGTTTTCCGGTTATGGTTACACAGTTGCCGCCCCATGGATCAGCTATCTGCTCTGCCAGTCCAAAATGAGGACTGGAAACAGAAAATCCCTGAAGCTGATGCTCTTTTGCATAACGATTTGCTTCTTCGATTCTCTCATGTGCCCAGTTTGATACGCCAAATACTTTGATTTTTCCTTCTTTTTGCAATTCATTTAAAGCATCGATCATTTCACTGACTGGTGTTTTGGGATCATCGCGATGCAAGAGATAGATGTCAATGTAGTCTGTCTGTAATGCCTGTAAGCTCTCAGCCAGTTCTGTCTCGATCACCTTTCGATTTACGCCCACCGAACCGTCTGAATCACAATTCCCACATTTACTGATCACCACTACCTGTTCACGATTGTCGCGTCGCTTCATCCAGCCGCCAAGTGATTCTTCTGCCCGTCCATAGCCTCTTGCTGTATCAAATGTATGGATTCCTTTTGCAAACGCTGCATCTAATAGCTCATCTGCATTTTTTCCTTCTATCATCGGACCGATGGCTGTGCCAAAGATCATGCGTGAAACTGGTTTTTCCAGTCCTGCTATTTTGCCATATCTGCATAGTTTGCCATTTTCATAAATATCGTTCCCCATACTATCCCTCTTTTTTTCAGACTAGTGTTTCCCCTATTATAGTTACAGTTCACACGCGCCATTCGCAAAACGCCCTTTTGGGCTTCTCCGTAGCTATCGCTACTGTTTTTGCTCATAAAAAGGCGCTCCCTTCATCACTATGTATCCAGGTAATTCCTCATGCAAGCATGATCATTACCTGAATACATGTGATGCATGAACTGTAACCCATTGTAACATATTATCTTTTTTCATTCCATTCTTATCTTGACATATATAGATGTTCGATATATATTATATGTAGATAATCTATATAGTGAAATCTGAAACAGGATTCACTTAGATAAAGTTCCATAACCTATTACAAAAGGAGGATTCATTTATGGCAGTAGACAAAAGTCTGATTTCCGGAAGCACTACAATGCTGATTTTACGGCTTTTGGAAGAAAAAGACATGTACGGTTACGAAATGATTGAAACATTACAGGAAAAATCCCAGAATGTATTTCAGTTGAAGGCAGGCACTCTTTACCCGCTGCTTCACTCTCTGGAAGAAAAAGGCTATGTTTCTTCTTACGAAGATTCCATCGGCCAAAAAACACGAAAATATTATTCGCTGACAAAAAACGGAAAAAATTTTCTCTCTCAGAAAAAAGAAGAATGGAAAGAATATTCTTCAGCTGTTGCTAATATCCTGACAGCTGATCGAAATACCATCTTTCCAGTATTGAAACCACAGATGGAGGGCTAGGTATGAGCAAAAAACGATATATGGAACTGCTGCTGGAGCAGATTCGAAACAAACGTGCAAAAGAACTTGTAGCGCATGAAATCACCTCTCACATCGAAGATCAGGAAGAGGCCTACCGCGCTCAGGGACTGACGGCTTATGATGCGGAACGCAGAGCTGTGCTGGATATGGGTGATCCAGTAGAAACAGGAGTGTCACTTGACGCCGTTCACAAACCGAAAATGTCCTGGAGTATGGTCATTCTGACAGCCATGATCTCCCTGCTTGGAGTGTTTACGATTGGAATGATATGCAAGGGGAATTCGGATTTTACAACTATTTCACTGTTAAGAAAACAGATTATTTATCTGATGATCGGATTTGGAATCATGCTTTTTATCTGTAAAACAGATTACAGTCGGATTTTTCAACATTCTTGTATACTGGCCATCCTTTATCTTGTATTTCTTATCTTGCAGGATATGCAATTTGTACGCCTCTTTTCCAATACGGTAACAATTCCTTATCTGCTCAGTATCCCCATTTTTTGCGGATTACTGTACAAATTTCGAAAACGAAGCTGGTATCATCTGCTGATTCCTGTTGGATTTATGCTTGCATCTATCCTGCTAATGCGTTACCGATGGTTCTTTGCATCTTATAAACTGGTTCTTGCATTTATAAGTGCCGTACTCGTTACTGTGGTAATTTGTAACAATTGGTATCCGGTTCACAAAAGAATCGTTTTACCAATACTCTGGAGTTGCGTAGTTGGCATTCCGGCACTTTCCTTACTAGTACCGTACAAATTTCAAAATCTGTTCCCACCGTATGTTTCTGCCCGCATTTCCAACTGGATCTATCCGTTTTCCGTTGAAAATGCAAATCAGTCTATGGTACATGAAGCAATGACAAGAAGTACTTTGTTTGGGCACAGTACGACTTTAATCATGGATCTGAATTCCCTGATCAGTGATTACATGGTCGTAAATGTAACATCACGATATGGTATCATTCCAGCTTGTATTCTTGCTGTTTTATTTATTGTATTCTGTATTCGTCTGTTTTATCTGGCTTTAAAACAGAAAAATCAACTTGGTATGATTCTTGGACTTGGATGCAGTCTGGTTTTGACCGTAGAAGTTTTCAAATATTTTCTTATGAACCTTGGTTTCATTCCAATGACATACGGATTTCTCCCACTATTTTCCTATGGTGGAAGCGTTACGATCATTTCCTATATATTTGTTGGTATTTTGCTGAGTATCTACCGAAATCAGAATCTCATTGATGAAACCAGACAAAAACACTTGCGTATTCATTTTACAATTGAACAGGAATGACTTAAGTGTGCTATCACAGACTTACACGTTCAATTCCGTTGTCGCACCACCTGAACTATAAACCAGAGGAAAAGGAGTGTAATTTATGCTGCTCACATAAATTACACTCCTTGGTTAATCTCAACTTTCTAATATCACCAATCATCTTATAGATATTAACGTCTTTGCATGCTAATATTTTTCATAATATGGAAATTTGAATACAAAATATATAAACATTATTCTAACTGCTAATTCATATTTTTCCTCTGTAGAGACTAAATTAATACTTGATAAAAATCTACACATAACATCTTCATTTGCACCCGAGCATAGCGACAATGTTTTTGTGTCCATTTCATATTCTATAATTAAGATCTCAATAATAGATTTTAATCTACTATCACAATCAAAATCTATTCCCATTTTCAATACAGAAATTAAATCAGTTAAAAATCTAATGTCATATTCAGAAATATTCTCTATATCCTTCTTTTGTGAAATAAAGTCGATAAACCATTGTTGATTTATTTTAGTAATTCGGCTTAAAGTATCAACAGTCAACTTTCTTTCAATAATTAACTCTTTAATATCTCTACGTACCATTTCACATGGTAATTCTTTTTTCATATTCATTAACTGCACATCCTCGCGGAACGTTTATCTCAGTCGGAGATTATACTCCCACTGAGAAAGACTTGTTATTACTCACCACTTGCAAAAATGGAAGTCTTCTCGACTGAGATAAATTGTCTCACCGATTTAGTGATGGAACAGACGGATACCTGTAAAGCACATTGCCATATTGTATTTGTTGCAGGTATCAATGACATGGTCATCACGAATGGATCCGCCCGGCTCAGCCACATATTTTACGCCGCTCTTGTGTGCACGCTCAATATTGTCGCCAAATGGGAAGAATGCGTCAGATCCCAGTGCAACATCTGTGTTTTTATCCAGCCATGCACGTTTCTCTTCTGCTGTAAATACAGGTGGTTTTACTTTAAAGATATTCTCCCATGCGCCATCTGCAAGCACATCCATGTACTCATCTCCGATGTAAAGATCAATAGCATTGTCACGATCTGCACGTTTGATACCATCTACAAACTGAAGATTTAATACCTGTGGGGCCTGACGAAGGAACCAGTTATCTGCTTTCTGTCCTGCCAGACGTGTACA
>ERZ857750.3489-NODE-3489-length-13097-cov-4.124214_pt1 | contig 13097 bp, 10 predicted proteins | sample MGYA00519915_ERZ857750 | MGnify/ENA primary metagenome ERZ857750 (study PRJEB31778, sample SAMEA3449358) | human gut metagenome | biome: human gut; feature: human-associated habitat; material: faeces | place: United Kingdom | collected 2010/2012 ... | reverse complement strand
AGAGCACCTGACTCTTAATCAGGGTGTCCAGGGTTCGAACCCCTGAAGGCGCACTGAAAGCACTGTTTTTGTGGACAAAGCGATTGCCGCGGGGACGGTGTTTTTTTGTGCCCTTAAAGCCAGTAAAATCAACTCTTGCCGCTTCACATCCTTCTCTAATCAATCTCTCCAATCGTTCCGACTCCAGTTCCAATACCTGTCCACCCATAATCTCACCAATTCCTTTCTTCACCCGGAAGGATTCCTTGAAAATATAATCTGCAATTCTGTCAATCAATTCAATCAGATCTCGATAGTGTTTCTCTTTTCCCACATCCAGAAGTTCTTTCTCCAGTCTTTCCCCGATAAGTCTATATTCCTCCATCAATTGCTGAAATATGCTATCGTCTTCATCAATTTCTTTAACTCGGAAAACTCCGATATTTATCTTTTGTAAAGTAAAAAATCCCTTCCTCCTTATGCCCTATTTTGCATGAATACATTTTATTTTTCTATCCCAATTTTTCAGAAACCTAGAGCGTGTTTGAAAAATATTACTTTAAGCTTGAATCTCTTAAATAAAACCAATATACTCATATTAGAATTTTTCTGTATCGTCCAAGAGGTCGAAGCTGCTTCTGCAAAAATGAACAAACTTCAGGTTATACCAAAAATTAAGGAAGATCAGAAAACAAAGGAGGAAAAGAAATGCTTGAAAAAGGGAAAAAATTTTTAAACATCTGCTTAAGCACGTTCCTGTTGCTGTCAATAATATTCCTGTTCAGTGTACAGAATGTAAAAGCAGAGGAAGAAACGGATACGATCAATCCAGATGAAATCCAGATGTCAGTAGACAGCCTGCTCACAGGCATCAGCTCCAAAGGATTTCATCCAAGCAAAGGAAACTATCTTTCCATTCGTGCCGGAGTATCATTTAACACCGAACAGGACCTTGAGGGCACAGCCATCAATGTACGTCTTAGGATTCTAAACAAATCTGGTAAATATGTTTATGAAAAAACATACAAAAACATTGGCGGAACAAATTTCTGGGGCGATCCGGTCACTTCTTTTGAACATAAAACCATTCGCCTTGACTGGAACGGAAAACCCTCAAAAGGAAATGAAGCTGGGAAAAAGCCCACAGCCTACGCATCAAATGGCACTTACAAAGTTGAGCTTTTCTATTATGTAGAAAAAGACCAGATCTGCATAAAATCTGTCACCAAAACCAAAAGTTTTAAAGTATCTTCCAAAGCCCCATCCGGAAGCAAAGGCCTCGCAGCTTCCACCACAATTCCAGAATACACCGGAGTCGATACTGTAGACTACATGGCAGAAAAAATGATCCAGTCAGCCAAAATAAAGCTCACTATGAGCCAGGATGAAAAAGTTCGACGTATCTACCACTGGATGACTGTAAACTTCAAGCATAAACACGCCGATGAATTTGTAAAAGCCAAAAATTACTACGATCTCACCAGCACCAAAGCCCAGAAGCGGATTAAAAACTACAAGAAAAAGACTCTCCAGAACTACCAAAACGGCAAACTTATTTTCGGTGGCTCCTCCTGGTCATCCTTTATGGCTCCTTATATGCAGAAACGCGGCGGAGTCTGCAGCGACCAGGCCGCAATCTTTGTCATCCTCTGCAACCACGTAGGCGTAGATGCCGGTGTCTGCAACGGCTACTATAAGAATCTGGATGGCACCAGAGCCGGCCACAGTTGGAACTATGCCATCGTAGATGGTAAAAAATATTACTACGATGTAGACGTAGAAATCCAGAACTACAGTAAAGGTCAGGGCGATTACTACTGGTATAAAAAAACCTTAAAACAGGCAAAGAAAAATCATATCTTCCAGTAACGCCAAAATAATATCAAAAACATTATAAAGAAAGCCCTTTGTAGAGGAAATTTTCTCCGCAAAGGGCTTCTTAATATAATTCCATATTTTACCAGAATTTCATTGTAACTTCTCTATAGTTTTTCGGAGCTTCAGACAAAATATGCCCTGTAATGAACAATTTATTTTGTCAGACATTTTATGTTTTTTATCTCTAATTGTAATATTTTCCGCGAATATTCTATAATATTTTGATTTTGTAAAAGTCAATACCTTTTTGCCGATTTCTGTCGAATTTTACATTTTCATAACAATAACCAAAACATTTGTTTCGATTCCCATTATGTAAATCAACTCATCCACATGCTTTTCCATGTGGATAATGTGGATAACTTTGTGCATAACTTGATTTTTCAACATTTTTTCATATTTTTGAAAGTGGAAAACTTTCTACCTATTAATTCACCTATCCACATTTTTTTTAAGTCTTTGTGCAATCTGCTAATTTCAACACTTTTCGACATTTTCCCTTGCAAAATATCGTATTTACAATACCTTACAAAATACACACAAATCAATTTTATTCTCTCACCATTCCCCTTTGTATTGTGGCATGGTTACCGTTCGCAACCTTCACAGTAACAAGCTTCGCAATGCACAAAAATCATGCTTTGCATGATTTCGCGCCGCAATTCTCGGGTTTTCTGCGAACCTTGTTCAAAAAAGCACCTCGCGGAATGTTATCAGCGAATAACAACGTGGCAGACTCCCGTCACTGTACAAAAAGGCCGGGGAAACCTTCCCCGGCTGTAAATGTCAGAACAGGATAACCGGATTTCATATCCGTTTTATCAAATGCTCCGCTCCCTCACTCTTATTCACTAAAGAAGCCGTCCGCTTCAATGTAAGTTCCTACTCCCACAGGCGCCTCATAATCATAGTTGGAAATCTTGATTCCAGACGCAGATGTACTTGCATGGATAATCTGTCCAGTTCCAATGTACAGTGCCACATGGCTGATTCCGCTTCCATAGAAAATCAGATCTCCTGGCTCCAGATCTTCCACGCTTTTTTTCGCTGATTGATTATACTGATCTGCTGCTACTCTGGGCAGTGAATAGCCAAACTGTGCAAACACAGACATTACAAACCCGGAACAGTCTGCTCCGTTTGTCAGACTTGTCCCACCGTAAACATAAGGATTTCCCTCAAACTGCAGCGCAAAATCCACGATTTGCTGACGAAGCTCTTCCTCAGAAAGTACCTCCTCTGCCTCTGCAGTCTCTGTCATCCCAGCTACAAATGCCTCGCCCGCCTTTTCCACAGCAGCCTTAGTCGCTGCAAACGCAGTCTGTGGAAAAATCATCTGAGAACAGACCGTTATACACATTGTCATTCCGCAGATCAGTTTTTTCATTTTATTTTTTAACATTCATACACCTCTCAATTTATATAAAATCGCCCTTCAAAATGTTACATTTATATTAAGCATATGTAACAATTACGCATAATATCACAACAATCTGTTACCGTCAATTTTGCTCCCACAAATAAAAAAATCGCCTTTTCCGTGAAATCCAACAACTTCCCCATGACATCCCCAACTAATTTCGTCATTCCCGTCAGTCTTGTACACAAAATACACATAACCTTAAAGCCATGGAACCAAATATTTCGCATACTACACTGAAATTCTCAATAATATAGTAGAAATCCCCCAGAGCAGAGGGCATCCTATGTCAAACAGACCAAAATTCACCGCCGCTATTCTGGCTTTTTTTCTTATTATCTGCTTCACATTTTCCTGGCTTTTCAGTCATGTCTTCTCCGAAAATGCCCGCTTCGAAAACTTCGCGGAGTCCATATTTGAAAAAGAGGTTTCCGGAAACGCCCTGAATCTTCATTATTCCCTGGCTTATCCGGAAAAACAGGGCATCTCACGCCCCCGCGCTACCCTTGGCACAATACATCCCAACAATGAAAAAGCCTCTGCCCAGTGCCAGGAATATGTAAAAAAGCTGAAAAAATTTTCCCAGTCAAAGCTCAGTACTTCCAATCGCCTGACCCTTGATCTGCTCCTCCTTTACTACCACACCGAAGCCTCTCTGGGCGACAATTATCTTTTGGAAGAGCCGCTTAGCCCAAGCCTCGGGATCCAGGCGCAGCTGCCTGTACTGCTGGCGGAATACTCCTTCTACACCAATCAGGACATCACCGACTACCTGAATCTGCTCTGCAGCACAAAAGAATATTTCCAGAGCATTCTCGCCTTTGAACAGACAAAATCTGATGCCGGATTTTTTATGTGCGACGAAACTCTGGAACGCATTCAGGACCAATGCCGTGCTTTTATTCAAAACCCGGATTCCAATTATATGCTGGAAATTTTTTCTCAGAAACTAAAAGCCTATGGAAAGCTTTCCGAAAAGGACCAGGAACAGCTGAACCTGACCCATAAACAGATTCTGAAGGAAAAGGTTCTCCCCGCATATCAAACGCTGATAGAAGGTCTGGAGCAACTTCGGGGAACAGGCAAAAATACCGGAGGCCTGGTCAATTTTTCCGGTGGAAAGGAATATTACCAATATCTTCTAAAAAGCCAGGTGGGAATCTACATACCTGTGGAAAAACTGGAAAAGCGCCTCACCCAGCAGCTTTCCACCGATTCTCAGGAAATTTCAGAACTTTTGAAACAGCATCCACAACTTCTCACATTGCTAAATGAGAAAATGGATTTGCCAGATATGGAGCCCACACGGGTCATGGAGCTTCTGGAAAAAAATATTCAGCAGGATTTCCCCTCCACTGCTTCTGTAGATTTCGAAATCCGGTCTGTACATAAATCCATGGAAGAATTTCTCAGCCCGGCGTTTTACCTGACACCGCCAATGGACACAGGAGCGCCAAATGTTATTTACATCAATCATGGACGGCAAATTTCCAATCTGGAGCTTTTTACCACGCTGGCGCACGAAGGCTTCCCCGGTCATCTTTACCAGACCGTTTATTTCGGACGACAAAGTCCATCCCATATCCGGTATCTCATCGATTACAGCGGATACGTGGAAGGCTGGGCCACTTATGTGGAAAGTTATGCGTATGATTATGCCGCAGATTATCTGTCTGCCGGCACCTTATCCTCACAGGAAGCTTCTGCCTGCACGCGACTTTCCTGGCTGAACCGCAGCGTGAATCTGTGCATTTACTCCCTACTGGATGTGGGAATCCATTACCACGGCTGGACTCCTGCGCAAGCCGCCCGCTTCCTGAATCTTTTCGGAATCCGTGATGCTGCTGTCACGGCCGAGATTTACCGATATATCACCGAAACACCTGCTAATTATCTGAAATACTATGTGGGATATCTGAATTTTCTGGATCTGAAAGAAGAACAGCAATCCCTCCTTGGCGAAAACTTTGATCTGAAAAGTTTTCATCAGAAGATACTGGAAATCGGCCCTGTGCAGTTTCCGGTTTTGCGAAAATACATGAACGAGAAATTATGATTGCCTCTGAAGCTGCAGTATTTTCGCCCGGCTTCTGCCTGCCAGATCCACGCGCAATATTACCCGAAAATTCCCGAAATGCTGTAACATTTTTTTAAATATTTATGTAATAACTTCTTTCTTTGAGCACAATAATTTGCTATAATGAACTCACATTGAAAATATGCAGGAGCAATCTGATTTTCTGATCCTGCTGGTCATATTTTCCTACATTAGAGAAGGGCAAAATCATGAAAAAACGAGATAATCTCCCATTAAATTATAAAGAACGCCTGAATTCCAGAACCAGCTTTCTGGTATCCATCGCGGTTCTGGTGGTTCTCTGCCTGGTGTTTAACCAGATGGACTACACCATGATCCGCCAGCCAGCCGCCCAGGCGAAAAAGGCAGCTGACTTACAAAAACAGAAGGAAGAAGAGGCAGCTGCCACCACCCAGGAAGTCACTACAGCCACAGTTCTTGCAGTTGGGGATAACCTGGTTCAGCCAAGTCTTCTTGCATCCGGTCAGTCAGAAACCGGCGCCTGGAATTATGACAGTGTTTATGCTAATCTGAAATCCGATATACAGGCTGCCGACATTGCTATGGTCAATCAGGAAACACCTTTCACCACAGACCACAGCGCAGTCAGCGGTACCGCGCCTTACGCCACTCCTACAGAGATTGGCGACGCACTTGTAAATGCCGGATTTAATGTGGTCACATCTGCCACAGCACTGATCGATGACAATGGTTCTTCCATGATCAACGAAACTTTAAATTACTGGGAAACCAGCCATCCGGATGTCACTCTGGTTGGTATTCATAAAAACCAGTCCGGTATAGACACTCCGAAGATTGTAGAAATTAACGGAATCAAGATTGCGTTCCTTAACTATACCTTCCCGTCATATGGAAGCCAGACTGTAAGCTCCGGCGACAGCACTGATAGTTCTGATGGTTCTGCAAACGACTCTGCCAGCTCGGATACTTCCGGCAGTTCAACAGGAGATGCAGACAGCTCTGGAAGTACAGATACATCCACTTCCGGAAAAGGCTCTATGATTGACACGTTCAGCACTGCCGATGTTGCAGCCGCCATCAAACAGGCCAAAGCTTCCGCAGACTGTGTGATTTTCTCTGCAAACTGGGGCAAGACCGAAGAACCAATGCCTACCGAATACGAAAAAGAATGGGCCAACTTCCTTATGGAGCAGGGTGTTGACGTTGTGATCGGAACCAATCCGAATGTGCTCCAGCCATATGGCTACCTTACAGATGACTCTGGTCACAACATGCTGATCTACTACTCCCTTGGCAACTTCGTTACCGGTCAGGAAACACTGAAGCAGCTTCTTGGCGGAATGGCAGCCTTTACCATTCAGAAGACTGTAGACGGCGACCAGACCAGCATCCAGATCCAAGATGCCACACTGACACCGCTGGTTATGCATTACAGCTACGATACCCTGGAATATGCACCATATAAGCTGGACGATTATACAGACGCTCTAGCATCTGCACACAGCGTCCGCCAGTCCATCGGAGATGAATTTTCCCTGGAAAACCTTCAGACAAAATATGATGAAATCATGTCCATGAACGTCACACCATCTACTAAGACGGATCTTCTGGATGTCACATTTGATTCCGACGGAAATATGCTGGATTCCAACGGAAATTACGTGGAGGATAATGATTCCATCACCTCCTCCTGGTACTATCAGACACTTGCCACCCAAAGCAGTTCCAGTTCTGACGGCTCTGGATCAGACCATTCCGGAGCAGACGCATCTGATGACAATTCAGAAGGTTAAATGTCACTGTTCACCGGTAACGTTCCGCGAGGTGTTTGTGTGAACAAAGTTCATACAAAACCCGAAACCTTTGACGCGAAATCATGCGAATGCATGATTTCTATGCATTACGAAGAGCGTTTCTGTGAACAGAGTTAGCAGAACCAAAAATAAATTACGCCCCATACCAGGTTCAATATTACTAATGACAAAATCTGCAGTACTATAATATATAGGCTGCAGATTTTTGTTATTCCGGCATTCCAAACATTTTTTTGTCATCAAATGGCTGGTATACAATTCCTATTTACTGCAAATCAGATAGTATCTATGTCTTATTGTCACGAAAACCAGTCATTTATCACATATAGGTTGTTTTTTCAGACAAAATCAGATAAAATTTATAGTAGAGTAGTAACGATTCCGCACATTCACAGTGATATCCTTCTGGATACACAGAAATCATGTTTTATACGATTTCGCGCCGCATTTCTCGTTTTTTCTGTGAACTTCGTTCACAAAAACACCTCGCGGAATAATGTCTGCTGAATCGTTATGTAGAATAATTAATAAAATCATTTTCGGACAATAACTGTACAAATTAACGAAACCACTATGTCTGCTCACACAGGCACCACCAGATATGAAATCCATGGTTTCTGCGCCAATGCACTCCTGCTATTGGCATCAGGTGGCATTCGTTTACATAATTTTTCCAGTCATTGACCGGTCAAAAAGAAAGGAGTTACAATATGGGACTTATTAAAGCAGCACTTGGCGCCGCAGGCGGTACACTTGCAGATCAGTGGAAAGAATTTTTCTACTGTGATGCCATCGACAATGACGTTCTGGCAGTAAAGGGGCAGAAGCGCACATCCAAACGTTCCTCCAATACCAAGGGAAGCGACAACATTATCACCACCGGATCCGGAATCGCAGTCGCAGACGGACAGTGTATGATGATCGTAGAGCAGGGCAAGATCGTTGATATCTGCGCAGAGCCAGGCGAATACACCTACGATGCTTCTACCGAGCCAAGTATTTTCTCCGGAAATCTGGGCGACGCCATCATGAACACTTTCCACACTATTGGCAAGCGTTTCACATTCGGCGGTGACACTGGCAAAGACCAGCGTGTTTACTATTTCAATACCAAAGAACTGGTGGACAATAAATTCGGAACTCCGAACCCGATTCCATTCCGTGTTGTAGACCAGAACATCGGACTGGACATTGATGTTTCTGTCCGCTGCAGCGGTGTTTATTCCTACCGCATTGCAGACCCGCTTCTCTTCTATTCCAACGTCTGCGGAAACTTTGAACAGCAGTACGACAGAGAGCAGATCGAGGGACAGCTGAAAACAGAATTTATCTCAGCTCTTCAGCCGGCATTTGCCAGCATTTCCCAGCAGGGAATCCGTCCAAGCGCACTTCCGGCTCATGCAATGGAGCTCTGTGATGCCATGAACCAGGCTCTCACCCAGAAATGGAGTCAGCTTCGTGGTCTCGTGATCGTATCTGTTGCCATGAATCCGATCACTCTTCCTGAGGAAGATGCCCAGATGATCAAAGAAGCTCAGCGTATGGCTATCCTCCGCAATCCTGCCATGGCAGCCGCTACTCTTGCAGGAGCACAGGCAGACGCCATGAAGACAGCAGCAGGCAACGCTGGCGGTGCCATGACCGGTTTCATGGGCATGAATATGGCAGGCATGACTGGCGGTTTTAACGCACAGAATCTTTACGCTATGGGCCAGCAGCCGACTTCACAGCCTCAGATGCAGCAGCCCACTCCACAGCCAGGCACAGCAGATGGCACAACCACAGCCAAATCCGGCCGTATCCCAGGCTCAGGCAGGCGGTTCTGCTCCGGCAGCTGACCAGTGGAAATGCTCCTGCGGTGCTATGGTTTCCGGTAATTTCTGCCCGGAATGCGGCGCGAAAAAGCCTCAGACACCTGCAGCAAATGCAAGCTGGACCTGTTCCTGCGGCGCTGTAAATACAGGCAAATTCTGCACCAACTGCGGTTCTCCTAAACCGGCTATGAAGCCTCGGTACCGCTGTGACAAGTGCGGCTGGGAACCGGAAGATCCAACCAATCCACCAAAATTCTGTCCGAACTGTGGCGATCCATTTAATGAAAACGATACCCAGTAAAAAAGCAGCATAAAAGGAGATGAACTATGTCCGATTTACTTGAATATAAATGCCCCTGCTGCGGCGGAGCAATCGAATTCAACAGTAAGCTCCAGAAGATGAAATGTCCTTACTGCGACACTGAATTTGATATGGAAGCCGTCAAAGAATTTAACGAAGCAGCAGCTAACCAGCAATCTGATGAATTGAACTGGGAGAGTGCTTCAGACAACTCCTGGAAGGAAGATGAAGCCAGCGGAATGTCCGTTTACATATGCCAGTCCTGCGGCGGAGAAATCGTTGCCGATGAAAGCACAGGTGCTTCCTCCTGCCCATTCTGCGGCAATCCGGTAGTAATGTCCGGCAAATTTTCCGGTACCCTGCGTCCGGATTTTATCATTCCGTTTAAGCTGGACAAAAAGGCAGCCAAAGAAGGTCTGACCAAACATCTTCACGGCAAGATCCTTTTACCCAAAGTATTTAAAAAGGAAAATCACATTGACGAGATCAAAGGTGTTTATGTGCCTTTCTGGCTTTTTGACACCGACGCTTCTGCAGATATCCGCTATCATGCCACCAAGACCCGTTTCTGGAGTGACAGCGACTATGATTATACGGAAACCAGCCATTACTCTGTTTTCCGTGCTGGAAACATCGGGTTCGACCAGATTCCGGTAGACGGTTCTTCCAAAATTGACAATGATTTAACAGAGTCTCTGGAGCCTTATGTAATTTCCGAGGCTGTGGACTTTGCCACTCCTTACCTGGCAGGATACGTTGCGGACAAATATGATGTATCCGCAGAAGAATCTGCTGAGCGCGCCAACCAGCGTGTAAGAAAAGCCGCTGAAGATGCTTTTCGCGATACGGTCATCGGTTATGACAGCGTTACCCCTGAAGATACCCGTATTCAGTTAAAAGGCGGTAAAACCCACTATGCCCTTTTCCCGGTATGGCTTCTTTCCACCACCTGGAAGGGCAACCACTATCTGTTCGGCATGAACGGACAGACTGGTAAATTTGTAGGAAATCTGCCTGTAGATAAAGGTATTTTCACTAAATGGTTCCTTGGACTTACTGCAGGTTTTTCCGTTGCTGCTTACGCCATTGCATGGCTGATTCACACATTTTGTTAAGGAGGAACATGCCATGAAAAAACAATCATTTGGAATTATTCTGGCGGCAGTGCTGGGAGCAGGAAGCCTTTTCAGTGCAGTTATTCCAGGCACAGATGCGCTTTTTACTACTGCTTTGCCAGGTACGGGAGCTGTTACGGTACAGGCCGCAGCTTCCAACAGCTTTGGCGGATCCGGCAGTGAGGAAGATGACTCTTATCAGGACTTTGCAGCCTCCGAATTTTCCCTTGTCCTGGACGAGGCGGATCTTCTCACAGATGAAGAAGAATCCCAGCTTCTGGATAAGCTGGAAGCCATCACCGGGGAATACAATCTGGAAGTGGCAGTTGCCACAGTAGAGTCGAAAGACGGCAATGAGATGAACTACTTTACAGATCATTTCTTCGATGAGAATGGTTACGGAACCGGCGAAAACCACGACGGAATCCTGTTCATGGTCAGCATTGGCGACCGTGAATGGCACATTACCACCCACGGATATGGTATGACTGCGTTTAACGATGACGGACTTGCTTATCTGAAGGAAAATGTAGAGCCTCTGTTAAAGGATGAAAACTTCTACGGCGCTTTCGATACCTACGCAGATCTGTGTCAGGATCTGTTGGAAATGGCTGCTAACGGGGAGCCTTATACAGAGCCCTTTTCTCCCATATGGATTCTCATTTCCCTGGGAATCGGTCTTGTGCTTGCGTTTCTGTGCACCATGGGCATGAGAGCCCAGCTGAAAAGCGTACGGACACAGGACAGCGCAGTGGATTATGTGCGCCAGGGAAGTATGGAACTGACAAGATCAAACGATATTTTCCTGTATCACACAGTTACCAAAACAGCGAAACCGAAGGATAGTGACAGTTCCTCCGGCGGCTCAGACAGCGATCACGGAGGTACAGGCGGAAGCTTCTAAAAAGATTCCTTCTTGCAGAATTGCACTGCGGCAGGTCGCCTCGAACGACACCTCCCCTTCCGCCGCAGTGCAATCCTGCCCGGTAATAGGAAATTCCAACAGCATTTCCTATTACAACATAAAAAAGAACTCGATTCATACATGGCAAATAAATGTACTTAGAGCCTCTTTGAAAAAGACTACCGCATTTATTTACTTTGAATCGAGTTCTTTTTATATATCAGCTAAACAGACATTTCACCTGCCGGCAGCATCACCATATAGGAAAGCCAGCCGGATCAGTCGTCTTCCATCTCCTCTTTCTTCTTTGCAGTCTCAAACACATAGTCATTTCCCGGAAGAACGGCGTTCAGCAGGATTCCTACAATTGCAGCAAGTGCAAGTCCTGTAAGAGTAATATGTGCGCCTGCGATGGTAAATGTAAGTCCATCGGAAATGCCAAGACCACAAACCAGGATAACCGCTGTAATAACCAGGTTACGAGAACGTGTCAGGTCTACTTTGTTCTCAACTACATTACGGACACCAACAGCAGAGATCATTCCATAAAGAATAAAACTGATACCACCGATGATCGCAGACGGAAGGGAACTGATCACCTCAGCCATCTTCGGGATAAAGCTGAGGATAACTGCATAAATAGCAGCCAGACGGATTACCTTCGGGTCATAAACACGGCTCAGAGCAAGAACACTGGTGTTCTCTCCGTAAGTTGTATTTGCAGGTCCACCGATCAGTGCTGACAAGGAGGTTGCAAGTCCGTCACCCAGAAGTGTACGGTGAAGTCCCGGATCTTCGATGAAATTGCGGTCAACCGTTGCGGAAATAGCAGAAATATCGCCAATGTGCTCCATCATGGAAGCAATTGCGATCGGTGCCATTGCAAGGATTGCAGTAATGTTAAATTTGCAGAGGAAGAATTTCGGAACACCTACGATCGGCGCACTTGCTACTCCTGCAAAGCTGAGGATAGCACTTCCATCTGCGTTTGTCATACCCAGGGCATTCATGATCAGGGCAACCACATAAGAAACAACAATACCCATCAGAATCGGAATAATACGGAACATTCCAACGCCCCAGATATTGAAGAAAATAACAGTTCCAAGTGCGATCAAAGCAAGGATCCAGTTCTGGGATGCGTTGCTGATTGCAGACGGTGCAAGGCTAAGACCAATACAGATAATAATCGGACCAGTTACAACCGGAGGCAGATAACGCATGACGCGCTTTACGCCAATTACCTTAACGATCATTGCAAGTACCAGATACAGAAGTCCTGCTACAAACACACCACCGCATGCATATGGAAGCTTCTCTCCATAAGACATGTTGGCAAAAATTCCGGTGTCAAGCTCTGCAACGGTGGCAAATCCGCCAAGAAATGCAAATGATGATCCTAGGAATGCAGGTACCTTCAGCTTAGTCAGTACATGGAACAGAATTGTTCCAAATCCGGCACAGAACAGGGTTACCTGAATGGATAAGCCCTCGCCGTGAAAATAGTTGTTTACCAGGATCGGCACCAGAATGGTAGCGCCAAACATGGCGAACATATGCTGGAGCCCCAGAATCAGCATCTGTGGGATTCCCAGCTTTTTGGCATCATAAATGCCCTCAACTCTGAATTTCATAAATATAGTTCCTCCTTTTCCCTTAGAGCCTGTTCACAACCTGACTGGTAACGCACTTCACACTGTACGAAATCATACATTCGCATGATTTCTTCCAATACGGTCTATACTGTGAACAGCAATCGTTACTGTTCACTGGTAACGTTCCGCGAGGCGTTTTTTGTGAACAAAGTTCACAG
>ERZ857750.3480-NODE-3480-length-13119-cov-2.678123_pt1 | contig 13119 bp, 10 predicted proteins | sample MGYA00519915_ERZ857750 | MGnify/ENA primary metagenome ERZ857750 (study PRJEB31778, sample SAMEA3449358) | human gut metagenome | biome: human gut; feature: human-associated habitat; material: faeces | place: United Kingdom | collected 2010/2012 ... | reverse complement strand
AATGATTTTTATATTTGGAAGCTCTGCCTTTATCTCTGCTGCCGCTTCGATCCCGTCTTTATTTCCGGACGTACATACATCCATCAATATAAGATCGATACGCTGTCTTCTGCATATGGCAAGTGCAACATCTGCCCCATTTACGCTGGCAGAAAGCGTATAATTGTCACTTTCTGAAATGACTCTCTCCATATTTTCACGAGGCATCCTCTGATCCTCAACGATTAATACCTGTTTCATACTCTCTCCTTTTGAAATGCAATCGTCAATGCAAAATACGGAAATGACTGTATCTGCATTTCTCCGCCATAGTCAAATACATGTCTGGAAATATTATACAATCCGCCTTTTGGAACAATCTCTTTATCCGGTGTCTCTCCGTTATTCGTGATACGGATGCGACATTGCTGATTTTCATTCTGCATCTCGATCCAAAGCTTTGTCGCACCGGCATGGCAGACGCCATTTGTCAGACACTCGCGCATTGCAAGGACGCAGATATTAGCCAGTTCCTCTGACTCCGGCAATGTTCCCTCGCACACTACCTCCACGCCAAGTGTCTTTGCATCCTGCAGAAATCTTTCAAAATCGCCTTCTTCCAGCGGATACTGGTTGTCATTCCAGATTGCATTTACGGCCTGCCGAAGCAAGCGCACCGCATCTTTATAATCTGAGTTCTCCTGCGTCAGACTCTGGCGGATCGCAGTAAGACCGGCTCCCATCTGATCGTGAAGCTTTGTCTTTGCCGCAAGCACTTCCCGCTCACGTGTCAGGATCAATACATTGTCCGACAGATAGCGGAGTTCTTTTGATATTTCTTTTAACTTTTCGGTCTGCTTTGTCAGATTTATTTTTTCCTCATATTGTTTCGTAATGTCCAGAAAAATAGCTTCTGTATATACCTTTCCCTTTCGATCTGTCACTTCATTTTCCCGATAGCTCCATGCCTTCCCGTCAGGGAAAAGGTAGATTTCTTTGTTGTTGATCCGACTCACACCGTAGCGCTCACATTGCTGAAGCGCTTCTTTTAATTCTTCTTGCTTTTGCAGATCTCTGTGAGTGAGCGTCTGAAAAAGGCGATACATCTGCTCATTGCAAAGCTTCAACATTCCATCATCCATAAAATAACAGATTCCGATCGGCAGTACGTTCATCGCCTCTTTGATGGAATTTTGCCTGATAGTTTCTGTTCTCATCTTTTTCAGCCGAAGTCCTTCCCAGATAAGTAACGCATCGATCACACCGACAACACACCACCATACTCCGATCGGAACAGATGGCATTTGCAAATATATTTCTCCTCCATGGTCCGCCTCGAATGAATAGGCCAACGCATTTAAAAGCAGAAATAAAAACACAAAAAGTGCAATGTTGATATACCATTTTCGATCATCCAGCTTCATATTTTGAAAAGCAAACAACAGAATCATATTCACTACGAGACTTAATAAAATAACGATCATTAAAAATGTCTGCATTACGGTTCACCTGCCTTTTCCACGGCAAATGTAAAACGCCATATCCCATCTTCACATGTACAGGACTGCACCATTTTCGAAAAAATGGTAAGATCCATCTTGCTTTCTATTTCCATACAGAAGAGAAGCTTTTCTCCCTGGCTTCGAAGCTTTATCCACAGAGAATCGCATGTGTCCACGCATTTTTCCACCACTGTTTCAAAAAACTGATACATCGACACAGCGTCACTTACATAAATCTCCTCACCGGTTGGGAACGAACAGGCACAGTCGATGTCCATCAATCGCAAGCTGGAAAAAGATTCTTCTATGCAGGCTTCCAGTTCGGCGGCATCGGATATTTTTGATCTCTCTTCGATAAATTCCAGATTTCCGCGTCTTTTTATATACGTTCCGACAAGACTGATCTTCGCTAAAAGCCTACGGCTTTTCTCCTGATTTTCTTCCTCGTCATAGTGGTGGAGCAGGTCATTTAACAGATCGATCTGTTTTGCGGTCTGTGTCTGTAGCTTGTCAAATAAGCGATTCTTCTCACGCAGCATATTGATGGCTGCCTTTGTCTGATAATTTTCCTGCTCAATACAGTTACTTTCTTCGATTGTCTTTCTGTTTTCTTCCAGTCTCTCAAGAAGCTGAATGATGTCTTCGATATCTTCCTGCCAGAGAACATGACCGCCCAGGATATCCCGGTTCTGTATCAGTGTCTTCTTATTGATCACGACTTCTTTCTCCATCGCTTCCTTCATTATTTTCTTAGATAAAGGCATTGCATTGGAGGATGTGTAGCAGACATTATAGTCCTGATCTGTAATCTGGGCTCCCAATGCGCAGACTTCAAACAGCCGCTCATACCCTGTATTTGTCTGGATCAATCCGCAACGTACACAGCTTTCCAGTATGCCCACAAAAAATAAACATAAAACTGCGGTAATGTCTCCACCTATTTTCTTCATCCATTCCACACCACTTACGTAAATGACTGCGTAAAGTACAGTTGCACTGATTCCGATCAGCGGTAAATATTTCTTCTTTCGGGAATGTCTGCATTTATAGAGCATCAAAAGGAAGCCGATCAATGCACAGACAATTTCCCACAAAATCACTGCATAATAGCCCCATCCATATGTATAACTGCTATCCGACCATGCCGCTCCTTCCGGGAAGGCAAAGACAAGCTGGTGAAGATCATTCGTCAGCACAAATATACTAAGAATCCCCGTCGGAATGCATAATCCTTTCAGCCACCCCGGCAGCCTGTATTCTTCCGGCTGTCCAAGAAGAAAGGCCGCCTGCAATGCAGTCAGCGGAATAAACAGCATTGGTATGTAGTAGCAATACCAAAGGTAGCGCGAGATCTGCAAATCATAGGTGAAGAAATATTTTGTCGTGCGTACAACAAACCAAAATACCATCAGACCTGCGACTAACAGCAATGTATTTCTCACTGATTTTTGAATGACTCTCTTATGAATGCTGATCGCCCACCCGATATATAAGCCGATGTAGATCACCGTCCGAAGTGTGCCAAAGAAGATGCGACCGGCGCTCATCTTCCCCAGCCAGCGACAGACCAATGCGGCAATCACAAGCAGTAGAAATATGACGATATTCAACTGTTCACTTGATTCTTTTTTCTTTTTCATTCCTATGTTCAAATATATCCCTTTACGTATGATTTTTCTATTACTTTTTGAAGTATCATTCCGATTTCGTTGCCAGCAGCGTCAAATATCACCAGTTTGTTCATAATGTGCTTTATGCTTTATCCTTTCTGCTCTTATTTCGTCACTACTGTTTTTGCTGCCGACCATCCGGAATAATATTTTTTACCGGAAACACTCTTATAAGTACGGATTTTCACATAATATTTCTTCTTTGCCGCCAGCTTTTTAATAGTTTTCGAAGTTGTTTTATAACTGCTGACTGTGACATACTTATTTCGGGATTTGAACTTACTATTTGTAGAATAGAGTAACTGGTAACCGGATGTCTGTGCACTCTGCTTCTTCCATTTTGCAGTAAATGCTTTTTTCGATTTACTTAAACTGCTTATAGCGGTGCCTTTCGGATTAATGGTATATGATAACGTCTTTTTACCACTGTAATTATCTTTAAAAGTTACAATTACTTTATATGTTCCTACATTTTTTCTGCCGGATGCATATTGCACTATATAATCTGTTTTGTTGTGCAATGCATTTCCGTTCGCATCTTTTACTGTTACAGACGGTGTTTTTACTCCACCTGAATAAGTATAAGCCGTTGCCGAAATTTTTACAGAGTTTATCCTTGGAATTGCGATTGCTTCTGAAATCGTTTCACAATTCTTACAGTGGATAGACTTACTTCCATCTGCTGCAAATGTTGCCGGCTGATCTACCGTATATTCTGTTCCCCATTCATGCGCCTTTTTATCCAGTTTTTTCGTCTCTGTGAAGCCACAAATTTTACATCGGCGCTGTGTAATTCCTTCTTTTGTGCAACTGGTTTCTTCAATCGTCTCCCATTCGGTAAAATCATGACCTGTTGCCGGAATAACCTGCTCATCCTTTGTTTCGCCACATTTCTTGCAATGGATAGATTTTCTTCCTTCCGTTGTGCAGCTTGGTTCTTTGTCAATTGTGAAATCTTCTTCCCAATTATGACTTGCAGGAATTACTTCCTGTGGTACAAGAACGGTTTTGCAGACGCTGCAATGCTTGCCTTCTGTAAGTCCGTCGGTAGTGCAGGTTGCCACCTTTCCCTGATCAATCACGATTGTATGTCCGTCTTTGCATGGATCTGGATCATATTCCACAATTCCTTCTGCATCCGTAAATATTTTTCCACAGCTTGTACATACCCACGCTTCATCCGCATATTTAATATCATGATCTTTTAAATCAGCCGGTTTCAATTGATTATAATAATTATGTCCAAATTTCGGATTTTCTTCTAATGTTCCACCATTTTCGGCTACATTGCTGCACTCTGTTTTTCCTGTAGTTGCCAGTTTATGTCCGTTCAGATTCAGGAACTCATTAATCTTTAACAAATCTGTGTGAATCAGTACGGTATCCTGATTCAGCGTCAATGAATAGAGCGGAGTTGCAAAATTAATGTCTGTATTTTGAAGTTCCAGATTCTCACTAAATCTATTTACCCGACTTGGCTCTTTAAAGCTAATCTTCTGTGTCTTCTCTCCTGAAAATATCGTCTTATGCATATTTGTCTCATAATAGCCATACCAGTTGGAGCCTGTTTCCTTATAGTTCGAGGTGAAATCTCCTTTTACTTCTACTGTTCCATTTGTTAAACACTCCCCCTTACTGCTTCCATATGTTTCACCTAACGTCAGATTCCCTTTCACAAGCAGTTTGTCCTCGGTATCCTGCATCTGCAGATACCCATTGTCAGCCTCCATATTTCCATCTACAACCAGTTCACTGCTAGCAAATTCCAGACTTCCAGCCACATTGCAGTTTCCAGCCACATGGATATCCATGTTCTTAATGCTTACATAGTTTCTGATATTAAGGTTACTTGCTACATTAATCTTTTTCGAGCATTTATCATTTATCTGTAAAAATCCATTGATATCCAGTCTGCCGACATAAATCTCTCCGCCGTTGCCGGTAATTTCAAGATTTCCTGCCTTATCCGTTACAAATAAACCATTAAACTTCATTTCTTCTTTCGACTGGTCACTGATCTTCAATGTACCACCGTTGATCCGAATACCGGCAAGCATCACATTTTCAAATTCTGCAATGGAACACTTCTGTCCACTTCTGTTCGTATAAACTGCATATGTCTGCAAGTCACTGTCTGTTGAGTGGATAATCTGCAAAGTGCAGCCTTCGTCAACTGAAATCGGATTTGTGGAAACCGGATTGATCGTCGTATCCACAAGTGCATTTTGAAGATTCGTGTATCTTGCTTCCAATCCTGCTGCGTCATTGCATCCATCAATCCACGAAAGGATTTCTCCATATTTGCTGCCAATCTGCGCATTTGCAGTTTGGTATCCCAGATCATTCTGGAGCAGCACAATTCTTTTAATAAATTGCAGATCATCTATTGCTGCCGATGCCCAGATATCCATATTTTTCATATCAGCCTGACTTTTATATTTATTATAATTATTCTTATCATCATTAAATGCATCAACTGCGTACTGTTTTATTTCCTGCAGATATTTCATTAAATATATTTTTTCACAGACATCATCAAAACCGGTTCCATAATTAATAAGGTCTTTTCCTACAGCCAGTATCGCATTGGCTCTGCCGACTGCTGCAGATACCGCCATTTTGGAGCTCAATGTGTCCATCCCTGTTTTTCTGGCAACCATAATCGCAGCTTCATCTCTGACACCACCCTTTGCAGTGTCCCATACATATTTGCCAAGCTCGTCGCTGCCATAATCGTAAATAGATTTCAGCGCTGCACTTCTAATAACATTGTCACCAAGCTCATCGGATTCCAGCAGACTCAGATAAGAAGATGACGCACGGATAAATGTGTTATCATTATTTTTCGTTGCATTACTGCGTACACGTACCAGCGTATCGTGCATGGACTCCTGATTTCTGTAGAGATTTTCCATCATCACGATATTATTAACGGTTGATACACCTGTGCTGATCACTGTTTTTACGCTTTTGGCAATTTTCTTAATTTTGCTGCCATATTTATCAATCTGCATGGTCTTATACTGATCATCCCATTTCTGCGGTATATCGCCCGCGCCGTAATCCGCATAAAACTGCGCTTCATACAAATCCGAAAAATCTTTCATCTCTTTTTTGCCATCTGAATTTTTTGATGCCTGAAGCAATGTTTTTTTCACATTTGATACATACTTTGTCAGATTTTCATCGTATAGCTCCGTATTTTTTAACAGGTAATTATATTTATCTATATCATTAACATCTGTAATGGCTCCTAAATAGTCATTCAACCATTTTGATGCATCTTTGGTTTTTGAATTGTCCAATAAATCAGAATATGCCCGCAATGTCTGCATACCTTCCTCTTCACTGCCAATAGAATTACCTGAAACGGATTTGTAATCATTCTGATAAATGCTTGTTAGCAGAGAATCATAATTTTTGCTCTTTGCACCAGCGCAGAATTTTGTCCAGTCTGCATCCGTTGCAAAAACATCCAGAAGTACCGATGGAATCTCACTGATTGTCTCCCCTGTATGGTTCATTCTGTAATAAAGACTCACACCACTTTTAAAAATCGGATCATTCTCATATTGTTTCAGAAAATCCGTAGACAGATAATCTGTATTTGCAACTCCATCCAGTCTTCCATATGGATTAGATTCCGGCATCGTATCTTGCGTAAATGTATCGACTACAAAAGAGCGATCGTTCAACAGATTTTCAAACACAGCTACACTTGCCGTCGCATCATCTGCATTCACGCTGCTTGATGCGGATGTCGCTCCTGCCAGAATTGAAATCGTCACTGCACCAATTACTAATGCAGAAATACTTCTTTTTAATATAATTCTCTTTTTCCTCATAACTCATCCTCTTATATATGCTTCAGTCCGCCGTGAAAAATCTACCTCTATACAAAATTTTTAGTTGGTTTTGCTGAAATCATACCCTATTACCCATTCATTTCCTTTCTAATCTTCTCAATAAGTGTCACATCTGCCGGTAACCATTCTACTTCATCTAGCTGCTCTTCACTTAACCATCTTGCTGCCTCATGTTCCTCTAACACCAAATTCCCTTTTACAATCTCACACCAAAAACAATCCATGGAAAGATGAAACATCGGATAATCATATTCTATTGTTTCAATCCATTCTCCAACAGTTACTTCTGTGTCTAATTCTTCCATTATCTCTCGCTTTAACACAGGCACATCAAGTTCACTTCGGAAAGCGGTCGTTCTAAAACGGAATAGTGACTGCTGAGCGCCGTAAACCGCAATTAAACATTCTTATATTAATTGTATCATTACTACACTGGAATTTATATAGCGTTTTCTGTATTCACCAAAAATTTCCATTAACCTTTTAAATTTGTTGTCACCACCCTTTTATTCAATTGCTCAAGTTCTACATCCGCATTCTTTTTTTATAGCAATAAAGCCAGCCAGAACATCTCTGCTCTAGCCGGCTTAATTTCTAATTATCTCCTGTTACACAATTCTTATAATCTGCTCATAGAGCAATATCTCTTCCGCACTCACATTCTGATTATCATGATAATGCCCGAAGAACCATTTCTTGAACTTTGTATTCTGCCTGATCTCTTCAAAATAAGTTGTTAATATGTCTGGCTTGTACATACTTCCGCCTAACTGAATCTGTGTGCTCGACGCACAGCAATGTGTCACGATAAAATCCACCGAATTATCATGTGCTGTCAGATTCTTTCGTCCCTCTTCCATCTCTTCTATGGCTGGAAGCTCCTGCTGCCACCAGCTCACATGATTAAGTCGATAAGGCTTCCATCCGCGATCAAGCCTTTTCTTCTTGTTCTTATAGTCAGGATCGTCCAGATCCAGAATCCCTCCATCAATATCATGACTGCTCGCACCACCAAATGTAAATATACTTTTTCCTTCAATTTCAAATATCTGGCCGCGCATCAGGTGAATGACAGATGGTCTGATCTTATGAACTTTTCCGCCATGCCATTCCTCTACCGGATACTCATAGAGTCTGTCAAAATTCTCATGATTACCATCTACAAATAAAGTGGTAAATGATTTACAATCCAGCCAGTCCATGAGCATTGTTTCTTCTTTACTTTCCTCTTCCTGATCCCAGATTCCTCCAAAATCTCCACAGATAATTACATAATCTTCTTTTGACATTTCCTTTTGTTCTGGAAAATTCCTTGTATTAAATCTCTCAAAATTCCGATGACAGTCGCCAGTTATATAAATCATTCTATCACTTCCTTATTCGTAAACATTATTGATCTTTCATCCACATCTATCTTAAACATTGTATCTTGTTGTCTTCTATTATATCTGCATTATCGAAGAAGTCATTATACTCATAGTATAAATCCTTTGCTCACTATTTATCTTATATTGCCTGCATTACAGCCATGAGGCTGATCCTCGGTCAATTAATTTAACACCCCAACCTGTTCCATGGATTTCAGCATATCTCTATGCCTGAAGAAAAGTTTTCTGTTTATCCATAACTATTCAAAAGCAAAATCATTAACTATTCACGCTTTACAGTTTAAATATTACAAAAAATGATTAACTGTCCTTATGTTCTTAATACTATTCATAAACTCAGTTTTATGAAGACAGAACTCGAACCCGCAACAATATGGTTATCAGCCATATGCGCTACCCATTGCGCCGCTTCCTTGAGCTATCCTATTTAATCAGAATTTGCATATTCTTCTTGTAACTTAACCCTGTTACAGGGAAACTAAGTTCAGGATTTTCGTAATGCAAGCAATCTTTTTATTCTATTTCAATAAAAGTAGTTGCGTTGGATACTTTAATCTGTGTGTCCAGTTCTGTAAGCAGAATATTCCTCTTTTCTTCCAAAAGTTCAACCTTCTTCTTTACATCCAACGGATCCACAAGTTCTGTGGTATTTTCTTTCACATATGCGTCTACCACACCTAAAAACAATTGTAAAGGAGAGTATCTCACCTGTCATTGAACTTGTAGTATAAAATTTTTTGTCTTAATTTCATTTATGAATTAAGCCACTTTATTTATTTTTTCATAATAAGCATAAACACATTCAAACTGTGAATCCTGTCACTCTAAGCTAAATCACATCTATTGTAGTTGACATTTTAGCATCATCCGGTTATAATACAACACAAGAAATGGGTTTTTTACTGAGTAATGTCTTCGGACTGGAAAAGGGTGCTCGTTTCTTTTTTTATGTTTATAATATCATAAAGATACTTTTTCCCGTCCTTCGCATGTCTGATAACCATAATTACATTAAAAATATTATATCTTGTAATCTCCCCGTTGGCATCAAACACAGGTAAAGCAAATCTTGACTCATAACGGTACCAACCATACATAGCATCTGTATTATGTTTCGTTTTGTAATTTTCTGTATAGCTCTTTCCATTTGCTACTTCCATGAGTTCTGGCAATCCTTGCACTGCATTTGCTTTTGCTTTAGCATTTGTTCCCCGTAAAATATGTGTATAATTAGAATGTGCATATTCATCTGGTAAATCAGGACCAATATAAACAACATCATTGCTAGCAGCAACAGTGTAAATTTCTCCCACATATCGTTTTAAATACCGTTCAACCTCACCCCAATTTATTGTTCGTTTCCCTTTAAACAAACTATCATGAATAAATACTGTTTTCTTGCCATCTAAATCCTCTACTACATCTACTTTTCTTTCCAAATTTACCTCCCTGCCCTGCCTATTCATCTTCACTTCTAATCCTACACTCTGCCTCTGCTCTATATTTCAGCAATCGCAGCAAATATTCCGGCAGCTCCCGCTTCTCCGCTTCCCAATCCTGAACTGTACGATATGGTATTCCATAATAATCACTAAATTCCCGTCTGTTCATTCCCATCTTTTCTCTTAATTCTTTTACTTCTCTTCCTCTGCTCATTTTTATTCTCCTCCCAGCTAATATACGCATTGCGTTAATCTATAATAATATAAAAGGAATCATGTTGTCAATAAAAAATAGACGTCCATGATTCCTCTTGTGATACGGACACAAATTATTTTCATCGGCTTTTAATACAGTTTCCTATTTTTCTCCAATATAAGAAATTCCTCTATATCCTTTTTTAACGAAGCTATTATATGTGCTTTTGGAAACAAATATCGTATTTTTTTCATGCTTTCTATATACCATTCAGGTACTTCATTCTCATCAAGAAGTTTTTCTATTTCTTGCGGCATTGTATTTTTCAAATATTTTCCCTTACATACAGAATTTTTTATTTCACAAATAAGACCAGAAAGATTATCAGAATTTACGCCTTTAAGTTTATCATATAAATAAGAATACACATCTTCACAACAATAAATCATATCCTGCAATGGAATGCCTTTTTTGTATAAATATTCTGCATTATTTTCCCATACTCCTGTCCCATGCAAAAAGCCATTTATTGCAACCAAATCGCCGAAACTTGGTTCCTTTATATCTGCTAAAATCTTTGGTAAATGTATATTTCTGACAGGATCATCAAAAATATCGTTTTCTTTAGCATAATTGTAATATTCTTTTATCTGTTTCTTTGAAAATTCTATATCTACATATTTAAACTCAACGCTTTTATCCGCTTCTACAACCGTTATGCCTAATATATCATGTGCTGTATTATAATATTCCTCGAATGACAATCTGACAATTTTTTCTGGAAATCGTTTATTCAATTCTTCCGAAACTACCATATACCTTTTGACGTTAAATCGATCAAATGCATCCTCTCCCTTAACGTTGTTAGAAATTATAACTTCTCGCACCACACCATATTCTTTAAAATAATTATCCAAACATTTTTTTACCAATCCTGTTCCATTTTTTGAAACTGTAATCTCCATCCATTTTCTTAATGGAAATATATTTACAGTAGCAATTCCAAATCCATCTTTTTTTAGCTTTTCACCACAGGAACACTTTTTATCCGGTAAATCAATTCCACATTTTGTTTCTTTAAAAAACTCCATCTTTTTACATGCAGGACAATAATAGTGCGCAGGTAATGGATTAACAATGGTTCCACCCAAAATCCACGCAATAAAAGATGCACCCAACTGACCTCCGCGTACAAGCGCATATCCATTATCCTTTTCAAACACTCCCTGCAATTTTCCAAAGAAGCCCATCCATAAAAGAATTTCTCGATCTTCAAGTAGCAATTCTTCTGTTTGAAAACGATTTACTACATCAAGCGGTGGGTTTTCTCCATATATTTCTTTTACCCTCTCTTCTGCTATTTTTAATATATCATTTTTCATTGCAAATAGGTCCTTCCTTTTTCTACCGAAAGTAGCATATTCGCAAGTCAACAGCTCGTCTATGCCCACATCTAATACTTGTGCCAGTTTTTTTACTGTGTTGATTCTTGGCTTAGAAGCTCCATTTTCCCACTTTGACACTGCTTTATCTGTGACACCTACGAGTGCACCCAACTGATATTGAGACAGGCCTTTTTTCTCTCTTAATGCACTGATAAAATTTCCCAAACTATAGTCCTTCATGATTATCCTCCGTTACTTGCTAATACTATTGTATAGCATTTCTGAGAATTATCAATTTTTCTATGTAGAATAAAAGTAGAAATCCTCTCACCTGCCAAAGGATTTCTACTTTCTTATTCTACTTTCGCCCCAGCTGCCAGAACGCAACCGCGCTCGCTGCTGCGACATTCAGGGAATCTACGCCGTGGCTCATCGGTATTTTCGCCGTATAATCGCACAACTCGATGGTCTTATCCATAAGTCCTTCACCTTCGGTGCCCAGGATTACTGCCAGCTTTTCTTCCTTCACTAATACCGGATCATCGATACTGACAGAATCATCCGACAACGCAAGTGCCACAGTCTTATACCCCAAATCTCTAAGCTCCATGATTGCCTGCTCCGGCCAGAGATTCTCCCGTTCACAGCGCATTTCATTATGATCCCGGATAAATGTCCATGGCACTTGAAATACAGTACCCATGCTGACTCTGGACGCTCTTCTGTATAAGGGATCGCTGCATCCCGGTGTCAGAAGCACTGCTTCCATATTTAAGGCTGCTGCCGAGCGGAAAATAGCACCGACATTCGTAGGATTCATTATATTTTCCAGTATCGCAATCCTCCGCTTTCCCGCGCACACATCCTGAAATCTCACCGGCTTCTTCCGTCTCATTGCACATAACATGCCTCTTGTCAGCTTGAATCCTGTCAGCTTCGACAGTACGTCAAATTCCGCAGTAAAAACCGGAACTTCTGTATTTTCATATTTTTGAAGCAATTCTTTTGTTTCTTCATTATCCTTTATCTGCTTCTTTTCAACAAGAACAGACACTGGCTCATATCCCGCATCCAACGCTCTGCCGATCACCTTAGGGCTCTCAGCAATAAACATTCCGTCTTCCGGATGATCCTTATTCAGCAACTGCGCCTCGGTATATCTGGCATAAATATCCAGCTTCGAACAATAAAAGTCATTTATTTCGATTATATTTAACATCTGAAAATTTATCTCCATACATCTTATTTTTCTAAATTTTGCAAGAATGCCTTCGGCATTCTTGATGCGAGATGCGCGTCATGCAACGCATGAATCTATATAAGTTTCCAGAATCTCTGCTGCTCTTCTACAGGCTCTCACACACGGTCTGCTCTGATAATATTCTTCCGTTCTTACTGCAGGCTCTTCCAGATCTTCTCCTTTTTTCAGACCGAGAAGTTCTCTGCAGATCAGACTTCCTTCCGATTCTTCAAAAGAGCCACATAATTTCTGCACAAGTGCATAAAGCTTCTTTTTCCCCGCCGCATCTTTCGGATCATCGTATCCGTACAGATCGCCGATCACCATGACCATCCCCGTCACAGCACCACATACTTCACGAAGCTTTCCGAATCCTGCTCCGAACGGGCTTGCCTTCTTCGCTGCTTCTTCTACTGTTATTCCCAACTCTTCCGCAAATGCTGCGTAGACT
>ERZ857750.3477-NODE-3477-length-13145-cov-4.845989_pt1 | contig 13145 bp, 10 predicted proteins | sample MGYA00519915_ERZ857750 | MGnify/ENA primary metagenome ERZ857750 (study PRJEB31778, sample SAMEA3449358) | human gut metagenome | biome: human gut; feature: human-associated habitat; material: faeces | place: United Kingdom | collected 2010/2012 ... | reverse complement strand
TTCATCAGGGCTTCTGTCAGTTTGATCGCGGTCTGTCCGCCGAACTGCACTACGGCTCCGTCCGGTTTTTCGAGGTTTACGATGCTCTCTACGTCTTCCGGTGTCAGTGGCTCGAAATACAGTTTGTCTGCGATGTCGAAGTCGGTACTTACGGTTTCCGGGTTGTTGTTGATGATGATGGTCTCGTATCCTTCTTTTGCAAATGCCCAGGTACAGTGTACGGAGCAGAAGTCAAACTCGATACCCTGGCCGATACGGATCGGACCGGAACCAAGGACGAGGACTTTTTTGCGGTCGTTTGTCTCGATGGCTTCGTTTTCGCTGCCGAATACAGAATAGTAGTACGGTGTCTCTGCGGCAAATTCTGCGGCACAGGTATCTACCATTTTGTAGGCTGCTGTGATGCCGTTTGCATAACGCATGTCTTTGATCTCTTCTTCGGTCTTTCCGGTCAGGCGTGCGATCACGTTGTCCGGGAATTCGATGCGTTTTGCTTCTTTTAATAATTCTGCCGTCAGTGGCTGTGTCTTCAGGGCTGTTTCCATCTCTGTTAAGATGCACAGTTTGTCGATGAACCATTTGTCGATCTTGGTGATCTCATGAATCTTATCATAGGAAAAGCCTCTTCTGAGTGCTTCTGCGATCACCCAGATACGGCGGTCATCGACTACAGCAAGCTGTCTGGTCAGTTCCTCATCATCCAGGTGTGTGAAATCGTAAGACATCAGACAGTCTACGTGCTGCTCCAGGGAGCGGATGGCTTTCATCAGGGCTCCTTCGAAGTTGTCGCAGATGCTCATGACTTCGCCGGTTGCTTTCATCTGCGTGGTCAGTGTTCTCTTGGCACTGATAAATTTATCGAACGGCAGACGCGGGATCTTGACAACACAGTAGTCCAGCATTGGCTCAAAACTTGCATACGTTTTGCCTGTGATGGCATTTTTGATCTCGTCCAGTGTGTAGCCCAGTGCGATCTTTGCGGCAACTTTTGCGATCGGGTAGCCGGTTGCTTTGGATGCCAGTGCGGAGGAACGGGATACACGAGGGTTTACTTCGATCACGCAGTATTCGAAGCTTTCCGGGTTCAGGGCGTACTGTACGTTGCATCCGCCGGTGATGTTCAGCTCGCTGATGATGTTCAGGGCGGAGGTACGCAGCATCTGATATTCTTTATCGCCAAGGGTCTGGGAAGGTGCTACGACGATACTGTCTCCGGTGTGCACGCCGACCGGGTCGATGTTCTCCATGTTGCAGACGGTGATGCAGTTGCCGGCACTATCCCGCATGACTTCGTACTCGATCTCTTTCCATCCGGCGATGCAGCGTTCTACCAGAACCTGTCCTACTCGTGACAGACGCAGACCGTTTTCGAGGATTTCTACGAGTTCTTCGTAGTTATGGGCGATTCCGCCGCCGCTTCCGCCGAGGGTGTATGCCGGACGCAGTACTACCGGGTATCCGATGATCTTGGTAAATTCTATACCGTCTTCTACGTTTTCTACGACACGGGATGCTGCGATCGGCTCACCGATCTTTTCCATGGTCTGTTTGAATTCCAGGCGGTCTTCTGCTTTTTTGATGGTCTGGGAAGTGGTTCCGATCAGACGTACGTTATTCTCACGTAAGAATCCGGCTTCTTCGAGCTCCATGGCAAGGTTCAGTCCTGCCTGTCCGCCAAGGGTCGGCAGTACGCTGTCCGGTTTTTCTTTCAGGATCAACTGCTCTACGACTTCTACGGTCAGAGGCTCGATGTATACACGGTCTGCGATATCTTTGTCGGTCATGATCGTTGCCGGGTTTGAGTTCAGAAGTACGACTTCGATGCCTTCTTCTTTCAGGGAACGGCACGCCTGTGTTCCTGCATAATCAAATTCTGCTGCCTGTCCGATGACAATAGGACCGGAGCCGATCACAAGTACTTTTTTAATATCTGGATTCTTTGGCATTATTCTGACACCTCCATCATTTTCATAAAGCGGTCAAACAGGTAACCGGAATCTAATGGTCCCGGGCATGCTTCCGGGTGGAACTGTACCGTGAAAATATTTTTCCCGGTGTAGGACAGTCCTTCGTTTGTACCGTCGTTTACATTGACAAATGCCGGTACTGCTACGGACGGATCCAGTTTATCGGTATCTACCACATAGCCATGGTTCTGAGAAGAAATGTATACACGGCCGGTCTGCAGATCTTTGACCGGGTGGTTGCCGCCGCGGTGTCCGTATTTCATTTTGTGCGTATCCGCACCGGTTGCCAATGCCATCAGCTGATGTCCGAGGCAGATTGCAAAGATCGGGATATCGGTATTGTACAGTTTGCGGATCTCTTCAATAATGGAAGTACATTCTTTCGGATCTCCAGGTCCGTTGGAAAGCATGATGCCGTCCGGATTGGATGCTATGATCTCTTCTGCTGTGGTCAGTGCCGGATATACGGTCACTTCGCAGCCGCGTCTGTTCAGATTGCGAGCGATGTTTCTCTTTGCACCGAAGTCAAGAAGTGCTACTTTCGGTCCGTTTCCTTCCAGGACGTATTTCTCTGTGCAGGTCACTTTTTCTACCACTTTGCCTGTATTATATGCTGCGATCTTCGGAAGAACCTCACTTAAATCTTCATATTCGCAGGTGGTGATCATGCCATTCATGGTTCCCTTTTCTCTCAGGATCTTGGTCAGTGCTCTTGTATCGATCCCGGCAATACCAGGAATGTCGTGTTTTTCCAGAAATTCCTGAATCGTTCCTTCACAGCGGAAATTGCTCGGCATTCTGGAAAGTTCACGAACAATATATCCGTCCGGCCATGGTTTTGCGGATTCCATATCTTCGTAGCAGATGCCATAGTTTCCAATCAGCGGATAAGTCATCACAACGGCCTGTCCTGCATAAGATGGATCAGTCAGCACCTCCAGATATCCGGTCATGGATGTGTTAAATACGATCTCGCTGATGATTTCTTTTGTCGATCCGATACTTTTTCCAGTGAAAACAGTACCGTCCTCCAGAATCAAATATGCTTTCATTCGTCTTCCCCTTTCGCGTTTAATCCAATGGTTATTGTATCTTTGTCTGTACCCCGGACTCTAAAAAAGGGTACGTAATAGTAAGTCCCTACTACGCCCCCCTCAGCCCTGGATACATAAATGCTCAAATTGTTAAGATTCTACCACAAGATAATCAAGATTGCAAGTACTTGTTTGCGAATTTTTATGCATTTTTATGATTAGTTATACAAATAATGTCAGGTTCAAAAGCCTGAAAGCACGATGTGCCGGCACAGGAATTGTTTTCTGGCATCTTTTCCGTTCTTCTACATATACTTTTTCAAGGGAATTTTTGAGGTGTTCTATGGCTACCGGAAAATTACAGATACAGGTTACTTCCCAGTTGCGTGCTGCTCCCGTGGAGGATGCCGTGATTGATATTTCAAGCACCGGGGAACCGGATCAGATCCTGGAAGAAGTCAGAACGGACAGTGTCGGACAGACGGATACGTTGGAGCTGGAGGCTCCGCCGGAGGAATACAGTTTAAGTCCCGGCGAAATGCAGCCTTACTCGGAGTACAATTTCCGCATTACGGCTCCGGGCTATGAGCCGCTTACGATCTCCGGTGCGGAAATCCTCGCAAATCAGCTGGCTTTGCAGGATATCCAGCTGAAACCGCTCGCCGGCCCGGAAGCATATGACAATGTCGTGATCCCGGCTCACACGCTCTATGGCGATTATCCGCCAAAAATCGCAGAGGCGGAGATCAAACCTCTCTCGCAGAGCGGCGAGATCGTCCTAAGCCGCGTAGTGATCCCGGAATTTATCGTGGTGCACGACGGTGCCCCGACGGACAGCACTGCGGGCGATTATTATGTGCGTTACCGCGATTACATCAAAAATGTGGCTTCCAGCGAAATCTATGCCACCTGGCCGAAGGCCGCCATCCGTGCTAATGTGCTGGCGATCATGTCGTTTACCTTAAACCGTGTATACACGGAATGGTACCGCAATAAAGGATTTGATTTTACGATCACGTCCTCGACGGCATTTGACCACAAATGGATCTACAGCCGAAATATTTTTGAGAGTATCTCGGAGGTTGTGGATGAGCTTTTTGCCGATTATTTATCCCGCCCGAACGTCAAACAGCCGATCCTGACGCAGTACTGCGACGGCAAACGGGTCAGCTGTCCGAACTGGATGTCACAGTGGGGTTCAAAGTCTCTGGCAGATCAAGGATACACAGCCACAGAAATCCTCCGCTACTACTATGGTGACAACATCTACATCAATTCAGCGGAGGAGATTTCCGGGATTCCTTCTTCCTGGCCTGGATACGATCTCGACATCGGGGCAACCGGGCCGAAAGTGGAGCAGATGCAGGAACAGTTAAATGCGATTTCAAATAATTATCCTCTGATCCCGCGGATCGCCGTAGATGGTATTTACGGAGAAGATACACAGAAGGCGGTGGAAGTTTTTCAGGATATTTTCAATCTTCCGGTGACCGGTATTGTGGACTATCGCACCTGGTATAAAATCCAGGAGATCTATGTCGGCGTGACCCGCATCGCAGAGCTTCGTTAAATATCTAAAAAAGCAGGTCAGACTGTGAATTCTCATCCTGATGAGTGCACATCTGACCTTGCTTTATAATCTACTGATCCGCCGAAAGATAACCGAAATGGCGAAGTGCAAAGCTCACGCCTTCTTCTTCGATCGGCCTGGTCACGTAATCTGCCACTTCTTTGAGCTTATCCACAGCATTTCCCATGGCGATGCCGTTTCCTGCCTTCTCTATCATTTCGTAATCGTTCATGCTGTCTCCAAATGCCACGATGTCAGACCAGTCTTTCTGGTAATAGTCCAGAAGTGCCTGGATGCCGTTTGCCTTGGAAACTTCTTTTGTGATAACATCTGCTCCTCTGCGGTCGGCAAAAAGCGGCGTCTTGATTTCCGGAAATGCTTCCCGGAGCAGATCGGTACCTTTTGGATCGCCAAAGTATGCCAGTCCGTAAAACGGGTGTGTCAGAAGGTTGGACTCGTCTATGTACTCGCGGTCTCCGTCTCCGAAAATCCGCTTTTCATGCTCGATCAGCACTTCTTTGTTGACATAGCAGCCGTATTTGCCGATGTTCATGCCGATGCAGAGATGATGCTCACGGCAGAACTCCATCATACGTGCAATCAGCTTCGGATCCATGAAGACTTCCCGGATCTTCTTCTCGCCTACGGTTACTTTCTGTCCGTTGCTGTGGACGATTGCATCCGGCTGAAGCTGTTTTTTGTATGCTTTGCTGAATTCACTGTCCATATCGCGACCGGTTGCGACAGCTACCACATGACCTTCTTTTTTCAGTGTTTCCAGATCTTTAAGCACTTTTTCGGAAATGTGAAAAGTCTTGTGATCCAGAAGTGTCATATCTAAATCAAAACAAAATATTTTAGAGCACATTTTTTAAGATTTCTTCCTGTCTTTCTTTGACTGAAGTCTCGCGGATTTTCTTACGCAGCGGCAGAACACATGCCGGTGATACAGACAGTTCGTCGATGCCCATTGCCAGGAATGCTTCTGTCATCTCCATATCTGCCCCGAGTTCTCCGCAGATACCAATCCAGATGCCGTTCTTATGTGCATTGTCTGCTGCCATTTTGATCAGACGCAGCAGACCTTTGTGATGCGGATAGTAAAATCCCTCCAGGTTTGCATTCTGTCTGTCTACAGCGGTTGTATACTGTGTCAGGTCGTTTGTTCCGACGCTGAAGAAATCGACTTCTTTTGCCAGATCATCGCTGATCATGGCTGCTGCCGGTGTCTCGATCATGATACCAAGCTGGATCTCTTTGTTGTACGGGATGCCGCTTGCATCTAATTCTGCCATAACACTCTTTACGATCTCTTTGATCTGCAGTACTTCTTCCAGTGCCACGATCATCGGGAACATGATGGCAATGTTTCCAAATGCAGATGCACGCAGCAGAGCACGCAGCTGTGTACGGAAAATATCCTGCTGTTTCAGGCAGATACGGATCGCACGGTAACCCATTGCCGGATTTTCTTCGTGAGGCAGGTTGAAGTAATCAATCTGCTTGTCTGCTCCGATATCCAGTGTACGGATGATGACCTGTTTCTGTCCCATCGTCTCAGCCACATATTTATATACTTTAAACTGTTCTTCTTCCGTCGGGAAATTGTCATTTTCCAGATACAGAAACTCGCTTCGGAACAGTCCGATGCCTGCTGCATCATTTTTGATCACAGCTCCGATATCAGATGCATTTCCGATATTAGCATACAGTTTTACTTTCTGTCCGTCCAAAGATACGGTCTCTTTGCCGCGGAACTGCTGCAGAAGCTCCTGCTGTGCCAGATACTCCTGTTTCTTTGCCTGATATTCTTTCATGGTCTCTTCATCCGGCTCGATAATCAGGCATCCGTTTGCTCCATCCACGATGGCTTCTTTTCCTTCGTATTTCTCATCCAGTGCATCACCGATACCGATGATTGCCGGAATGTTCATCGTCTTTGCAAGAATTGCGGTATGGGAGTTCGTAGAACCGCCCTGTGTCACAAAAGACAATACCATATCCTTATTAAGCTGTACAGTCTCGCTCGGTGCCAGATCGTCTGATGCAAGAATGACCGGCTTGTCCGTTACCAGTCCGCTCTCACCTGCTCCGGTAAGGATTTTCACTACACGGGCTGAAATATCTTTTACGTCAGCTGCCCGCTCTCTCATATAGTCATCATCCATGGAAGCAAACATCTGTGAGAAATTGTCTCCGGTAACGCTGACTGCATATTCTGCATTTACAGACTGTGTCTGGATCATGTTTTCGATTGCTTCTACATAGTCCAGATCTTCCAGCATGAACTGATGTGTCTGGAAAAGCATGGCATTGCTCTCGCCAACTTCAGAAACGGCTTTGTCATACAGTTCACCGAGTTCTTCAATTGCTTTTGCTTTTGCATTTTCGAAACGCTGGATCTCAGCCTGCGGATCTTCTACTTTTTTTCGCTGTACTACACCGGAATCTCTCTTAAAGAAAGCGATCTCTCCAATTGCGATCCCACCAAAAACACCTTTTCCCTGTAACGTAATCATTAAGTTTCCTCCTCACTTATTTTACTTATGTAATGCTCAGTAACTTCGCAATTACAATTTTTCTTATGAAACACCTGTAATGGCCCGGCAGCAAGTGCTTCGGCCTGCACCGGATCATTACAGACATTTTTTTATTTAGATGCTGTTTCTGTCTCGGTTTCTGCTGTTGTCTCTGCCAGTGTACCGTCTGCATTTTTTACAACGGCATTTTTCTCAAGGATCTTCACTGCTTCATCCTGCAGAATACTTGCCATGATCGTGCTCTTACCATACTGGCTGATAAATGCATCCACATCTGTAGATCCCATCTGTGCTGCGTATTCGCTTGCTTTTTCCTGGAATTTTTCATCGGAAATCTCAACGCCTTCTGTCTCTGCGATCGCACGCAGTACCATTTCCTGGCCAAGGCTCTGTTTTACGGTTTCTGTCATTTGCTTTACAAATTCTTCTTCCGTCATGCCTACCTGCTGTTTCAGGAAATCTGCATATTCCATGCCATACTGATCTGCGTAGGATTTATAATAGGAGGTAACCTGCTCCAGCTGATAATCGATCATTTCCTGCGGATAATCGTTTACGGTTGCATTCTGGTATGCAAGTGCTACCAGATCATTGAGTTCCTGGTTGTGCTGGTTTTCTTTTTTCGTCTTCTCCAGGTCTTCTTTTATATAGTTGTTGTATGCTTCTGCTGTTTTGTATTCATTATTGGAAATTTCCGCTGCAAGCTTATCTGTCAGCTTTGGTGCACGTTTTACGGAATTGATCTTAACGGTAAATACAACTTCTTTGCCTGCCAGGTCGGTGGAACTGTAATCTTTCGGGAAAGTCAGGTTCAGATCTACGGTATCTCCGATCTTTTTGCCAATCAGTCCGTCTTCAAAGCCGTCGATGAAGCTGCCGGAGCCGATCGTCAGGTCGTAGCCTTTTGCTGTGCCTCCGTCAAATGCTTTTCCGTTTAATTTTCCTTCGTAGTCGATGTTTGCCACATCGCCGTTTTCTACAGTACCTTCTTTGATCTCTTCGGATTTGTCGTTGTTGTTTAAGTTTGTCTCAACCTGCTGCTCGACTTCTTCGTCTGTGACATCGATGGATGCCAGTGTTACTTCCAGTCCTTTGTAATCTCCCAGTTTGACATAATCCAGTGCTTTGTAGTCCGGGCGTTCTGCTGCTTCTGTTGCTGCTTCACTCTCAGATGAGCTGTCTGCTGTTGTCTCAGAAGACGCATCCGATGCTGCTTCGGTTGTGGTGTCTGTATCTTTTGTCGTGTTTCCTGAACATCCTGTCACGGTGATCGCCATGCCAAGAAGCAGGGCTGCGATTACTTTTCTTTTCATTGTAGTTGTTTCTCCTTTCAGATCTTGCGTCGCTTTACATTTCCGGTACCGGTGTCGGTCTTGATTTATCAAAGACTTCTCCGGCATCAAAAAGATCTTCCAGCATTTCCGGATTATAATACATACGGTAGCCGTCCAGATTTCTTCTTCCCTGACGCATATAATTTTCTCCAAACTGTACCCAGTACTGCGTGGAATCTACATTACAGTAAATATCAAATCCCATGCTCTTAAGATAAGCGAATTTTTCGTTATCTGATGTGTATGGCTGCCAGTCGCCAAGGTCGGAACCAAAGGCAAAAATGATCACATTGGTGTCTCCGACAAGCGGTTTTACATAGTCCAGCCATTTCTGTGTATCGGTCTGCAGTCTTTCAAGACTTGCTTCGCCAACATTGATATGTCCCCATGTATGACTTGCAAACTCCCATCCTTCTTCTTTCATGGCATCTGCCACTTTTTTCGCCTGCTGTCTTTCCTTTTTCCAGGCTGCTTTGTCGAAATCCGGGTTCTCTTCGAAGAATTTCTCCTGGTACTCATCCAGGTCTTTTCTTGTCTTGTATGCGATATCGGTGCGATAACCGAGTATACCGTTGTATCCGGTCAGAGCAATGATTCCCTTATGTCCGTGATAGGAGAAATCCGGATGCTCTTCCACAAAGCGATCGATCAGAGGCACCATATCGTAATCGCCTACTGATATACTTCCGTCATCTTCTTTATATTCATTTTTAATATCGCCATTTTCATCCACGATCAGCTTCGTTGCCATGCCATCACCATCCATATAATGATAGTAACTGACATCGTCCTGCGAAAGGACAAATGCCTTTTTGCCCGGCGGAAGCATGATCTTGCCCGGTGATACGGTACCATCTTCATTGACCGTACACATATCATGCAGACTTACCATCACATATCCTTTGTCATACATAGACTGTGTGATCTTGTTGAACTCATCGATGGTAGTCATAACCTGATTATATCCGGCTTCTTTGGAATCACCATCAAATGCTTTCGAGGTGTCATATATTAATGTATGATAAAATACATGCGTCACCTGGTCAAGTGGATATTCTACAAGCTCCGATTTTGCCTGCTCGTACTCTGCCACTTTATCCTGCATATCCTGACTGTCTGCGAAATCAGAAGATGCCTTTAAAAGCTCAATTGCACCGTCATAATCATACTGTGCTGCCTTTAACTCTGCCTGGGACATGATATCGTCTTCTTTTTTCTGTGCCTGTGTTTCTGTCTCGGCTGCACTCTCTGTGCCTGCGGTATCTGCCGTACTCTCACTTTCAGCACTGGTCGCTGCCTGCTCCCGGTTGTCCCGGAGCTTTTTCTTTTCAAGCATATCTTTTCCAAGAAATGCACACAGGCCAAGGATGATGAACAGAAGAACGACTATGATCATCCTCCCTATAAACATCTGTCGCCTTTTTCTTTTTTTGCGGGCATCCGCTCGCTTCTGTTTTTCACTTTCGTTCATATTCCCCTCCACACTGGTGATAAATTCGCCCTTCGGGCTGCTTTCTCATGTTTTTACGGGCTCCAAAGTCATACTCTGGCCACCTTGCATTATTATGATTCCACGGATTGCTCCGCATTTCATGCTCCCGCAATCCTGAAAACATTCGAAATCCGTCCTGGCGGACTACTTTCTCATGTTTTTACGGGCTCCATAGACATACTGTCCTGCCCACATATTATGATGCTACGGATTGCTCCGCATTTCATGCTCCCGCAATCCTGAAAACATTCGAAATTCGCCCTTCTGGCTGCTTTCTCATGTTTTTACGGGTTCCAAAGTCATGCGTTTTCATGTAAACATGAAACGCATGACTTTTTAACCCTTGCATCATAATATCACATCTATAATAGAAATTACCACCCTAAATTGATGATATTCATAAAATTGTAATTATTCGGTACCGCTTCTTGCACTTTCTGCAAATAAATGGTACAATATTGAAATATATGAACTTATTTAGGAGGGTGTACTATGTCTACATTTTGGAATGTCCTCATTGTAATTCTGCTCGTGCTGGTAATCGCACTTGCACTTCTTTATTACTTTGGACAGAAAGCACAGAAAAAACAGGCCGCACAACAGGAACAGCTCGAAGCGACTCGTCAGGTCGTCTCTATGCTTATTATTGATAAGAAACGCCTCAAACTAAAGGAATCCGGTCTTCCTCAGATCGTCATCGATCAGACACCGTGGTATATGCGTCGTACGAAGATCCCGGTTGTCAAAGCAAAGATCGGTCCTAAGATCCAGACGCTGATCAGCGAAACAACTATTTTTGATTCTATTCCGGTAAAGAAAGAGATCAAGGCTGTTGTCAGCGGTATCTACATAACTGAGATCAAGAGTGTCCGCGGCGGACGAGTTGAAGCACCGCAGCAGCAGAAAAAGAGCCTGCGTGTCCGTCTTTCCGAAAAGCTTCTTCGCAAGTCAAAAGAGCTCAATGCATCTGCTGCCGAAGATTCCAAGGGAAAGAAAAAGAAGAAATAAAAACTTTCAAGTGCATGCGTATCGAGAGATATGGATGCACTTTTTATTTGGAATTCGCACAAATGCTGATACTGCAGTCTGCAATATACTCACTGTTGATCTCCAGTGCGTATTTTACCTGCACATCAATGCTGTCTTCTTTTTCGCTGACATCCAGATGTGTTGCGGAGATCCCGACCAGGAATCTTCCAAATGGGGTGTCGTAATAAGATTCGCTTTTTTTGTCTTTTTCGAACACCATATGCACGTTTGTCATCCCGCGTCTGGTCAATTCCAGACTGCCGTTTTCGATTTTCAGAAGATTGCGGATCACTTCATTGGAATCTTCCTGTACTTCATCGTACTTGATATAATGGCGGCCGTCTTTTTCAAAGTAGCTGCCGGAAGTGATCACTTCCATCTCTTCACTGTTTTCTTCTCCATCCGGAAATTGTACACCGCTGATGCGGAGCATTATATCTTTTGTCATTTAGTACTCCTCTATGCTGATCTTCTTTGTGGTATTTACATCAAATGGCAGAATAGAATCTGCAAATCTCATAAATTTATCTGCCTGGTCGCTGACATAAAACTGATATTTACGTGCTTCTTCCTGAGACTGGATGTTTGTCAGTCCTTTTTCCGCAAGAAGCTGTTTCAGCTCACGTGCAGTCTCATAAGCCGGATTGACCAGTGTCACCTTTTCTCCGACAATTTCACGCAGTGTGGAACGCAGAAGCGGATAGTGGGTGCATCCAAGAATCAGGGTATCGATGTCCTGCTCCATCAGTTTCCGCAGATATCTGCCCGCAACTTCAAATGTCACCGAGTCTTTCAGCCATCCTTCTTCTACGAGCGGCACAAACAGCGGACATGCCTTGCCGATCACCTGGATCTGCGGGTCCTGTCTGGTGATATAAGAAGAATAAATTCCCGAATTTATTGTTGCTTCTGTAGCGATGACACCGATCTTTTTGTTGTGGGTTGCCTCGCATGCTACTTTCGCTCCCGGCTTTACTACACCAATGATCGGAATATCCAGCTCTTTTTCCACATCTTCCAGTGCATAGGCACTTGCCGTATTGCAGGCGATCACGATCGCTTTGACATCCTGTGTTTTTAAAAAGCGGATGATCTGTCTGGAATAACGCAGCACCGTATCTTTTGATTTTGTTCCATAAGGAACACGGGCTGTGTCCCCGAAATATACGATATTCTCTTCCGGCAGGTTTCGCATGATCTCACGAGCCACCGTAAGACCGCCAACGCCGGAATCAAAAACTCCTACCGGAGCATTACATTTGTCACTCATAAATTATTTTCCTCCGAATTAATCCCTTATATTTTACGTCGAACCCCTGTAAATTGCAAGCAGTCCTTTCCCTTCTCAGAAAAAGACCGGTGTTTTCCCGTCAAATGCATAGGCAACCGGTTCTTCTTTTGCAAAGACCGTCTTGCCGTTCGTCCCTTCTGTGATCTCTTCTTTGACAGAGACAAGCTCTTCCTGCGGAACCAGAGTCTCGACGGTCACTTTGTCCGTATACTGAGAATCTGTGATCAGAAGCCCTCTCTGTCCGAGCAGATACTGGATCTTACCGATCCCGGAATAATCGGTTTCCATCGCCAGCAGAAAGCCTTTTTTCTTTTCGAGTACGGTGCTGGCCGCAAGCCCTGCCTGTACAGATTTTGAATACGCACGGACAAGCCCGCCTGTTCCAAGCAGTGTTCCGCCGAAATAACGTGTCACCACAACGGCTGTGTTGTGGATGCCCTCTCCGAGCAGCACGTCCAGCATCGGATGACCTGCTGTTCCTGCCGGTTCCCCGTCATCACTGCTTCTCTGTATTTCATTATGTTCCCCGATCACAAATGCAGAACAGTTATGTCTGGCATCCCAGTATTTCTTTTTCATCTCTGCAATAAATGCAGATGCTTCCTCCTCCGAGTCCACCGGCTTTACGGTCGCGATAAAACGTGATTTTTTCTCAACGATCTCGCCCTCTCCGCCGCAATAGACAATTTTATATTCTTTCATATGCCAAAACCCTCCGATTAAAATTCCAGAATTCGGTAATACTTATGCTATCTTACCAGAGTCCCCCAAAAGAAGCAACAGCAGAAATCCTCCTTTGCTCTTTCTTTCCTCAAAGTTGTGTGATAAAATACTAAGATGCCAGGGTCAAAAGCCTGAAACCACGATGTGCTTGCACAGGAGTGGTTT
>ERZ857750.3474-NODE-3474-length-13150-cov-7.207637_pt1 | contig 13150 bp, 19 predicted proteins | sample MGYA00519915_ERZ857750 | MGnify/ENA primary metagenome ERZ857750 (study PRJEB31778, sample SAMEA3449358) | human gut metagenome | biome: human gut; feature: human-associated habitat; material: faeces | place: United Kingdom | collected 2010/2012 ... | reverse complement strand
CTTGAAATTCTTCTATATTAGCACCATTTTTTATAAATCCATGCCCATTTCCTCTTAATTTTTCTGCTCCTTCTTCATCAAGTGCTACTACGCTATTTTTTCTATCTTCACACTTTAAAACTATACGATTGTTTATATTAGCTTTTACTATATTATCTATAACTGTATTATCTGGTCTTTGTGTAGTTAAAAAAACATAGCATCCACTTGCTCTACTTATAGCAATTAATTGCTTTAAAAGTCTCATAGCATTTTTCTTTTTATCTTCTAGTAGCATTACTATTTCTTCAACAAATAAGACTTGGTACTTTAGTTTCTTTACATTTGGAAGTTTATTATATTCAAATATATCTGTGACTTCATACTTCATAAATAACTCATATCTTCGGTTAGTCTCCTCTAATAGATCTGCGATTAATTCTGTTGTATCTTCTACAGTGTAAACAAATTTCTTACAGTTCTTTACCCTTCTAAATAAATTTAATTCTACTCTCTTTAGATCAGCTAGATATATTTCTAATTCTTTTGGACTGTAATTGCTTATAAGAGTTGTTAATATTACTTTAGTCATGACACTTTTACCACTTCCAGTAGTGCCAACAACATAGCTCATAGGATTATCTTTTAAACTAAGTGTTATGGTTTTATTTTTAAAAGTTTGCCCTATCGGAATATAAATTCCTTCTTTTGGATTTCTCTTTGATAATTTATAATTAATTTTTTCTGGTAAGCTTGGAAATACTTCATCTAATTCCTCTTGAGATATGGTCCCTATCCTTTGTTCTGGAAAGATTTTATACCATATCCAGTCAAAGGCCATTTGCAGTAGATTATCTTTATTTTCATTATCTTTTTTAGTCATATAATCACTCCTATCGTAGATATATATAGATAGTTACTGTAGTTCCTAAGTTCGTGCGAACTGTGTATCTTTGAGTAGATACAACGGAGGGAGGAACACTATCTAGAGTTCGGACGGAAAGAAATAGGTAAGGAATACCTCCGAACTACTTTTGAATTTACTTATATATATGCACTATAGCTTGTATATGTTTCCTATTTTTTTAATAAAAAAAGAACTGGATCTCTCCAGCCCTTTATCTACTATTCTATTTCTTCTGCTTCTTTTAGGATTTGCTCTAACATAACTAGTAAATTACTATTATCTTCATCAATAACAATCTCATCAATTGAACCGCCTTTAACTCTTGTAAAAATTCTTATTTCGCTTTTCTCTGCATCTACTGTCATGAATTCATCATCTGTAAAAGATGTTCCAAATTCCACTTCTACTCCTGATTTCTCAATAAAAGTGTCTCTATCTCGCTCTATCACTGATGCTACTGCATTAAATAATCTCTTTCTATCTTTTTCCCATACATCCATTGAAGCATCCCCCTTTTTAATTTATTTTATTGCTTCTAATTTATTTTCTTTTACCAATTGGCATCCTTCGTAGATTAATTCTCCATGCTTAATGCTGAAATCTTGTAGTGTAGTTGCTGCTAGTTCTATTGCTGCTGTAAATTCTTTTGCGTCACTTGCGCCATAGCTCATAGCGTCTGCTACAGCATATAGTATTGACACAACTCCTTCCAACTTATTACTTTCATTCTCCATTGTAGAAAATACTTTAAAAACATCATTTTTCTTTTTACTCATTTTATTACTCCCCCTAAATTTAATTTTATCTTTAGGTCAGTAACTCAAGTGATTAATCCTTTTTTTTAATAAACTCCACTACGTCCAAATCTAATGCTGAGCATATTTTTTTTAAATCCCTAACCTTTATGTCATCTATAGGTTTACTTCCGTTCTCAAGTCGATTTACAGTGGCTATTGACATACCTAGCATTTCCGATAATTGCTTTTGAGTTAAATCTTTTTTTATTCTAGCTATTTTAAAACTTTTCATATCTAACCTCCTTTGCGATAATTTATTTATCTATATTTATATAATACGATAAAAATTTTATCTATGCAACATATTTATTATAATTTTAGATAAAAAATTTATCGGTTATGATATAATTTAACAAAGAGATAAGCGGTGGGAGGTGAATTCATGGACCTTGGCAATAAAATTAAAATACTTAGAAAAGAAAATAATCTTACTCAAAAAGAACTAGGAAAGCTAATAGGAAAGTCTGAAATATCAATTAGAAAATATGAGTCTGGCAATAATATACCTTTTGATGTACTTAAAGATATATGCAAAACTCTTAATACAGATATAACTAGACTTATTCCAGATATACATAAAGAAGATGATCCATTGGATTCTCTACAGAACTATCTATTTGATAGAGGCTGCTTTATAAGTGATAAAGAATTTCTTAAAGAAATAGAAGATCATATACTAGAATATGTAAAATTTAAATTATATGAAAAAAATAAAAATAAATAAAAAACTGGATACTAAAAATGGTATCCAGTCCCTCTAAATCTATTTTTCTTTTAAATCTTCTCTAATTGCATAATATAGAATTGAATGTATATAAGAAGCTACTTCTCTTTTCTCCATCCACACTATATTTAAATTAGAGTATTTAGCTTCTAAGCTCATAATCATACCTTTAGCAGCCTTCGGATTAACTTTAGATCTATAATTGCCAGTTAAAAGATTAGTATAAAACTTCCCATCTTCTATTAGAAGTATAAATTTCTTATTAGCTCTCTTAGCTCTCAGAAGTTCTCTAATAAATCTATTATTTCCGTTCTCATCTTTAGTAGATGTATCCAGCAAATTAGATATGATTTCATCTATAGAGTTCTTACGTTCAATTACAACGTTTGGCACATGGCCATTTGGACCTTCAATTATATAATCTCCAATTGGCAATGCTCTTCTAGTATAATCTATGTTATTTTTCTTGAATGCTTTCAGTATATGATCTATTTGTTTTTCCCTTGTATCAATAATTATTTTATATTTTATATTATTCATTTATTTAGCTCCTCTCAAATTAATTTGAGAAACGAGCCTAAATTCCCATAATTTAAGTTTCTGTTTTTCCGTAAACTAATTTGCAATTTAAGCTTATTTCCACACTATATTTTCGTTCTGATTTCACTTATTTTTATCACTTTTAGAGGGTATTTTGATAATCGAATTATATATTTGTTGTAGCATATATAATAAAAACTAAAAGTTTATCTAGTTTATTAAAATTTCAGTGTCTAAAAATTTTACAAATTAAAAAAGAAATTTACTATTGTCGTTATCAATACTGCATTTATATTTACCTCAACTTCTAATCCTTTAGGTGTTTTAATTTTAAATTTCATATTCTTAATCCCTTTCGTTGTTTATTTTTATATCTAAAATTAAAACATATTTTCATAAGAACTTTACTTAACCCCAAAGGTCCTTTTACAAAAAAGTTGGCTGTAAAACCCTAAACAGTCATCTTAAAGCTATTAACACATGCTTTTTAAACATTGAAATTTAAATATTTTAATACTATAAACAAGATTTCTATTATTAAAACTTTAACACTTCCGATAAATCATCTAAGTCTGGAACTAAGTTAACTAACCCTATATTTTTTTCTAAAAAATAAGGAAAGATATTTTTAGAACCTTGCATCTATTCTCTTGCACATCTAGACTATAAACAAATCACTTTTATTATTTATCTCTCTAGCATCTAACTCTATTTCTCGAATTCGCTCACTCAGTAAGTTCTTTAATACTTTTAACGAAAGTTCATCCAATTTGTTTTGCTCTATAATATCCTCTAAAGTTAAGAAGCTTTTAATAGTGTTTATTTTATTTTTTTTATTGGTACATGGATTAGGATTATATATTTTATTAAAAATAAAGTCTATTCCATGTACTTTTTTAGTTCTTATAGTTTCAATATTATAAATTTGTGCTAATAATTCACCTAGTTTATTTGTAGTTAATTTTACTCCAGATATAGTCATTTCAAAGGCTTCACAAAATATTTTCAGGTGTTCTTCTGTATAAGACTTACCGGGTGTGAATGTTTTTACTATTAAATCGTATAATTTATCTTCAATTTTTACATATCTCATTAATTCTGGATACTTATTTTCTATTTCTCTATAAATTATATTGTTTAACTGACTAAAGAATTTACCTCTGGATCTATTTCCCTTCAAGGCTATACACCATGCCAAATTATAATTATATTTATTATCTATTACATATTTTGTATATAGATTAATTGTCTTAGCTATATTCCCTATCTGAATGTATTTATCTATATTTTTATTTTCTAACTCTTTCTTAAGATCATCTATATTAAACTCATTATTATTAAGATAATTTTCTGTTTTAGAAGTTATTTTATCTGAAATTATCTCAACTGCTCCTACTAGAATAGATTTTTCTTTTTCTAGCAGTGCCAAAGCTGCTTCCTTTTCTTCTTTACTTATTTGATTGTAAATTTTTCTAGCTATATTATCAGTTTCTTTTATTTCTACTATCTCTATTTCTTTGAAGTATTCTTCTAGTAACACTTTGAAACTTTGTATATCAGCTTTTGAATAGTATCTAGTGTAACAAGTATTTCTTATTCCTATTTCATTAACTGTGTACTTGCATAATTCACTATTCCAATAATATTCTTGGCTATCATTCAGCCTTATAGGCTCTATATCTAGATATATTTCCTCAAATTCTTTATTTTGATAGCTATTGTAATAATTAATGAAGTCATGTCTATTTTCTGATATTTTCTCTATTTGCCACTCAATGTCATATATTTTAGATTCTTCTTCTTGATACTTATTGAATATATGGACATTAACCTCTTCTAAATCTCTAAATCTGGCCACATATTGTTTAATAGTAGCTATGTCCTTTTCTCCTACAATGATAATATCTGTCATTTCAGGCTCATATATATTTACTCCAGCCATTAAAACGCTAGTATTACAAATTCCATCAAATTTTTTCATAGTACTTTTAGTAACTATTTCCTTATAAGCTTTAGATAAATTTCTAGTATTGCTTGTAATTACATCTATTTTCTTATTTGGACTATTTTCTTTTATAAAGTTTAAATAATTAGTATCATCCTTTAGTAATGCGAATTTCTTTGAGTTTTCTATAATATTTCTTATAGTATCGTCACATACTTTGTTGTATAGCTTCACATTATATTTAGTTTGATTATTCTGTTTATACTCAAGAATAAAATCATAATTATTAAAATTTAGCTTGTTTGGAGTAGCTGTAATATGTATTTGCCCTTTTGCTGTAGCTAGGTTTTCATACAACTTATTAATTTTTTTAAGTCTAAACATCTCTATATAAGTTTGATGTACTTCATCTAATACAACAATATAATCTTTTAAAATACTTTCATCTAGTTGTATGAACTTATCCCAAGTCATAACAACTACATTGCCTTTTTCAAGTTCTGGAATGACTGGTATATCCCCCCATGCTCCTGGGATTTTATATTCTATTTTAATTTGCTCCACATTTATTGAATTTGGAACTATGAATATTGATTTTATTTCTCCTAAGTCATCAACTTTTTTTAGCATATTTATAATTGAATAAGTTTTTCCGCTTCCTGTGGGCGCTATTAATAGGTTTGTTTCCCCTTGTAGGGATCTAGTTAGCATCGTCATTAATATCGTTTCGTGTTCACTTATATATTTATCTATATCTATTGAAATATTAGAATTGTAAATTGAGTAATTTATTGTCTCTATTTCTTTTAAAATTGTCATATCTAGGTCACTTCCTTTTCAGTTTCTTGAAAAGAAATATATACGACTTCGAATTGCACTGATAAGATTTATTCCTCCAGTTCCTGCGACTGGTTCAGTTCGAATTGTTCTCTAGTTAGAGTTTCTCCTCTATATTTAGCTTTTTGATAAGCTTTTTTGTATTCTCGGTTCTTTTGATACCACTCCGAGCTTCTTTGTCTTTGAGCTTCTAAAAATTCTTCATAAGTTTTAAATTCGTATTTTTTCATACTTATACACCCCTTTTTATTCTTTATAGAATTTTTTAGGTTTAAAAAAAGTTCAAAATGGGGTATAATAGTTTTATATTACAAAAACAAAATACCCGATTTTAAAAATTTGTATGGTCAGTGCAATTTTTTTTAATCGTGTAAAGACTGAGTGCTGCCAACACTCGGTCTTTTTTAATTTCTTTTCTTATACGAACTATTATAACATATTCATATCTATAACGTATTCATTTTTAATTTCAAAATATTTTTTAAAATAAAATGTAAATTTATAAGTGTTTTGCGTGAAACATGTTATTTAGTTTACATATAGTATGTTATCCTAAAAAAATTCCCTTTAACCATGTTAAAGTATTTTATTTATAAGTGAAAATTATCTATAGATGCATCTATTATATCTGCATTAATACCAATGTATCTTAACGTTATGCTTGGTGCACTGTGATTAAATATTTCTTGTAATATAGCTACATCCTTGTACTGTTGATAGTGCCAATATCCAAAAGTCTTTCTTAGTGTATGAGTTCCTACTTCTTCTATTCCTAGCTTTTCAGCTACATCATTTAGAATTCTATAAGCTTGAACTCTTGTGATAGGTTTATTTCCTTTTCTGCTTGGGAATAAGTAATCATCATCACTCATATTTTCAATATATTTATCGATTTCTTTTCTTAAGTATGGATTGATTTTAAATCTTTTAGCTTTCCCAGTTTTCTTTTCTATGATCTTGATGTGAGTAACATTCTTAACATCTTTTACTTTCAGTGGAAGTATATCTGATATTCTTAATCCTGCATTAATGCCTATTACAAACATCATGTAATCTCTACTTCCCTTTTTAAGAAGCTCATTTTTAAATTTCTCAATAATAGTCTTATCTCTTATAGGTTGAACTGTATTCATAATTACACTCCCTTTTTCTTCTATATAGAATAATTATAATACATTATATGTATCAAGTCTATATGATATGTTACATTCAGAATCAAAGAAGAAAATATTTATTGAAATTTCAATGTTTTTTATATTTTTAAATGTAACTTAATTTCTATTATGTTACATTCGTGTTATAATATATATAGAAAATATATTTGGATGCTCCTTTTCAGATATGTTTTTCTGCGATATGTTTGTATTATTTTCTTTTAAAATTTCTTTTCATACAAGTCAATTAGAAGAGAGGCCTTCGCTTTAACGGTGAGGGCTTCCTTATTTCAACTTCGTGTTTTGCTATGTTCATTTTCTATAAGAGAACTCACAACCATTTTCGTTGTCAGCTATCTAATAGAGCTAATCTCTCTGTATGAGAATAATCGTCTATATTATGCAATTTATGATATTCTTCTTTTAATGTTCTAGATTTAGCTAGTATCAAGCTTCTACTACTCAATAGAACATCATGTATGTATTTTCTGTGAGTAACTTCTGCAATGTATGCATTAGAGCAGCCTTTGAACCATTTTAAATAGCATACTTGAAATTTGTCCTCTGGTAATACTCTTCTACATTCTGATTCATAATAATTTATCATTAATTTATTTTGTATTTCTTCTTGTAGATCTAGTTCATCGGCTATTAAGTCTATAAGCTCTATTGTATCTCCTTCACTTGATTCTACTGTTGAATTAATACTAATTATTTTTTCATGTTTCTTATTAGCTCCTAAAACTCTCTGTATTCTCCAGTCTATGTTATTGTAAATCCATGTTTCCAACTTCATTCCTTTGTTATTTTCGTATGCATTCTCAGCTCTCAGGACTGCCATAGAAGCCTCTTGGAATAAATCATCATAGTCTAGTCCGACTTTTCCGGCATACTCTAAATATTTCTTAATAATACTTTTCATCATTGGCTCATATAATTTTATTGTGTCCATTTGTGGATTCACCTCCTACAAGCATTAATCCTCCATTTCACATACATCATCTATAAATACTCTCGTTCCTTTTCCAGTTCCTACAACTAATGCCAATGCTTCTGGTCCTACAATCTCGGCTAAAGTAATTGTTTTTAGCTTACTATAAATCAATTCTCCTGTCTCTAGATCATATCCATTATCTAAAATATCCGCTGCTGCTTCCTTACTTAAATGGCTAACAAATTCCATAATATCATCTGGAGGAATACAAGGATTATCTTCTTTTCTCATAGCTTTCAATTCATTTTTCATTCTTCTTAGCTTATTCATTTATCTTTCTCCCTTCTTATATCTTCGATTATCTCTTGGAGTTCCTCAATCTGCTTTTCAATCTCTTCTTGTTTACTAGCTTTTAATAAAGTGTTACATAAAGTAGCAATGCAACTGCCTCTCTGTGGATCCAATTCTCCATTGGCCACTAAATTAGCAACTCTATTTAATGACAACTTTATTGACTTTAGATCAGTAAATTTAAGTCTTATTTTCTTATCTCTTTCCGACATATTTTTCAATCCTCCTTTCTGACTGTGTATTTTCAACGCATAGCTTTGCTTTGTAGATAGCAATATAAATACTTAAAAAGCCACTTAGATAGCCATTAGAGGCTAAATAAATGGCTCTATATTACTAACCTAATACTATTCTCTGTTCATTCAGTTTTCTGACTATTCCCGATGTTACTTTTTCTATATCCGCTTCTTGTCTAATCGTCATGCCGTAGAAATTATTAACTATTTGAGGAGTATTACCTTTATCTTTTTTGTATTGTCTTGTTTCTCTAGCCGTTAGCAACATTTCTCCTTGATGGGCATTAATTAAAGTATTATCTCTTGGGATTACTCTTTGGCCCATAGCTCTATCTTTGATCTGTGTATAAGCTCCGTACGTAGGGTCCGTTTTCACAGAATTAGATGCATTTAATGCTTTCTGAACATCTTTTCTACCAAACGCTTGAGCTATATTTTTAAATGCTTGAGATACTCCATCAAGCGCTCCAGATAATTTTTCTGCTACCCATAGCACTGCATCTAAAGCATCTACAAAGCTACTTAAAATAGGTTCGAGTATTTTCCACGCCGCCTGTAATATAGGTCCAACAGCTCCCCAGACGTTCTTCCATATATTACCCAGCTTCTGAATAATTCCTTTGATTTGTTCTGCATGGTCTCCAATCCAGTTGAATATGTTTTTTATGGTCGGCGAAACTGCTTCTATTACTGCTTTTGCAGCATTCCACACTGTTTCAAATACTCCTCTGAATACTTGTAATAAGTTGTTAGCCTCTTCTGATTTTCTAAATTTTTCAAAAGCATTCTTTATTTTTTCTCCAAACTCTAACACTTTTGGTGTAATTTCTTGAATTACAGGCATTAATCCATTCATTAAAGCTACTTTAGCATTATTTATCATTGTGTTTACTGGTGCTAATGTCTTTCCTAATTCAGCTTTCTTTTGCATTAATTCATCTTGAGATTCATTGTATGCTCTTATTGCTTTTGTGTTTTCATCGTATATTTGCTTACTTTTACCGTATGATCCTATAAGAGTATCATTTATTAATTTTGCTCTTTCTTGAACTGTTTTAGTTGCTTCTAATCGATTGTTGAAACTATCTTCGCTAACTCCAGCCCAGTTAAGTGCATCCGCTAAGTTGCCTGTAACCTTGCTGACCTGTGCTGTTTCGTTTATAGATTCAGTAAGTCCTTCTATTGGAATACTATCGCCATATTTGGTCCATACCGCTGTTGCTGCATTCAAAGTCTTTTGCATATCTTTTATATTTAATCCCATACCAGTTAGATTTGATACGGCATTTGTTGCCATCATATCATCACCAGTATATCCATACATACTTCTTCTCATCAATTGAAGATCTTTTGTATTGTAACCACCTTGAGTTGCTGCTCCAGATATTACCGCTTGATTTCTATTATATTCTTTGCTTACTTCTGTTGTATCTAGCACTGCTTTAATTCCAACAGTTACTCCTGCGGCTAATATAGCTAATTTAGTTTTAATGGTATTCAATATAGAACTTGCTTTATCCTTTACTGTCACCATAGCTTTCCATACTTTATTTGTAATGCCTTTAAGTGCTCCTTGGACTTTAGATACTATAGGACTTATCTTATCTCTAGCTTTTAGCATTGCTGACCAGGCTTTGCCAGTAACACTTTTAAGAACTCCTTTAATTTTATTGACTGTAGGACTAACTTTATCTTTTACAGCTAACATTATTTTTGTATTCATTATCTTATCAATTAATTTCTTTGCCTTTTGCAAAGCTGGAGATGCTTTATCTTTCACAGCTAATAGAATTGGTTTAACTGTGTTGATTATTTTTTGTAGTTTACTTAATTCTTTGGACACTGGCTCGGTTGCTTTCTTTGTATTATCTAGTGCATTTTGGACATCTTTTAAGGGTTTACTTATCTCGTCTCTAAGTTTAATGATTGCCTCTAAGGTTTTATTATCTGACATATTCTCACCTCCTTTCTATGGAGTTTTTTCATTATTCTTGGCTACCTTCATCAAATGAATTGAATTTTGTTATTCCGTTCTCTATGTAATCCGCATTAACACTATAGTCTCTATTATTGATAAATGCATTTACATCATTCAAGCAACTATCAACTAATAGGTATGGTTTCTGTTCTTCTTTTCTTTTGGTAGCTATTTGGCTTACTATATGTGCGTTATCTTGATACTTAGCTTCTACTAAGCTCATAATGTCTTTTCTATTCCAGTTTTCGCTCACAAATTGTTTCATTAATTCAGTGTTATTCTCGATATTATCCAGGAAAGCTAATTTTAATAGACTGTTATTTGTTTGAGTTGCTTCCAGTTTTGGATCTTCTACTTTATATGCATATTTATTTTGTAGATCTGTTTTATAGCCTTGTAATTTGGATTGTACTTCTGTCAATTTCTCAGTTTTATATTTTAAAAATTCTTCTTGCATTTTCTTTTTATAATCAGACTTGAATTCTTCTTTGTATCTCTTATCCTTAGAAATGCGGTTGATTTCTTTCTGAAATTCCTTTTGCTTTTCAGCTATATCATTATATACATCTTGCATTTCTAATCTAGAGTACAGCTCTTGTCTTGTCACCGCCTCTGGAATATCTTTATTTAGTACGTATACGCCGTATTTCTTGAAATTCTCTTGCATTTGTTTCAAGTCTTCTGTAGCTTTTCTCATTTTTTCAGCTGTTATATCATCATATTCACTCATTCTTCTATCCCCCTTTATAACTTAACGATTTTTTCCATTTTATATGGCATTGTCTTTTGTAATTCAACACAATTATTTTCAAGTAAATGTTTAGCATAATCCTTCGTATCTATTGTGTCTACGGGATTAAGTAGTATTTCTACTGTGTCAAAGTTAGCTCTACAAGCGAATGATTCGCTAGATTTTCTTACTTCATTCACCTCATATAATGTGAAATCTATTTTCGCTGCTTTCAATGCAGATACGTTTGCTTCTGTAGCAGGAACTTCTATTCTATATTGCTTTTTTGCCATTTTATCTCCTCCATTTTCTATATATTACCTATTTTGATTTGATTTCTAAGTATATTATAGCACGAATGTAACAAAATAAGCAAAGAGTTACATTCAAAAAAGTAAAAAAAATATAGTAATTTCAATAGTTGAAGAGCTTTTCTATTAAATGAATAGTTTAAAGTTTAACAAAGAGCCTCTCTCGTATAAATTATTCACCAATAGATAATACTCATTAATGAGGTGATTAAGTTGTTATTAACTAGATACAAAGGAGCTGGTTGTTATAGATTTTTAGATACATTGGAAAATGTAATCTATGTTGGAAGTGCTAAGAATATAGATAGAAGACTTTGTAGCCATTTTAATGGTAAACAAGGCCATTTAGGTAGGGAAGTATATAATCAAGTTGCCAGAGTAGAAATATGTAAGTGTGCAGACTATCCAACTGCATTAGCTTTAGAACAGTACTTAATTAATAAATATAAGCCTAGATATAATTCTAAGGACAAGGCTCATAATATCAATTCTAAAGTAGTAGCTAATCCAGATACATATGAAAGTATGGAGAAGTGGGAAGTATACTACAAGCTAAGAAGCTTAGATAAAGAAAAGATAGATCTCACTAAAAAGCAAGATAGAGCCCTAGTAGTAGTTGCCTATTCTATGTTTATATTATTAATTCTAAAAATGATTCTCTAAAAAAAATAATTCAGCAGAAGCTGAATATAATTAGAAATATTTGACTATAATTCAAGTAATTTTAGTTTTCAAAGACTTTCCTTAAAATATTTTAAATGGATGCCACAGTGCCAAACTGTGGTCTTTTTATGCTCTTAAGTATAGTTTGAATTATTTCTTCCTTGGTAAAATCTGATGGAGGATATTCTCCCCTTTCATCATAAAAATAATTTCTTAATTGCTCTAAAGTAGAATTTCTTAATAAAGTTTCCATAATATAACCTCCTTATATTTTTAAATTCGATAAATCCCATCTACAAACTCTTATATCTAATACCTTATGTTCTGTATTAATTCTCTTATCAGTAATACAAAGTATTCTTGGCATAATTGGAAATACTTCTTTCCATGTAGATCTAGAATAGTATAGGCTTTCATACTTAGAGATATCTAATTTCTTCGTTCTCTCACACTCTACGAAGTATATTTTTACTTTTCCTCGGTCTTTAATTACAATTAATCCGTCTGCTATAACATCGCCTACCTTATAAGGGCATTTATATTTCAATAATTCTATATTCTGTTGTTCAATTTCAGCAAGTAACTGGCTAAATTTAATCTTATGCGGTACGTTGGAAGGCTTCTTAGTGAAGTATACATTTTGACTAATCACATTCTGTCTATAGCACTTGATATACTTCGCATCTACTAATTGCTTAAGCCTCTTTTGCGCATTTCTCATAGTTGTATTTGAGAAAAATAATGTGCTTAGTGTTCTTGTATCAGCAACTCCTACTTCTTTTAAAAATTCCTTAATTTTCATATCTCGATCAGTAATACAAATCATATTATCACCCCTATAAATTATCAATAAATGATAAATCTATAATATTATTGTCATCGCTTATCGTTCTCGCCCTCTCGTGTCCATTCTTAGAGGTTTTATTATCATCATTGATAGTTTGCTCATTGATAGGTTTGATATATGGTTCTATAAGTTTCTTAACTTCTGTGTCTGTTATAAAATAGGCTTGAAATTCTTCTATATTAGCACCATTTTTTATAAATCCATGCCCATTTCCTCT
>ERZ857750.3472-NODE-3472-length-13161-cov-4.139173_pt1 | contig 13161 bp, 13 predicted proteins | sample MGYA00519915_ERZ857750 | MGnify/ENA primary metagenome ERZ857750 (study PRJEB31778, sample SAMEA3449358) | human gut metagenome | biome: human gut; feature: human-associated habitat; material: faeces | place: United Kingdom | collected 2010/2012 ... | reverse complement strand
ACCAGAAGTCGTAGTTGCCCACATACATCTTGATATGGCCGTAGTCCACGTCCACGATGTTGGTGCAGACGGTGTTCAGGAAGTGACGGTCATGCGATACAACGAGGACGGTGCCCTCAAAATCGGCAAGGAAGTCCTCCAGCCAGCGGACTGCCTGAATATCCAGATGGTTGGTAGGCTCGTCCAGCAGCAGGATATCCGGCTTGCCGAACAGCGCACGCGCCAGCAGCACCTTGACCTTCTCGATGTCACCGAGGTTCTTCATCTCGGTGTACAGGATCCAGACCCAGACCGTTCAGCAGCTGGCTGGCCTCGGTCTCGGCGTCCCAGCCGCCCATTTCAGCAAACTCGGACTCCAGCTCGGCAGCCCTGTTGCCGTCCTCCTCGGTGAACGGGTCCTTCATGTAGAGCGCATCCTTTTCGTGCATGACCTCAAGCAGACGCTCGTTGCCGCCGAGAACCGTGTTGAGAACAGTCTCCTCGTTGAAGGCAAAGTGATCCTGCTTGAGTACGCTCATACGGGTCTTGGGCGCAATCGAAACCGTGCCGGTGGACGGGTCCAAATCGCCGGACAGAATGCGCAGGAATGTAGACTTGCCTGCACCGTTTGCACCGATAACACCGTAGCAGTTGCCCTGGGTAAATTTCAGGTTTACATCTTTGAACAGCGGCTCGCCGCTGAAGTTTAAGCTAAGATCGCTGATAGTGATCATGTAAGAGATTCCTCCCGCATTATTTTTCAATTAGAATCAGTATACCACATAAACCGCTGTTTTCACAGATAATTTACAGATGCAGCCGTATTTTTGTTCATGTTGTCTTGAAACGACACCCAGAATGCTATATACTATATTTATAAATATCAATCTCTATTTGTTTCAGGAGGTTTTTCCCTATGTCTAACCTGATGGAAGTTATCAAGTCTCGCCGCTCTACGCGCGCGTTCAAGTCCGAGCTGCCGCCGAAGGATCAGATCATGCAGATTGTTGAAGCTGCTGAATGGGCGCCTTCCGGCATGGGCAAGTACCTGTGGCACTTTACCGTGATTTACAATGCAGAGAAGTCGCTCAAGCTGGCTCGTGCTGTCGCTGAGGCAGACAATCGCGGTCCGCAGTACAATTTCTACGGTGCACCGGTCAACATTATCATTTCCTACAAGCGGGATGAGCACCACGCTCTGGTAGACGGCGCTGCTGCAATGGAGAATCTGCTGCTGATGGCTACCGAGCTTGGCCTCGGCTCCTGCTGGATCAACCAGCTGCGCGAGACCTGCGACGTACCCGAGGTTCGTGCACTGCTGACTGAGTACGGCGTACCGGAGGATCATATCGTTGTCTGCTCCGCAGCCATCGGCTACATCGAGAAGGAAACGCCGGCAAAGCCGCGTCATGAGGGCTTAGTTTCGATTACCGAATAATCGAAATAATGGAAAATTGAGAATTGAGAATGGAAAATGCCGCTATTCTTGTGTGCATTAAATCACTCGGCTGTGCCGAATACCTTAATTTTCAATTCATTAGCGACGAAAGGAGCTAATATCATGGATGAGAAGATTGCTAAATTAAAAGAGTGGATCGACGGCAGCGACAACATTGTCTTTTTCGGCGGTGCGGGTGTATCGACCGAGAGCGGCATTCCGGATTTCCGTTCGGTGGACGGTCTATACAACCAGCAGTACAAGTACCCGCCGGAGACCATTCTCAGCCACACGTTCTTTTTGAGCGAAACCGAGGAGTTTTATCGCTTCTATCGGGCGAAAATGCTGGCTCTTGATGCAAAGCCGAATGCGGCTCACCTCAAGCTGGCCGAGTGGGAACGCGAAGGCAAGTGCCGTGCCGTTGTAACGCAGAACATCGACGGTCTGCACCAGAAGGCAGGCTCGAAGGAAGTGCTTGAGCTGCACGGTTCGGTGCTGCGCAACTATTGCATGCGCTGCCGCAAGCCATATCCGGTTGAGGATATCGCCAAGGGCACCGGCATTCCGCGATGCTCCTGCGGCGGCATTATCAAGCCGGATGTCGTGCTGTACGAGGAGGGACTCGACAGCTACACGATCAACAAGAGCGTAGACTACATCTCCAAGGCTGATATCCTGATCATCGGCGGCACATCGCTGGCTGTGTATCCGGCCGCTGGTCTGATCAACTATTACCGCGGCAATAAGCTGGTTTTGGTCAATAAGTCCCCTACTCCTGCGGATCGCCGTGCTGATCTGGTCATTCACGCGCCAATCGGCGAGGTTTTCTCGCAGCTGTAAAAATAAAACTCCCTTTTCCGGTTATATAAACTGCAAACCGAAAGGGGGGTATTATGCCGATTGATAAAATCGCACTCATTTTTGCCATCATCGAGGGATGAAACTGCTGTACAGATAGGAAAAGACCCGCTTTCAGCGGGTCTTTTCTCGTCAAATTGTAAGAGGTAAAATAGGAATACGCGATATTCAGCTTAGTTGAATGCCTGCTCGAGGTCAGCCAGAATATCATTGATATTCTCGGTGCCGATGGACAGACGGATGGTGCCCTGATGGATACCCTGATCCTCCAGCTCCTCTGCGGTCAGCTGCGAGTGAGTGGTGGTTGCCGGATGGATGACCAGGCTCTTAACGTCAGCAACATTTGCCAACAGAGAAAAGATCTGCAGCTTGTCAATGAACTTAAATGCTGCTTCCTTTCCGCCCTTGATATCGAAGGTGAAGATGGATGCGCCGCCGTTCGGGAAGTACTTCTCGTACAGAGCATGATCCGGGTGGTTCGGCAGAGACGGATGGTTCACATGCTCAACCTGCGGGTGATTGGTCAGGAACTCAACGACCTTCTTGGTGTTCTCAACGTGACGCTCGATACGCAGAGACAGAGTCTCAGTGCCCTGCAGCAGCAAAAATGCGTTGAACGGAGAAATGGTGGCACCGGTATCACGCAGCAGGATAGCGCGGATGTAGGTTACGAAAGCAGCAGGACCGACTGCATCTGCGAAAGAGATGCCGTGATAACTCGGGTTCGGCTCAGCGATCGGTGCATACTTGCCGGATGCCTTCCAGTCGAACTTGCCGGAATCAACAATGATGCCGCCGAGGGTCGTGCCGTGGCCGCCGATGAACTTGGTAGCAGAGTGAACAACGATATCAGCGCCGTACTCAATCGGACGGATGAGGTACGGGGTACCGAAAGTGTTGTCGATTACGAGCGGCAGACCGTGCTTGTGCGCAATCTTTGCGATAGCCTCGATATCCGGAATATCGGAATTCGGGTTGCCGAGAGTCTCGATGTAAACCGCCTTAGTATTGTCCTTGATAGCGCCTTCCAGTTCTTCCAGATGGTGTGCATCAACGAAGGTGGTCTCAACGCCGAACTGGGTCAGGGTGTGCTCCAGCAGATTGTAACTACCGCCGTAGATGGTCTTCTGAGCTACGATGTGGTCGCCGGCCTGAGCCAGTGCCTGAATGGTGTAGGTAATCGCTGCGGCGCCGGAAGCGGTAGCCAGAGCGGCAACACCGCCCTCGAGTGCTGCGATGCGCTTCTCGAACACATCCTGCGTGGAATTGGTCAGACGACCGTAGATATTGCCTGCGTCAGCCAGACCGAAACGGTCAGCTGCGTGCTGGCTGTCATGGAAAACGTAAGAAGTGGTCTGGTAGATCGGAACTGCACGGGAATCGGTAACCGGATCAGCGGTCTCCTGACCGATGTGCAGCTGCTTGGTTTCAAAGGACCAGTTTTCGGTATTCTTGATAGTTGCCATGATAATAATCTCCTTTTTATATACATGTTTGAAGTGATTGATTCGTTTCGTGTACTAAAAAGAAGGTTCACATTCGCCCAAATCGGAAATTCGAGCGGAGCAGCTTTTCAAAGTAGTATCGCATAACCGCGTCTCCTAAATTCATATTATTTCACTGGGATTGCTATGATTATATTAAACTCCCCCTCTTCTGTCAACCTTTTCCGACAAACTTTTTTCGTTCTGGCAGATTGCCCAATTTCCGATGGTCCAATCCCTATTTTTTCGATAGGTTTTGAGGTGGTGCTTTCTGTTCGCTGTCCAAATAAAAGAAAACCGCCGCACAGGGATTGTGCAGCGGTTTTGATGATCAATGTTCAGCAGCGAAAAATCAGAACTCGATCTTCTTTGCGATATAAGCAGCAACTTCCTCAATCTTGATGCGCTCCTGCTCCATAGTGTCACGGTCACGAACGGTTACGCAGCCATCCTGCTCGGTCTCGAAATCGACGGTTACGCAGTACGGCGTACCGATCTCGTCCTCACGGCGATAGCGCTTACCGATAGAGCCTGCATCGTCAAAATCAACAGAGAACTGCTTAGCCAGCTCCTGCCAGATCGGCATAGCCTTGTCGGTCAGCTTCTTGGACAGCGGCAGTACAGCAGCCTTGAACGGTGCCAGAGCCGGATGCAGACGCAGAACGGTACGAACATCGTCCTTGCCGTTCTTGTCCTGACCTACGACTTCCTCGTCGTAAGCGTCGCACAGGAAGGCCAGTGCAACACGGTCAGCACCAAGCGAAGGCTCGATAACATACGGAATATACTTCTCATTTGCTTCCTGATCGAAGTATTCCATCGAAACACCCGAGGTGTTCTGATGCTGGGTCAGGTCGAAATTAGTGCGGTCGGCAATGCCCCACAGCTCGCCCCAGCCAAACGGGAACATAAACTCGATATCGGTGGTAGCGTTGGAGTAGTGAGACAGCTCCTCCGGATCGTGGTCGCGCAGACGCAGGTTCTCGTCCTTCATGCCGAGAGACAGCAGGAAGTTGTGGCAGTAATCCTTCCAGTACTTGAACCACTCAAGGTCGGTGCCCGGCTTGCAGAAGAACTCCAGTTCCATCTGCTCAAACTCGCGGGTACGGAAGGTGAAGTTGCCCGGGGTGATCTCATTGCGGAAGGACTTGCCCACCTGACCAACGCCGAACGGAATCTTCTTACGGGTGGTGCGCTGGATATTCTGGAAGTTTACGAAGATGCCCTGTGCGGTCTCCGGACGCAGATACAGCTCGTTCTTCGCGTTCTCGGTAACGCCCTGGAAGGTCTTGAACATCAGATTGAACTGACGGATGTCGGTCCAGTTGTGCTTGCCGCAGGTCGGGCATGCGATCTCATGCTCATCAATGAATGCCTTCATCTCAGCCTGGCTGAGTGCGTCAACACTCTTGCCGAGATCGTAGTTATTCTCAGCACACCAGTCCTCAATTACCTTGTCGGCACGGAAACGCTCCTTGCACTCCTTGCAGTCCATCAGCGGGTCAGAGAAGCCGCCAACATGACCGGAAGCAACCCAGGTCATCGGGTTCATCAGGATCGCGGAGTCAAGACCTACATTGTACTGGCTCTCCTGCACAAATTTCTTGCGCCATGCTGCCTTGACGTTGTTCTTGAACTCAACGCCGAGCGGACCGTAGTCCCAAGTGTTTGCAAGACCGCCGTAAATCTCCGAGCCGGAGTATACGAAGCCGCGGCCCTTGCAGAGCGCTACGATCTTTTCCATTGTTTTTTCGCTGTTTTTCATGTTAAATTCTCCTTTTGGCACAGCTGGCTGCTGCACGCTGTTTTTGCTTTGCACCGGAAAAAGTGCTTGACATGAAATTATTCTACCGTTATAATTAATAATTGTCAAGGGTAGTTTAGCTAATTAAACGAATAGAGTTTGGTCTGATCGGTAAATTGCTTGCGAAAAGCTGACATTCAGGCGATTCGCTCAGTTGGGAGCGGAAGCGGTACAGAAAGCAGTCCCCGTTCTTCCCTGTTCAGTTAAGTTTGCTCAAAACGCTTTTCTTGACACATATATTCGGGCTTGTAGCTCAGTTTGGGAGAGCGTTCGGTTCGCATCCGAGAGGTCGAGGGTTCGATCCCCTTCAAGTCCACCATAATGCGAAGATACAAACTTTTTTCATAGTTCGGAATGTTTTCGCATTAACCATCAGAATAGAGCACACCTGATTGCGGGTGTGCTCTTTTTCTTTGCCCTCCTCTCTGTTATAATAAAAATATAGGATTGGAGGAAATATGAATGGTTTCAAGAAAAATTCTGGTCGGTGAAAAATACTTGCACTTTAAGAACAAGCTGTATCAGGTACTCGCTATCGCCACGCACACGGAAACCGGCGAACCGCTGGTGATCTATCAGGCGCTCTACGGCGACTTCAAAATTTATGCGCGGCCGTATGATATGTTCGCCTCCGAGGTGGATCACAAGAAGTACCCTGATGTTACGCAGCGTTTCCGCTTTGCTCATGTAATCTTTGACGGAGATACACCGAAGGCAACTGAATAAAAACAATCCCTCCAGGAGCCGGTATAAAACCAGTTCTCGGAGGGGTTTCGCTTTACTCCTGCATAGCCTCGGCAGGCTTCTTCATAAGGTCCTCACCGTACTGATACCGCAGCAGATACTCAATGGTCTGCTCTTCCAGACCGGCAAGCTCCTGCACGGTGACGCTCGGCAGCTTGCGAATCGGGTCATACCCGATCATAAAGCCTGCCCGTTCCAACGACCGCAGTTTGATGTAGTTCACCTCATCCTTGGTAATGCACTCGCGTGTACGGGATTGCGGTTGCCTCGTAGATCTTGTCGTGCGTGCGGAAAACCTGCAAGACCCATTTCTCGCCCGCAAGCCACGCAACCACACGCGCCTCGATGGCAGAAAAGTCCGCGTCCACGAATTTGTAGCCGAGCTTGGGCACCAGTGCCGTCCGCACCAACTGCGAAAGCGTACCGGGGGTATGCTGCCGTACAGCATTTGCGCGGCTGCCGAGCGGTTCGCCGTCGCGGGTCTTGCACACGTTGCCCAGACCGAAGCCTGCGCCGCGGTTGCCGGAAGCGTCATATGGGAAGAAGTTGATAGTCACGCGGGCATACATACCGGAGTAAACGTCGGTCGGCAGCAGGTCGGCATGGACGTTGGAAATATGTACGCACTGCGGCTTCTGCTTGTGACCCAGTGCCCCTCGCACTCCCAGGACGAACGGCTCACCGGACGGACGGGTGCCGTCGCCACCGTAGATGACCGGATAGCGTATCTGCAGGCGGTTGCCCTTCCACAGCTTCTTGACGTCGTATCCCACAGAGCGGTCAGCTGTTCGAGCTGCTCCTCCGTCCAGCAGAAGTAAAGACGCTTGCTCGGCTTGATGCCGCAGCTGTGCTTCTCGACTGCAGCCAGATTGGCTGCGAAGTTGTTGTTTTACATTGAATCTTCTTCCTTGTGCATTTTATCGTACAATGCCAATACGCCGCTTGACGATGTCGGTCGCAACGTCGCCAAGATAGTACATCACGCGATGCTCGCCGGACACTCTCGGTGCGCCGATTATGCGCTTGGCTTTGTGCTTGTCGGTAAAACCGTAGATTTTTGCGACTTGCTCCAGTGTCAGCGATACCATGTTCGAATACATCCGCATCAGGTCGTTCTTGCCCTATGACGGAGTTCCTTATAGGTTCAGGCATTTATGTTTTACACCTTCTTGCGTGATTTATAATCACGCAGGTGGTACACTAATCACAACCAATCGAATGTTTGATATAAAGTAAGGGTGTTTGTTCTGACATTAGGAGAAAGAATCAAAAGAGAAAATGGTCGAAGTTCCCGACACCTATCTCAAGGGCCGCAAGCCGGAGGATTTCTGCGCTATGCATGTCCGCGGTGACAGTATGTATCCTGATTTCCGTGATGGTGATATCGTGCTGGTGCTCAAGCAGAACACCAGGAACCACAGCGGCAAGATCGGAGTCATCAGCTATGGCGATGACGAAATGACCATCAAACGCATCAACTACGTTCAGAGCGAGGATTGGCTGGAGCTTGTACCCCTGAAACCCGTCTTACCCGCCCAGACGGATCGAGGGCACCAACCCGGAAAGATGCCGTATTATCGGTATCCCGCGCGTACTGATACGCGAGTTCTAAATATAAAAATTACGCCCACCGGCTGCAACCGATGAGCGTTAGCGAGTGCATTCTACCCTCTTATTTTACAACCAAAGATGTTTTACAATAAAAACAAACACATCAGACGGATGTTTCTGCAAAACGTTTAGCTATAATGGCAAGCGGTACTCCGTCCGAGTAAAGACCGCGCGCGATCTCTGGCACAAGGTCGAGGAAAAGAGTAGCGGCTATCTTTTTACGCAGCCGACTACCGGCAGACCGCACACCGAAACGTCCATGAAGCAGATGTGGCGCTCGTTCAAGCAGGCGCTTGATCTCGATATGGGCGCACAGATGGCCAGCGGCGCAATCGACCCGGAAACGTCGTTGTGGCTGATGATCTCACGCCGTACTGCCTGCGGCATACATACGCGACTGATTTGCAGTCCGCCGACGTGCCGATCAACGTTGCAAAGGACTTCCTGGGGCACAAGTCGATTGCCATGACGTCGCATATTTATACGCACCTCTCCGTCGATGCCTTTGCCGAGGCATCGCTCAAGGTTATCAACTTCCAGCACGCACAGCAGCGCAAGAAAAAAAGAAATCCGTCGGAAACAGGTGACACATCAAACAGCCGAAAATAGCCTGATGTAGCGCATTTTACAAAAAAAGTACACTCTACCCGTTAACCGAGCAGAGTGCATAAAAAGTTGCAATAAGCAAGCAAAAACCCTCTAAACCGCATGGTTTAGAGGGTTTTATGTTGGTGGAAGTTACAGGGCTCGAACCTGTGACCCTCTGCTTGTAAGGCAGATGCTCTCCCAGCTGAGCTAAACTTCCATCGGGTCGTTGTCGTCGTTGTCTCATCCCTGACGACTTGTTTAGTATATAACAGAATTACGAATCTGTCAACACATTTTCTGAAAAAATTCCAAAAAATTTTTAGACCCGAAAATTTACGCCGCGCACAGCGTTCTCCGACATGCGCGGCGTAATGTATTATCGTTCCATCTTTTCGCAGAACCGCATCAGCATTGCCGCGACCTGTGCGCGAGTGGCATTCCCATGTGGATTCAGCCTGCCGTGCGAGCCGTTGACAATTCCGTTCGCTGCCGCCCATCGCATAGCATCGACCGCGTAGGCGCTGACGGTATCTGCGTCTGCAAAGGCATCCAGTGTGCCGCCGGCTTCGGGGACATCCACATAGCGGTACAGCATGGTGACGAGCTGCTCTCGTGTAATGACAGCCTCCGGCGCGCGGCCATCCGAAATGCCTGCCGACTGCGCCCACGCCATGCCCTTCTCGTACCAGTTTGCACCGCCGGTCGTATCCGCACCCGCGTACCGTGCGAGAATCGTCATCAGCATACCGCGCGTGGTCGTGCCATCCGGCGAGAACGCATCCGTACCTGTGCCGCTCATCAGACCCTTTTCCACAACACAGCGCACGGCATCGGCGTACCACTCGGTTGGCTTGACGTCATCGAAGCTCACATTTTGAGCAGGCTGTCTCTCGAAAATAGGCGTAAGCGTGACATTGCACGCAGGCATGACGAATGTAAACCGACCGTCCTTCTCCGTCACTGCGACCGGCTTGCCGCTCTGGTCAGTAACCGCGATTGTTTTGAGCGCATAGCCTTCCTTTGGCACAGCTTTAATCATCACTGTGCTGCCTTTGGCTGCGTTTTTCGGCGTGATTGAGACCTCGCCGTGCTCGCTCTTAGCCGCAGTCACCGCACCGGTCGGCGTGCGGACCGGACCGCCGCCGCCACCACTGCCGCTCGTTCCGCCACTCTGCTGAGCGGTGAACACCGGTGCTGCAGTCTGCGTGCCGTTCAGTTTAGTAAGTGCTTCCTCTGTCAGCGTCGTGTACGTTTTATCACCGATTTCCCACCCGTCAAACGTGTATCCGCGCTTGCCGTCGGTCGGAAACGCCGTTCCGATATCTCCCGCGCCGTAAACGCTGGTCTGCGCACTGCTGTCCGCAAACACGAACGTGATCTCCGCGCGGCGCATATCCACTGCGGAACGGTCGATCGTGTACGTCACGCCATGGATGGTCAGCGTATCGCCCGCGGCCACGGCATCCGGCGCAGAAACCGTGATCGGCTCGGTCGCAAAGCCGGTCAGTCGAATCGTCAGGCCGTCGATTACGGCAGTAACGGTACTCGGCGTGACAGTTGCCGTCTCGAGCGCCTTCTTGATCTGAAACGAGAAGGTTTGTGCCTCGGGCAGCACATAGTTGCCCGCCTTTCCGCCTGCCAGAGCGACCGCGCGTGCGGTGTACTCCCCGATTTCGGTCCGGCTGCCGTCCTCGATTATGGCAGTAAGCGCATCTCCGTTCACCGCGCCAATCGCTTCTGCCGTGACCGATTTCGGCGTACTATCATAATAGAAAATACTCTCGCTGTTCCATTTTATCTCAACAGGCTTCGGTTGTACGGTCAACACGCCGTTTTCGTATGTGATTTTGTAATTTTCAGCTTGTGCATTCATCGGAATAATCGTGTAAGTTCCAATATCGCTAAACTGCGCATAGCCAAACGTATAGTTCAGACCCGAAAGCACAGTTTCGTTCTCATTATTCACGAATCCATTGATTTCCGCACCATTATCACTTAACGTTTCCCCATAGGTTATGGTTTTATCCTTAGCACGAATACACAGCGGCGCTTTTTCAATATGAAACCGAACCGCTTGCGAGGTTGCGGAAGCCGTGCTGCTCGTTTCCGGTGCATACGCTTCCACCCAGTAAGTTCCAGCGTTGATCGGCGCACCATCCAGCTGATTGCTCTTTGCGCCGTTGCTGTCGGCGTAGTAGCGATATGTCGGCGCGGACGTGCCCGAGCAGGTCAGATTGCTCTCGCTGTACGGCAGACCGGTATAGACTGCATCCTTCGCGCTTACAATAAGTTCGACCGCTTTCGGCAGGATTTTACCCTTTACAGTGCAGTTTTCGTCCTCTAACGTGTAATTTTTATTCGTAAGTGTAACTGTAACCGTCACGTCCCACTCGCTAGCTTCGGCAGATGCGTACCGTGTTGAGAGCGTGTAATCCGTGCCCTCGCTCAGTGCCGCGCCTTCCGGAAGATTGCTGAACGCCAAACCGCTAATCCGTGCATCATCATCGCGTCCGTTGCATGTCTTGTCCGCGACTTTCAGCGCTGTTGTATCCAAGGAAATCGTGCGCTTATTGATTGTAAAACTGCCGACATTCACCCGTTCGACCGCAGAAAAGTTATCACTCGATGCAATCCCGACCGCCACGTTGTAAGTTCCGGCACGAACCGGCAAAGCTGTGCTGTCGTTGTACCAAACTGTGACCTCGCCAACGCCTGTTCTCGTCCACACCGACGCCTCACACGGCTTGCCGTCGTAGGTCGAATCAACAGGCAATGCAATCTTGTAATCGGTGTCCTTTTCGGGTGTTTTCGGTGTGATTTGGAATGTTTTCTCAACTTTTCCGGTATAATTTTCCTTGCCGGTAATTGTCACCGTTCCTGCACCGCAGTCTCTGTTATTGGTGTAAGAAAGTTCGTAATCTACGTTGATTTTCAACGTTTTATTGTCTATTGCGATGATTGGCTTGGGATTATGCTCGACTCCGTCATACACATACTCGGTCTGCTTCATATCAATCTGCGCGTCTGCAATATCCCGCGGAGTAACTTTCAGCGTGCCATTGGCATAGCTGATTGCGTAATTTTTCGTCTTATCTGTACCGTTTCCGCATATTTTTGCATTATGTGGTACATTTTCTGCATTTCCTGCATTCGTCTGCGTGCCGGAAACCTTCACCTCGATGATTTTGTCGCCGGGCACCAGTTTGCCTGCTGTGTATCCATCTTTCACCAGAGGTTCGCCATCGTACACTTTCTCTGCACTTTCCGCCGTAATTGTCAGCGGTTTCGGCTGAATTTCTGCAGAAAACTCCTCGCTTTCCACAGTGTACTTGCTGTCTTCCGACATAAATTTGAGCCGATATTTGTCCCCGACATTCGGGACGGTTTCACCGTTTACGACCTCGAATGTGCCGGAAAGTTCGGTGCCGTTCAGCGTTGCACTGCAACCGGAAACATCAACCATTTCATTCCAGGTCTGGCCGTATGTGCCCTTAGCCGACGTAATCCAGTCTATAATCGGTGTTTCTTCTTTAGAACCTTCTTCCGAGATTAAAACAATCTCGAGTTCGTCAGATAAACCATTACACTCGGCTTTCATATGATATGTTTGCCCTGCTTTTGCATTACAAGTAACAATCATGTCCCAGTGCACATCTATTTCGTTTGTCTGCTTATTTAGTTCTTCTTCTCTACGAAATGTGACACCATTATCCGTGTTTTCGTCCACTATTGTTTTATCTTCTGCATGCAATGAAATATTGCATTTTGCTTCTTGGTTGACCGTCAGATCCTGGAAAAGTGCATCCGCCGTATACATATCCTTGTATGGCTCATCACCAGTTGGAATCGAAACAGTAATCGACTTTTCAACTACAGGTGTACCATTTCGATTGATTCGGATTGATGTAGTTGGTTGAGCCTTTCTACATATCCGTTCCGGATAAACCGCATTCTGATAAGTACCGTCGGCCGCTCCCGCAGGAACGACTACCATGCCGAGCGCCATCGAGAGCGCTAAGACCGCCGAAAATGCCGTTTTAAGACGTTTCACGTTTTCCTCCTGACCCGCAAGCTGGTATTTGACGATTGCGCGCGCTTCGTTCACTGCACTCTGCACAATTTTTCGCAGAGAACACACATATTTTTATTCAGCTTACCATGAGGTTTCGCATGCGTCAATATTTTAATCGACAAAATTCGACACATAATATTCAGCATCTTCCATAAAGGCACAGCCAGTCGTTAGTCTGTTTCTTCGTGTCTACTCCGCTTATACAGTGAGCCTTTCATCGGCAGAATATTCATATTTGCATATTTATGTTATTATCTTAAAAACGACTACTAATTCTCTATTATGGCATTTTCATATATAGCGTCTGATGTTTTTTCGTTTAATGACTATACGTTCATTTATCTGTGTTTCGCATAAATATTCTATAAGTGCAAAAACCACCGTGAAGCTTTCCACAGAGCTGCGCCGTTGATGAGCAATAATAATAAGACGAAAAACACGAGCGCTGTATATTAATTTTACCCGACAGTTTAGTTTCTCCATCAATCCATGCTATTCTTCCTGATTCATATGATAAGGTACAATAAGTTGCGCAAATTGAAAACCGCATAAAAGAAGACATAGCTTGCAGGCTCTGGTAGAA
>ERZ857750.3467-NODE-3467-length-13189-cov-5.661261_pt1 | contig 13189 bp, 12 predicted proteins | sample MGYA00519915_ERZ857750 | MGnify/ENA primary metagenome ERZ857750 (study PRJEB31778, sample SAMEA3449358) | human gut metagenome | biome: human gut; feature: human-associated habitat; material: faeces | place: United Kingdom | collected 2010/2012 ... | reverse complement strand
GCTGCTCCCTGTGCTACATTGTTCATACTTGCTGTTGTGAAGATAAAACTTCCACCTGTTGTTGCTTTGGCTGCGATCAGCTGTGTCTCGATCGCGATAAAGCTGTGATGCATTCCTGTTAAACAGATCGGTGCATATGCAAGTCCGAATAATCCTCCACCGACAAATCCAAGTGTGTTATATACCCATGTGATTCCATCTGCTAATAAGTTACCTGCTTCTCTTAACACTGGTCCTACGCAGATGAATGTTAAAAATGATGTTACCATGATAGAGATCAATGGTGTTGTCAGATTATCTAACCATGTTGGTGTTACTTTATGTAACTTCTTCTCGATCGTTGCTAAAATAAATGCAACTGCTAATACTGGAAGTACAGTTCCCTGATATCCGATCGCCTGGATCTTAAATCCAAAGATATCCCATACTGGCGCTTTGGCGATACCGATGCTGTATGCACTTAACAGATCTGGGTGAACCATGATCATACCCATGGCTGCTCCAAGATATGGATTCCCGCCAAACTTCTTCGTTGCGCTAAATCCGATCAATACTGGCAAAAATGCAAATGGAGCACTTGCAAACATGTTGATCGCTGTTGCCAGACCCTTAAACTGTGGGTACAGATCAATGACGGACTTGCCACTAAACATCGCTGCTGTCAGGATATTGTTCACTCCCATTAACAGACCACCTGCTACGATGGCTGGAATGATCGGTACAAAAATATCACTTAATAACTTTACTAATCTCTGAAGAACATTTCCTTTCTTCTCTTCTTTCTCAACATCTGCTGGTGTATCGACTGAGATTCCTAACTGCTTCTGTACTTCGTCGCACACTAAGTTTACAAGTCCTGATCCGAAAATGATCTGGAACTGTGACTGTGTTAAGAACACTCCCTTAACTCCTTCAATGTCGCTGACTGCATCTTCATTGCGAAGATCGTTGTCTTTTAACTGTAAACGAAGTCTTGTTGCACAATGCTGAACTGACTTAATGTTTTGTTTGCCACCAACATGCTCGATGACCTGGCTGGCGATTTTTGCGTAATCCATATCTTCTCTCCTTTTTTATTGTGAAACTTATTATGGTATCGGTTCCATATCTGTATCTTATAACTTTCTCTTCTATTTGTCAATAGTATTTATGGAATCGATACCACATTTTTTTATTTTATTACTTTTATTTATGTTTTATGTGAGACGACTTAACAAAGCAACAGGTAAACGGACAAAGCCCTCCGTTCCGAGCAATACGGAAGGAGGGCTATATTATAAGCACGTATAAAGAATTTATGATCTGACACTTCCGCCTTCAATAAATTCATATCCCACAATCTGTTTCTTGGATACTGGTTCTCCTGCGATCATCTTAAGGATCGTTTCCGCTCCAAGGTATCCCATTCCATAGGAATCAAACTTTAGCGTTGTAAGCTCTGGCGTCAGGAGGGTGCTTTCATCATATCCTCCAAACGCTGCCACAGACACTTCTTCTGGAATCCTCTTCTTATATTCGTGTAAAATCTTATATGCACCAAACGCAAGTCGGTCTGTTGCACAGATGATCGCATCTAAATCTGATTCCCTCTCAAGTAATTCTCTTGTAACCGTCTGTCCACCAATAAAACTATAATCACTCTTCCCTGTCACCGGTGTGATCCCATATTCTTTCAATCCATCTAACACACCATTTCTACGCTCGATCCCAACTGCCTGGTCTGTCTCATAGACACCAATATATCCAACCTTTTGATGTCCTTTCTTCCCGATATACTCTCCGATCGTTTTCCCTGCATGATAATCATCATAAATAATGGAAATTCCATCTTCATAATCCTGTGTTAAAACAACCACTGGAATTCCCGCTTTCTTTAACAGCTCTTTGTGGTCCTTTGTGATCGCTATGGAACTGATCAAGATCCCATCCACATTTAACTGGATCAGGCGCTGGATATTCTGTAATTCCTGATCAATATCGTGGTCTGAGTTCTGAATAAGGGTTGTATACCCCTTTTCTCTTAAATACCGATCGATACTTGTGATCACACGGCTTGTGATCTTAGAATTTAATGTCGGCACAACTACACCGATCACATTGCTTTGTTTCGCATTCAATCTCGCAAATGCATTCGGTGTATAGTTGTATTCTTCAATGACCTTCTGAATCTTCGCTCTCGTCTCATCCTTTACATATCCCCCGTTAAAATAGCGGGATACTGTGCTTTTTCCAACTCCTGATAAATTCGCGATGTCTGCCATGGTCATCTTCTTTGCCATATATTTTGATCTCCTTTGTTACTTTATATCTCATTATCTTAGCACAGAAAAAGCTATAAAGAAATAAGATGATATAAAATTTCTTTCTCATCCAATAAACGAAGTATTTCTTTCCTGCCCGTAAATAAAAAGATCTGACGGTCTGTATGGTGACTTAAATACTGCATCGTCTGTGCCAGTCTTTCGTCATCATAATTACCGAACACATCGTCTAAAAACAGCGGAAATGCATCATTTTCATATAAAAGATCGGCCGATGCAAGGCGCAGTGCAAAATATAATTGTTCTACCGTGGCATTACTTAAATACTTCATATCGATATGATCAAATCCATCATAAACCATCATCGAAAGATTCTCATCCATGACTGCCTGCGTATATTTTCCATTCGTCATATCACAAAAAATCTCTGAGATCTTCTCATTTAGTTCCTGTCCAAAAGTCTTTTGTACCTGGCTTGCAGCTTCCTCGATCGCTTTCATTGCAAGTTCTATCTCGTGAATCTCAAGTTCTTTCTTCCTTTTTTGCCCCAGCAAAATCTCGTATTCCTGCTTTTTCTTATCTGCCTCTTCCTTTTGCTGCATAAGCTGTGCTTTCTCGATCTCTATGATCTCTAAGCGATGTCTTAGTTCTATTTTGCGAATTCGTTCTTCATCTTCCCCGCCAAATAACTTTCGAAACCACAGCAAAATCTTCTGAAGCAGCGTCAACTTTCTCTTTTGTCTTAAACGTTTCCGAATCTCTCTCTCTTCCTGTTCATATTCATTCAACGCTTGTGCATCATACTGCCATGACCCCTGCTGTCTTCGCAAGTTGTCAATCTGTGCAAACACAGGATCTTTTCGCTTTTGTCTTCGTCTGACTTTCAAATGATCGATCGCTTTTCGAAGGTCGATCGCGGCATCCTTGCTACTTCGCAGATTCGCCATGGAATTTTGCAAAACTTCCTTCATCTCTCTGCCTGTACGAATCTCTGCCTGTGTCATCGAAACCGTATTCTCAAATGCCTGTTGATCGGATTCGAATAAGTATTCCTTCCCCTTAAGTTCCTCCATCGTATCTGCATCAAATATGCGATACTCTGTCTGCCCTTGACCGAAGTTTCGCATGATCTTATATCTGATCCCGTCCTTTTCAAAGATCATGGAGCCACCATAAATGCCGCCATTTACTGGCTGATATCTGGTGAAATCATCATATCTTGCAGCAAGTCCTCTTGATTTCTCCAGCCCAAACAGCATTGCGATCATAAACTTACGAAGTGTTGTCTTGCCAGATTCATTCTTGCCATAGAAAACTTCTAACTTCCCGGATGTCTGGCAATGATATTTATGAAATTTTCCAAATCCATCAATATTGATCTCCTCAATCTTCATCTTTTACTTCTCCCTGGCATATGTTAAAGCTTCCATCGCATAACGCAAAGCCTCTGGTTTATCTTTTAAAATATCTGCAACCTTCTGGATGATAAAATCATCTTCCTCTGATAGCTGTTCGTATTCCCATTGATTCTTCGTTTCATAAATGATATCTGTGACCATATATTGGCTCGTAATCTCATAAAAGTCCAAATGGATCTGTGGATCAATACTTCCTGTCAGTACAATCTCATATATATTCTCTCTTCCATGATATGAAAGTTCCGTTTCTACCCGATCTGTGATCTCTAACGCTGACATCTCATCGGATATCATGACTTCCACTTGTGTATACATTCTTTTTGCAAAGGGAACGAAGGTTATCTGTTTCTTTTCTTCGCTGATCTCCCCTTCGATCAGCCCATGATATCCCGTCTCTGTGTGATCCAATGGTTCCAGCGATCCTGCATATGCCATCAGATCTTCGAAAATGATCTCTGGTTTATGGATATGTCCAAGAGCGATATAGTCGAATCCAGACCATTTTAACGCTTCTCTCTGAATCGGGATATGACTTTCATCCCCTCCATGTGCCAGCAGGATTGAAAAATCACTGCCTTCGTTCTCATCTGGTTTCATGCGATCATACAATGGTTTCGTGATCTGATTCTTCCAATAACTAAAGCCATAAATGGTTGTTTCAAGATCTTCAAAAGAAATATGATTTCTTTGTTTTCCATCCAGAAGGTAAACTTCCGAATTCCATTTATACTGAGAAAATACATCATGCGGTTCCAGATGATCATGATTCCCTGCGATCAAAACCGTTCTTGTATGATTCAGTCTAGACAACAGATAATCCACTTCTCTCAGTTCCTGCTGCGTTGGCGGCTGATCAAACAGATCCCCTGCGATCAATAACAGATCTACCTGTTGCTTATTCGCATGATCAATGACTCTTTGAAATGTCTCTTTGATCTCTTGTTCTCTGATCCTTCCAAATGTCTGCTCTCTCTCTGGTCTGGCTCCCCAATGAACATCCGCAATATGAATAAATTTCAAAAAATCACCTGCTTTCTGATCATCTTCTATGATCCTATTCTGTCATCATATGATCGATATTCTTTAATAATTCTTCGATCTGTTCTCCCGTTATATGATCCATGTGCACCCCGCCTGTGCATACCACTACTTTTCCTGTTTCCCTGCATCGATTCTCAGCCAGTCTGCGGCATAGAAATTCGTCTTTGTGACCTGTCAGGTTGATCACAGATGAAGTGACACTGATCGTTCCGTCACCACTCAACGAAGGGCGTGGAACTGCCTGAACAACACAGCCAATATGCGGTTTCTCACCACCGCTTAGAGTTAAAACAAGATCTTCTCCTATTGCTTTTTCACAGATCTCTATCGTAATTCCCGCAATTGTTTTGCTATATTTCATTTTGATCCTCCTTATTCTATTTCAAAGCGGACCTCACTAAAACTTCCTCTGAAATAAAACAGGCAGCCAGTTCAACACTGACTGCCCCCTAAATTATGCCATATATCTTAGCCCCATAAATTCGCTGGGTAGACACCTTCTTTGATCAATCCGGCAAATGCTTTCTGTACAGCTTCCTTATCTTCCTGATAAGTTACACCGAACCATCGATCCTGTGTCTCTAATACTTTGACGTTTGCACGTCCTTCTTTCAATAATTTATCAACGATGTTTGGTAATAAATATTCTTTCTTCAGATCTCCTTCTTCTACTTCACTTAAGAAAGTCTTGAAGTCTTCTGCAAGGAACTCTAAAAATTCTGGATATGCAGCCCACATATTCATAGAAACCTTATCCTCTGGACTGATCCATTCTTGAACATCTGGAAGATCACACTTGATCTTACCATCTTCCCCCATCATAATTCCTGTTGTCTCATGAACCTGGCTTAATAATCCATTCTCATCTACAACACTAACTCCTCGTGTGACAGTTCCATTGTCACTTAATGTATTCTTCAGGATAAATCCTGCCATTCCCATTGTGAATTCTCTTCCAAGATCTTCTCCAGATACTAAGAAATCATGAAGCTTTACAAAAGCTTCCTTTCCATAGTAATCATCTGCGTTGATGATCACAAATGGTTCCTTGACAACATCCTTGCAGCAAAGAACAGCCTGTCCTGTTCCCCAAGGCTTTGTACGTCCTTCTGGTACTTCAAATCCTTCTGGAAGGTCATCTAATTCCTGAAATACATATTCTACATCAATCTGATCTTTAATTCGGCTGCCGATTATCTCTTCAAATTCTTCAAAGATGTCCTTACGGATAATAAATACAACCTTATTAAATCCAGCTTCTTTCGCATCACGAATTGAATAATCCATGATGATCTCACCATTCGGTCCCATCTTCGCAAGCTGTTTGATTCCTGCACCGTATCTTGATCCGATTCCGGCTGCCATAATTATTAATGTAGTATCCATAAATCTCCCCTTCAGTCATCTGACCTGTTTTGTTACCTGTATACTTGTTATATCCTGTGTAAAACATTCCATATATTTGTTTTCACATATACTCTTTATTATAAATATTATTCTCTATAATGTCAATAGATTCTGGCTATCCTTTCCTTAAATACTTCCTTATTGTAATGTCAAAAGAGCAGATACTCTGTTTCGTACCTGCTCTTTTATCTTGGTCTTATACTTAACAACTTCTTAATCTTCTTGCCTCTGGCTCTCTGGATGTCTTATCTTCTGATACCCATAAATCTTTGTAATTTAATTTTAAAAGCCCTGCAATCATTAAGCTTAACACTAAGATCATTGCAATTGTTCCTAATAAATGCATTGTTATTCTCCTCTTTATATTGTGTTGTATTATGTATCCTGTATTTATGTTTTATATTTTATCAAATTACTTTCGGAGAATCAATATGTAGCATTATTTTCTAGGAAATTACAACATTTCATTTGCATTTTCCCTCTGGTGTTAGCAAAATTTTCAGTAATAAATATGTCTTTGTTATTGTTTTTGTGCAATTTGTAGTACCAATTTCTGAATGGAGTGTTTGTGTTTGGTCGTATTTAATTTCTCATTCGTCTAATCCGTTCTGCCATGGCATTCACTAGAAAATAAATAATTCCTCCTGCTAACCCTCCAATTGTATTAAAAAATAAATCTGATATTTGAAATGTTCCTAATCTTAAAAACAACTGCAACAGCTCAATTGTCAGAGATGACAGAAACGCTATTTGGATACTTTTTAATATAATTTTCCCTATATACACTTTCTTACCAAATATTTTTTCTTCAAAATTCCAAAACATTAATATTATATACGGCATAAGTAGGAAAAAATTTTCTATACACTCTGATGTTAAAATGCGCTGGCCTGTCACTGTATTATATCTGTATATTCCCCATACTCCCCACACATCACATAATGGATTCATCCACATATTTCGGTTGATCAATGTCTTAAATAATACCATGGTAATATAGAAAAACAATATATATTTTTTACGAAATTCTCTGTCTCTTTTAAAATGATCGATCCATGTCCGGATAGCTGCTTTCCATCCCTTGCCTGCTCCTTCTGGACATTTTACATACAAATAAAAGAACATTGTCATTATTGATAACAAAATTGCAAACCAAAACGGCTGATAGATCGATGTTAGAATGTCTATTGTGATTTTTCCTATGATAGTCTTCATTCTTGTGCCTTCTCCTGTTCTATATGTTAAATGCGTATTTTGTTTGGAATATTTTTAAATAATTGTGTTTAATGTTGCGATTTATTTTGTAGACTGATTTCTTGATGTCCCTAGGGCCTTATGAAACCTGCTCAACTAGATCTTAAAAATTTCTTGCATTAAAAAACACCCAAACATTATTAAAACGTCTAGGTGTTTTTCAACCGCAATCAATACGGTTCTCTCTGTAAAAATATAATATCACATAGCGTTAAATATTACAATAAAAAGCTAAAATTTTTTACTATTTATAATTTATCAAATTTATTATACTCTATCTCGCTCTTTGGAAGATCCACTAATAAATCTATATCTTCCATATCAATAATTCCCATTTGTACTCGAATATATTCAAATGCTCTTTCATCTATTTTACTTTTTAAATCATATAATAATGCCTTTAGTTCTGATACAAATTGTTGAAACTCTCTATGTGGTAAATAATATTTAAAATACACAAATAAATCAAATAACTTTTGTTCTCGATGTCTCGTATACGCAGGTCTAAGCATACGTAAATATGGTTCTAAAATTCTACTCGAATTCCCTCTAAATCTATTCCCATTGGAGCGTGTCAAACAATAAATTCTCTCGTTATGCGCACATGAATTTCTAACCTTTCTCATCCAATGCAAACTTCCTATCAAAAGTTTAACATTTGGATATCCCTTTTCATCCATCATATTATACAATTTACATATTGCATGTGGTACTTGGATTTTACTATAATGTAAAACATCAATAAATGTAGAAAAATTAACCACCTTTATCATAATCCATGTTGGAATTCTTTTATGAGTATCCATATAAAATTTAACATAGTCAAGCTTGCTACGACTTAGTTCACTATAAGCTTTTGAAATTGTTCCCATCTTATTTTGCAAAGTATATCTTTCATCATATGCCGATGTATCATACCACGAAATCATTCCATCATTATTACATTCATCAAATTTATATCCTGTCAACGCCCGAACTTCTTCTTCTATTTTTGTAATATATTTAAGCAAAAATGATCTTAAATCTTCATCAAATAACTTAACACAATAAATTTGATCTATACTAGTATCAGGAATATAAATATGTTCTCCATTTTCATTTACAGAACTGACAAACGGATTCTTATACCCATTTATGATATTAAAATATCCAGATCTTACTAGTATACTCTTATTCGGTGTCTTAGCGCATACAATATTCTTCTTTGAACGTAATAATTTCATTTGTTGATTATATGTAAGAAATTTTTTATCTTGAGAATTCTGTTCTGACATTGCTACTCCTTTAATCCATAAAATAATAAATATTATACACCGTATATTACTAAATATCTATCATTTTTCCTCAATCATCACCTAAATTCTAAAAATAACATTTCAATAATGTACTCATGTATACATTAAATTTGTATTTTGTTTGGAATATTTTTAATAATTGTGTTTAATGTTGCAATTTATTTTGTAGACTGATTTCTTAATGTCCCTGGGAACTTAAGTTCTTACAACGATCAGCAAGCGTGGTCGGAAGAAACTGCGAAAAATCATATATCAGGTAGTATTACCATTGATACAGAGCAATAAAGAATTCAGATCGATCTATGATTATTACAGAAAACGGATAAAGAATCCACTGAAAGGCCGACAGGCAATGATAGCCGTTGGATGTAAGCTGATCCGGGTATTCTTTACAATCATGACGAAGGGTGTTGTCTACAATGGATCAAAAATGATAGAGGATATTCATCGTCCAACCCAACTGCCACAGGCAGCCTAACAAGGAAGAAATAAACCTGAAAACAGGAAAGCGTCCGCCAAGGAGATTGGTGCTGTGGACAGGGATGTAACTGTATCGTTGAAAAAAGTATAGCCAGTTTAGCCACAGGAGATACAGACCATAGGACAAAGATCCTGTACTTAAGCATAAGTGGCAGCCCAGCTATGGATAGACAGAACGAAGGAATTTAGGACTCCAATCATAGCAGATGGATGATCCTGTCAGACATGAGAGGTTTGTTGCTGTAGAGAAAATGGGTAAACAAAGAAGGCAACCATAAAAATATCAAGACGTCTTCTTTTTATACCAATTTTTCTATGAATGGTACAAAAAGATACCTTATTCACTATCCATAAGGCTGTATTTTGATCAGCTAATTAATTTAAAGAGTATCCGGAAAGCTGATAAATCCAAGCTTTCTTGTAAAAATATACAGAGAGGTCCCTGAGAACTTAAGAAATCCCAAGTTGATTCTGTGACTTGTTCAATCTTTTGTGTATAATTCATTATAAGGACCTCCGATAATTAAGATGTTTTTCATCCGCCAAGATGATATCTTAATTATACTGTGAGGTTCTTCTTTCGTCTATTGACATTATTTATGAATTACAGGAATGCTTAAATTTTTTTCTAAAATCAATATTTTTTATTGGACTTTTTGACACTTCTTGAGTTGACGCTTAGTTGACCACATTGTCTACGGGACCTTAAGGAAATTTCGGGACCTTAAATTCATTATAGGACCAATGATTCTTATTACTTTTAATCTTCTTTAATAGAAGAAGCAATATTACTGTCTTTAATTTTATTGTTATTCCCTAAAGTGACGCTTTTATCATTGTATATCAATATATGGATATGATTTATAATGTTATTTAATTCTTCTTCACTTTTGCTTTCAATGTCAATATCCAAATTATCTAAATTACCGAATTGTTTTTCCAAATATGACAGAATATCAAGCAGTTTACTCTCGACTTTCGGGAAAATATTTAATACCTTTGGCATATTAAGTTCCACACTAGCAGTTACAATTATCATACCAAGGTCATTATTTGCCTGTGCAATGTATGGATAATATTCCGCAGGAAGTGGTTTCGCTAGACCTGTACTTCCTTTTTTATCACCTTCTACAAGCATTCCCTTTAAGGCTTCAATGCCCTGTGTGATTTTAATTGTAAGTATATCTTCTTTTGTCTCACTGGGCATATTGCCAAGTGGTAACGGAACGTGATTATACTTCATATGATTTGCCATTGACCCTTTAAAATATGAACCATATAATTGTCCTCCAATTATTCTGTAATCAGGAATTTCTACATCATCAGGATAACCCTCTATTTCATAGTTTACCCAATTAAGCAAATCCTCATTATCTAAATCCTGTAATAATACCTTTGTCCGTTTTAATGCAGTTTGCGTATCCGCAATTCCATTTGCAAGGTCTTTAATAATTTGGCTTTTAGCCATTAAAACCACCCCTCAATCCATGTAATAATATTTTGCCAGAAAGAAAATAGTAAAATTATACCGGCAAAGATAGAAATCAAACCACCGCAAATCCATGGGTGTTTATCATAAAATCTCTTTTTTTCTTTAAGATTGGTGTTATCTATTTTCTCTGCAATATTTGAATTTACAATCTTATTTCCATTTCCTATGTTTATTCCCATTAAATAATTCCTCCAGTAAATCCGTATTTACATATAATTTTAGCACTAATTTCTTAATGTCTACGGGATATTAACCTTTTACATTAAGCTTTATCAATTAAATACATCATTAATTACATCCTTCACAGAACTACGAATCGATAAGAATATTCCTATCACAGTAACAACAATAGATACTGTACTTGCAGCATCGGCTTTAACATACTTAGTAATTTGATATGTTATTGCCACTATTACTAATAATATAATGACCCGTAAAAGAATTTTTTTAAAAAAAAGGCCTACTTTTTGTTTGAATTTTCTTCTATGCTCTTTTTTTAATTCTTGTTCTCGATATTTTTTTAATTCTTCATTTTGAGCCTGAATCATTGCATCCTTCTCTTCAATAGTAGCTGCACTCTCAATCGCTTTTTCTTTTTTTAGCATCTCTTCCATTTGGATTTTTCTTTTCAATTCTTCTATTTCAGATTCATAATCCTCCATCTGTTCTTTATTTTGTTTAATTTGAGTTTTATGTAATTCACATTCTGCTTCAAATCGTTCTATGTACTTAGTCTCAAAATTCAAACTATCCTCTAAATTATCATTAGTTATATCTTCTGGTTTTACTGCTTTTTCTCTTAAAGCTAACAATCGCGCAGCTAACTGTCGTTCATCTAATTCTCCTTTTTGATATGCTTGTTTACATTCATCAAATTTTTGCGAAACATTTTGCGAAATAAGGTTAGATAAAACTATTTTAGCTTTTAATACCGAATTTATATTTTGAGGAAAGTCATTGTTTCCAAATCCTTTACTTAGCTTATACCATAAAATATTTGTAATCATTCCCATTGATACAGCATATCCAACAATTTTCTTCTCACTTCCAATCTCACTACTAATCAAATCAACCATTTTTCTCGAATATTCTTGTACTTTTCTTGTTTCTGTTATAAAAATAGCCTCAGCTTCCGTATATACATAAAATGGCTGATTTTTTCTAAGTTTATTTATATGACTAATCATTTTTACAGCAAACTGCACTTCTGAATCCTTTTTTTCATCCTCACTAAAGGTCCATTCAAGATTTGCATCAGTATCACTTTTATAATAATAAGAATCTCTATCGTCCTGTATTATTCCATAAGAATATTGCAAGGTTGTATAAAAATCTGCCTTTCTATCACTAATATCACTTACATCTCGACAACCATTCGTAATTGCCTTCATAGCTACATTATCTTTCAATAATACTTTACCTTTAACGATTTCTTCTGCTTTCGCAAAAAACAAATCAATCTCCGTCTTAGTCTCTTCAAAATATTTTAATCGAACCTTTTTCCCTTTTGAATTAGCATCCCTTGCCAGTTTAAATAAATCAAGAGCTAGTCTTTGAAAAACCTCACCATTATATCCATAAATATCAAAAAGCACTTCCATATCTAAATATAATGTTAAATCCTTTTTCAAACTTCCTATTTCATCAATATTATAATTTAACCCTGTATAAAGGATTACCCCCTCTCTAACCGAATTTAAATATTCAGTTATTTTTTTATCATCTGCTTTTTTTATTATAAAAGAGCTTATCTCTTCCTGATACTGGTTTCCATTTGATTCATCTATTAAATATGAAACAAACGCTCTCATTAATTCTCTTATTTCTTTATTATTTAACTTACAATCTTTTGTTTTTTCTACATAAGAAACTAACTGTTCTGATACACTGATTTCTGTATTTTCTGCCAAATTTCTATATTTTTTTAATATTTCAACACCTTTTATTTTCTCTACTATAACACAATAATTTCCTGTTTTATCACACGTAACAAAATCAATTTTTCTCAATGCAGATCTCAAAACTGCATCTGGCAAATGAAATTCAAATTCATTTTCCACTCTATTCTTTATCTCACTTATCGAAAATGCATATAATTTTTCCTCATAGATAACATATTTAACAAACTCCGCTAAAATTTGATATGAACTTTTATAATTTCCATGACTACTTAGTTCCTTATATGTCACATAAGATGCTAAAATAGGCATTGTATGATTTCTAGCCATTATTATTTTTCCTCTTCCTGTACTTTTTATTTACTTATAATTAGTTTTCAATAATTTATCTATTTAGTTCTGTCTATACTAACTGTTTTATATCCTAATAATCCAGCTTCTCTTACCTTCTACATTGCACATTCCCATACAACAAACATAGCCAATACAATTAAATCATCAAAATCAATTTGTATTGGCTACCACCTATTCATCTACTCCCAAAGCTTCTCCGCATAAACCCCATCAGCAATCAACTCTCTAAAAGTCTCCTGCACAGTCTCTTTATCTTCCTTATATGTAACTCCAAACCAACGATCCTGTG
>ERZ857750.3460-NODE-3460-length-13210-cov-3.699962_pt1 | contig 13210 bp, 7 predicted proteins | sample MGYA00519915_ERZ857750 | MGnify/ENA primary metagenome ERZ857750 (study PRJEB31778, sample SAMEA3449358) | human gut metagenome | biome: human gut; feature: human-associated habitat; material: faeces | place: United Kingdom | collected 2010/2012 ... | reverse complement strand
TCAGCAGGCTGGACTGGAACCAGCCGCGGAACTGGTCGCCGCCCTCCATATACATATCGGCCGGGAAGCGCAGCTCGGGGCGCTCTTCCAGAACGGCAGCATGGGTGGAGCCGGAGTCGAACCAGACGTCCATGATGTCGGTGTCCTTCGTCCACTCGGAAGCGCCGCACTTCTCGCAGACTTCACCAGCGGGGATGATCTGCTCAGCGTCGTACTTATACCAGGCGTCGGAACCCTCCTTGCGGAACAGGTCGCTGACGGCCTTGATGGTGGCGTCGGTGATGTGGTAAGCGCCGCACTTCTTGCAGTAGAAGGCCGGGATAGGCACGCCCCAGGTGCGCTGACGGCTGATGCACCAGTCGTTGCGGTCGCGCACCATGCCGTGCATACGGTCGTGGCCCCAGTCGGGCATCCAGGTCACGGTGTCGATGGCCTTGTAGACGTCCTCACGGAACTTGGCGATGGAGCAGAACCACTGCTCGGTAGCACGGAAGATGATGGGATGATGGCAGCGCCAGCAATGCGGGTACTGGTGGGTGATGTGCTGCACACCCATCAGGTGGCCGCTCTCCTTGATGTGCTCCAGAATGACCTTGTTGGCGTCCCAGACCTTGAGACCGGCAAACTTCTCGCCCGCCTCGGCGGTCAGGCGGCCCGCGTCGTCCACGGGAACGACAACGGGAACCTGCGGATAGTGATTGACGCAGACCTCAAAGTCCTCAACACCATGGCCGGGAGCGGTGTGGACGCAGCCCGTGCCGCCTTCCAGCGTGACGTGGTCGCCCAGAATGACCAGACCCTTGCGGTCAAGGAACGGATGCTGATACTGCATGAGCTCGAGCTCACTGCCGAGAACAGTCTCGGGCAGGACCTCGTACTCGTCGATATGGCAGCCCTTCATCGTGGACTCAACGAGCTCGCGAGCCATGATGTGGTAGGCGTCACCGATCTTGACGAAGGCATATTCCAGATTGGGGTTCAGGCAGGTCGCGACGTTGGCGGGCAGCGTCCAGGTGGTGGTCGTCCAGATGACGATCCATGCCTTGTCCAGCGGGATGTTGTGCTTGGCCAGCACGCCGTTGGGGTCGTCGGTCAGCTTGAAGCGGACATAGATGGAATCGCACTCGTCCTCGGCGTACTCGATCTCAGCTTCGGCCAGGGCGGTGCGGTCCTCGGGGCACCAGTACACGGCCTTCATGCCCTTGTAGATGTAGCCCTTCTTGGCCATCTCGCCGAAGATCTCGACCTGGCGGGCCTCAAACTCGGGGCGCAGGGTCAGGTAGGGGTTCTCAAAGTCGCCCTGCACACCCAGACGCTTGAACTGCTCGTTCATGACGCCGATGTGCTCGGTGGCAAACTCCTTGCAGATCTGGCGCAGCTCCAGCTTGGAGACACCGGCCTTCTTGTCGCCGAGGGAGCTCAGCGCCTTCAGCTCGATGGGCAGGCCGTGGGTGTCATAGCCGGGCACGTAGGGTGCCTGGAAGCCGGACATGTTCTTATAGCGGATGATGATGTCCTTGATGATCTTGTTCAGGGCCGTACCCATGTGGATATTGCCGTTGGCATACGGAGGGCCGTCGTGCAGGATGTACTGCGGCTTGCCCTCATTGTTCTTAATCATCTGCTCATAGACATGGTTCTGCTCCCAGTCCTCGAGCATTTTGGGTTCCTTCTTCGGCAGACCGGCCCGCATTTCAAACGGGGTCTGCATCTTATGGATGGTGTCGTTGTAGTTCTGCGCCAAAGTTTCCTACTCTCCTCTATTTATTGGATTCTTTAGTTATATCACATCGGGCGTCAGCTGTCAAAGTCAACGCCTTCAAAGTTATCGAACGCTGGGGAATTCAGCTCCTCCTGCGGTTCGCCACTTGCCTTTTTGCGGGTCGTGCGCCTGGTCGTACCGGCCTTGCGGCGGCGGGCAGGCTTGGCCTCCGGCTCGTCATACAGGCCGGAGACATCCTGGAATCGCGTCTCGTCGATGGCGGGCTCCTCCACGGGGATTGGGGCGGGCTCGGCTTCCTCCGGCTCCTCCGGGTGCGGCGCGATGGCAAATTCCACCGTGTCTACCTTTTCGCCCTGAGCCCGGGCACTTTCCGTCGGCTCCGGCACGGGCTGGGCTGTGGGCGGCTCATAGTAGGCCGTCTCCTGCATGGCGGGCATCTGGGCTGCCTGCTGTACCGGGGCCGACTCCGGCACAGGCTGGGCTGCGGGGGCCGTGTGAACCGGGGCCTGCACAGCGGGCTGCGGCTCTGCCGCAGGGGCAGCGGCCTGCTCCGGGGCCGGGGACGGCGGCGGAACGGGTTCATCCTCGGGCCGTCTGGTGTAATCGGGCAGTTTATTGATAAGGTTGATATGCTTGCGGTACATCTCGATCAGCGAACGCTTGAAGCTGTCTGCCTCACCCTTGAGCGTGACGATCTCCTGCTTGGCCAGCTCGACGTCATCGCGGGCGCGCTGCTCGCGGTCCTCCGCCTTGATGTTGGCCGAGCGGATGATCTCCGCCGCTTTCTGCTTGGACTCGCGGATAATACTGTCCCCCATGCGCTGGGCGTTGATCATCGACGTACTCAGGGAGTTTTCCATCGTTCGGTATTTTTCAATGCGCTGGGCCAGCATGACGAGCTTTTTCTGCAAATCATCATTCTGGGCAGCCAGGTCGTCCATTGCCTGGGCGACCTGCTTGAGATAATCATCCACATCCTCACGGCGATAGCCCTGGAACGCTTTGTCAAATGTGACGTGGCGGACATCCTCGGAAGAGATCATGACGGCTTTCCTCCTGTATGCGGGGCACACGGCCCCGTTATTCCCTGCCCGCAGCGCTGCGGGCGATCCTGCGCTCAATATTGGTAAAAGGATATGAACAGACGATCCTTGCGGCTTTTGCCGCCGATGGCCGCCAGCTTGAAGCGCCCCACGCCGCGCACTGTGAAAATATCCGCGGCGTAGGCGGTCTCGTGGGCGGCCTTCAGCGGCAGGTGGTTGATCTCCACACGGCCCGCGGCGATATATTCTGCCGCGCGGGTGCGGGAGGTGTGCAGCATGGCTGCCAGCACCGCGTCCGCACGCAGGGACGGCACGGTAGCCTCCTGCAGGGTGCGCTCGCGGCTTTCGGCCAGACGGGCGGGCAGTGCGTCGATGCACGCAGTATGCACGGTGCAGTGCCCTGCGCCGGTCAGCTCCGCGTTTATAAATTCCTGCTTGTCGGCGAGGATCACCGCGTAAAATGTGTCCTCACGCTCGGGGTCTGCCAGCAGGTCCCCCACGCAGCTGCGCTCAAGGCCAAGGCCCAGAATCGCACCGAGATAATCCCGGTGAGTCGGCAGCTTATCCCCGTAAGCGGTGCATTGCAGGTAGGCCAGCGGTTCTTCCTGCCAGGCGTCGGGCGGCTCAATACAGAGCACCCGGCGTTCTGCCGCGCCAAAGCCGCCCCAAAAGCGGATGCAGCTGCACCCGGCCTTGTTACAGGCGGCCTGCGCCAAGCTCTGCTCCCGGTCCGAGAGAAAGCCCGTATAACGCGGGATGCTGCGGCTTACCGCAACGCGGCACAGCTCCTCAACACGGCGCATCAGGCGGCGCTCGTCGTCATTCTGCGGCGGCACAAAGCCGCGCACCGCATTGGCGGTATCAGAAGAAGACGCCATTGTTTTCCAACTCGTCGAGCAGGTCACCCATAATATCAACGTTGTACGGCGTAATAATGAAAGTGCTGGTCGCCACGCGCTTGATCTGGCCGTTGTTGGCATACGCTACACCGGACAGGAAGTCGATCAGACGGCGGGAGACCTCTTTGCTGGCAGACTCCAGATTCAGCACCACAGTATGCTTGGCGTTGAGCTGGTCCGCAATGCTGGACGCATCGTCAAAGCGTTCCGGTTTGACCAGAACGACCTGCAGCTGGGTCGTCGCGTTGATGTTCACGACCTTATTGCTGTGCTGTTTGATCTCCTGCTGCTGGGTATACTCCTGCGCAGCTGCAGCCCCCTGCCCGCCGGGGAAAACATTCTCTTCAGTGTCATCTACATAGGAATCTGCGTCGGGATCGATACCGAGCTTGCTTCTCAAACTGTCAAGCATGGACATGGTCGTAAAACTCCTTTGATTAGAAAGCGCCGTTTACGTCAGCGCGTCATTACAGCGATATACATTAAATATTATCTTCTTTTTTGGCAGTCTTGTCAATACAAATGGCGTATTTTCGTTACAATAGTTTGCCATCCTCCAAATTTGTGCCCTGCACGATGATCTCATCATAGAGGCGCACCTCATTTGCACTGCCGAGCTTGCCGTCCTCCGGGACAAGAATGTAGCTGTCATTCTCATACAGCGTTGTAATCTTCAAAAAGCGCTGCAGGTTGCCGTACTTGACATAGACACCGCGCTGGCCGTTCACGATATGCAGCGCCGCCTTGTCGATGCGGATGCCCTCGTAGGTTTTTAAATCGACCTGCACGGTCTCGCAGCCCAGGCCCAGGACCTCGGCGCTGATGGTCTGGCATTGCAGCACGATCTTGGCAATGCCGTTGTCCTTGTCCTCGGTGACTTCCTCCACCGTGGCGGAAAGCGGGGTGTTCTGCTTGCCGGGTACGCTGATTTTCACCGTGGACAGACCGTCGAACCGTGCGGCGGTATCCAAATCGCAGACCGCGTAGAATTTCCAGCTGAAGCCCGTCGCAATTTGTCCGGCGCGGTTTGTATCCGCTGCCGGGAAGCCGTCTGCCAGCATTTTTTGCAGCGTGGCCGGGTCGGCATCGGCCAGCGCCCGGCAGTCCGTCCGGATGGCGGGCGAGGCCTCCGTGCGGCTGAAATAGCCGTTCGTTGTGGCGGTGACGGTCTGCAGCGTGTCGAGCTGTGCCTTGATGCCGTCGTACTCGGTCTGCAGCGCTGCGATGGACTGGGAGAAATCCGCCGTCTGCCCGGTGCTGATCTGCAGACGGTTCTGGGCCAGCAGAAAGCTGTCCTGCGCGTCGGAGATGCCGGTATACTGGGCAGTGTCCAGCTTATCCAGCAGGTTGTACAACGCCTGCTTCGTCTGGTTTGTCAGCACCGAAAGCTCACTGCCGGCAGAATTCTGCGACTTCGTAAGCAGCGTGATGGAGCGCTCGAGCCGGTCCAGACGCTCACGCTGCAGGCCCTGGGTGTCATCGGTGTAGCATTCGGCTACCACCGTGCCGTTCGTCACGCGCTCGCCATCCTGCACAAGATAGCCGAGATTGCCGCTGCCCGGCACATCCACAGCGTCAAACGCCACAACGCCGGTCAGGTTCAGGCTTTCGGCCAGCGTGTAGCGGATGGCGGTCTCGGTCTTGTAGGACCGATGGAAGATCAGCACGAACTGGACGGCAACATACAGCAGGAAGAGTGCCAGTGCCAGCAGACCCAGCGCGTGTAAAAGTTTTTTTGCCAGCGGGCGGTCCTGCCGGTTGCTCACGGTGCACCCTCCTTTCCGTTATTCCTCGTTGTGCAAAAAGGCCCGTACCAGCGTGCAGGCGCGCTCGGTGACATCCTCCTCATCCAGATAGAGCCACACCGCGTCGTTCTGGCGGCGGAACCAGGTCAGTTGGCGCTTGGCGTAGTTGCGCGTTGCCTGCTTGAGACGCTCGGTGCATTCGGTCAGATTGGCCGTGCCCTCAAAGTACGGGAAGAATTCCTTGTAGCCGATGGCCTGCGCCGCCGTGCGGTAGGCATCGCGGTGGTCGTAGACCTGCCTTGCTTCGTCCAGCACACCGTTTTCGACCATTTCGTCCACGCGGCGGTCAATGCGGCTGTACAGCACTGCGCGGTCCCGGCAGGTCAGGCAGAGGCAGAGCGCATGGTAGGGTGCCTCGGCGGGCCTGGCCTCGCGGCGCTGGTCGCTCATGCGGCGGCCTGTGGCTTCAAACAGCTCCAGTGCGCGGATGACGCGCGGCAGGTTGTTGGGGTGGACCTGAGCGGCGTAGTCGGGGTCGATCCTTTGTAGCTCGGCGTAAAGTACCGCGCCGCCCTCGGTGTCCGCCCGCGCCTGTAATCGGGCGCGGATGGCGGGGTCGGTCTTTTCCGGGGCAAACGCCATACCGCTCAAAAGACTGGTGATATACAGCCCCGTGCCGCCCACGACGAGGGGCAGTCTGCCGCGGGCCGTGATGTCCCGTATCAGCGGGTCAGCGGCGGCGGTGAAGTCCGCCACGCTGTAAGGGGTCTCCGGCGACAGAAAGTCCAAAAGATAATGCGGTATCCCCTGCCGCTCCTCCGCGCTCGGCTTCGCCGTGCCTACGTCGAGATTTTTGTAAATCTGCATTGAGTCTGCGTTGATGATCTCGCCGTCAAAGGCTCTGGCCAACGCAACGGAAAGTGCGGTCTTGCCGCTGGCCGTCGGCCCGCCGACGGCGACGACGCGGGGTTTAGACAAGTCGGCCAAACTGCTTTTCCAGCTCCTTCCGGGTGATTTTCAATACGCAGGGCCTCCCGTGCGGGCAGAACGGCGGGACCGTGCCGTCCATGATGCGCTGGGCCAGCGCGAGCATCTCGGCGGCGTTCGTGCGGTCCCCCGCTTTGATGGCCGCGCGGCAGGCGATGGAATGCAGCACCCACTCGGTCTTTTCACGCAGGGCGTCGCGTCCGCCGTCGGCGAGCTTTGCCGCCAGCTCCACGATCATATCCTCTACATCGTTCACCGGCACGTCCGCGGGCACAGCGCGCACGACAACAGTCGAGCCACCGAAGTCCTCGGCCTCGATGCCGGCATCGGTCAGGAGGTCAAGGTTCTGCAAAACGGCCTGTTTTTCCGCGGCGGTCAGATTGACCTGCACGGGGACAAGCAGCATCTGGGACGGCACGCTGCCGTAGTCCCTGGCCAGCTGCTCAAACAGAATGCGCTCATGCGCAGCGTGCTTGTCGATAAGGCAAAGCTCACTGCCGCGCTCGGTGATGATATAGGTCTTGAACACCTCGCCGACAAGGCGCAGCGGCTCGCTTGCAGGCGGCGGGGTCAGCGTCGTCTGCTCGGGACGTGTGCTGACCATGTCGGGCAGGGCGCTTAAAGCATGCGGGTCATTCCGAACGTAATCCGTCTCGGGGTCTGTCGCGGGGGCCTCATCGGGCAGCTCCGGCAGGATGTCCAGCACCGTGTCATCGCTGACGGCGTGGGGCATCGGCTGCGGGGCGGGAATCGTTACGGGCTCCGACGCAGGCGTTTCAACCGCCGTCACCGGCGTGACCGGGGTCAGCGGTCTCGGTGCGGGTCCCGCCGTGTAGGCGGGCTTCGGGGACTGTGCCTCCAGCACGCCCGGGACAGGCTGTGTGCCCTGTGCATTCTGAACGCCTTGCGCCGTCGGCAGCGGGCGCGCAGGCACGGGCGCGGTCAGACCGTTCAAAGCGCGGTATTCTGCCGCGGACAGCGTCGTGAAGCCGCCCTTTTTCGGCTGGGCTGCAGCGGGCCGCGCGGCAGGTGCCGGGGCGGCGGGCTGCAGCACGGTCTGCCCGGGCTTTTCTTCGGGCGCGGTGTGGCCCATCTCAAAGCGGCACTCGCCGCTGCCGGGCGTTGCCAGCGCGGCGCGCACGGCGCGGTAGACAGCGTCAAAGACGTCACTCTCTTTCGCAAAGCGAATTTCGGTTTTCGCCGGGTGGACGTTGACATCGACCATGTCGGACGGCAGCTCCAGCATGAGCACCGCGCCCGGGAACTTGCCCTGCATCATCGTGCCCTTGTAGGCGTTTTCGAGCGCCGCCATCATTGTGCGGTTTTTGACGTAGCGGCCATTAACAAAGAAATGCTGCGCACCGCGGCTGGCACGGCAGGCACGCGGCGGCGTGACCAGGCCGGTCACATGGTACAGCTCGCTGCCGCCGTCCACGGGCAGCAGGTCGCGGGCAAATTCACGACCCAGGACCGCGTAGACCGCACTGCGCAGGTCGCCGTCGCCGGGGGTCACATACTGCTGCTTGCCGTCGCGCAGATAGCGGAAGCTGATCTCCGGGTGGGACAGCGCCGCATGCAGGACAGTCTCAGCCACAAACGTGCCCTCGCTGGCGTCCTTTTTCAAAAACTTCATGCGGGCGGGCGTGTTGTAAAACAGGTCACTGACCGTGATGGTCGTGCCGACGGGGCGCGCGCCGGGCTCCATCCCACGCTCCTCGCCGCCTTCGATGCGGTAGCAGCAGGCGTACTCGTCGGCCTCTGTGCGGGTCAGCACCTCGACGCGGGCAACGCTGGCAATGGAGGCAAGTGCCTCACCGCGGAAGCCCAAGGTATGGATGTGCCCGAGGTCCTCCGCCGTCGCGATCTTGCTGGTGGCATGGCGGATAAACGCTTTATCGATATATTCTGCTTCTATGCCTGAACCGTTATCTACGATTTGCAGCTGCTGGATGCCGCCGCGCACCGCCGACAGCGTGATCTGCGTCGCGCCTGCGTCGATGGCATTTTCCAGCAGCTCCTTCGCCACGGAGGCGGGCCGTTCGACGACCTCGCCCGCCGCGATCAGCTCTGCGGTATGCTTGTCCAGTACACGAATTTCCGCCATGGTTTTCACCTGCCTTTAGTCTTTGTCCAGTGTATTTTTCAGCTCGTACAGGAAGTTCAGCGCCTCCAGCGGGGTCAGTGTCTCAATGTCTACATTGTGGAGCTTTTCGACGACCTCGCTGGGTACGCTGGGGTTGTTGTAAGCCTCGACGGTGTCAAAATCGAGCTGCATCGTGTTATTGCGTCCCGGTGCGCTGGCCTCCAGCTGGCGCAGCACGGCGTGGGCGCGCTTTGTCACGCTGCCGGGCAGACCCGCGAGCTTCGCGACCTCGATGCCGTAGCTGTCGTCGGCGGGGCCTGCCACAATGCGGCGCAAAAACGTGATGTCCTCGCCGCGCTTTTTGACGGCGATATTATAGTTTTTGACGCCGTGAATATCCTGCTCCATGCTCGTCAGCTCGTGGTAGTGCGTGGCGAACAGCGTCTTGCAGCCGATGTTCTCGCAGATAAATTCTACCACACTGCGCGCAATGCTCATGCCGTCAAACGTCGAAGTGCCGCGGCCAATTTCATCCAGAATCACTAAGCTGTCCTTCGTCGCGTTTTTCAGGATCTCCGCAACCTCGGTCATCTCGACCATGAAGGTCGACTGCCCGGCGGCGAGGTCATCCGACGCGCCGACGCGGGTGAAGATGGCATCCACCACGCCGATATGCGCCGCGGCGGCAGGCACAAAGCTGCCGATCTGCGCCATCAGGGCAATCAGCGCATTCTGGCGCATGTACGTAGATTTACCGGCCATGTTCGGACCGGTGATGAGCAGCATCCGGTTCTCGTCCTCGTCGAGCATCGTATCGTTGGGCACAAACAGACTGCCCTTGAGCATCTGTTCAATGACCGGGTGGCGGCCCTCCTTGATTTCCATAACGCCGCTCTCATCCACGTTTGGCATGACGTAGTTGTTTTGCAGCGCCGCCTCGGCAAAGCCTGCCAGCACATCGAGCTGGGCCACAGCCGATGCCGTGCGCTGGATGCGGACGACCTCGGCGGAGATCGACGAAAGCAGGTCGGCAAACAGCTGGTGTTCCAGAACCAGCAGGCGCTCGTTTGCGCCGAGGATCTTATTTTCCAGTTCCTTCAGCTCGGGCGTGATGTAGCGCTCGCCCGTCGTCAGCGTCTGCTTGCGGGTGAAGGTATCGGGCACCGAGTCGGTGTAGGAGCGGCTGACCTCGATATAGTAGCCGAACACCTTGTTGAAGCCGATCTTCAGCTTGGGGATGCCGGTTTCCTCGCGGTAGCGGGCCTCAAGGTTTGACAGATACCCCTTGCCGCCGTGCATGATGTCGCGCAGCTCATCGACCTCGCTGTTGAAGCCCGCGCGGATAGCGCCGCCGTCCTTCATGTTGGCGGGCGGGTCATCCACAAGGGCGGTCTGGATGTTCTGCAAGACATCCTCGAGCAGGTCGATCTGGTCAGCCAGCTGCGTCAGCAGCGGCGCACCGCAGACCGCAGCCTGGGCCTTGACCTGGGGCAGCATGGCGCAGGTATCCCCCAGCGCCTTGACTTCGCGCGGGGTGGCGGAGCCGTAGAGAATGCGGGTCGTCAGCCGCTCAATGTCAAAGACATGGCCGAGGGCTTCTTTCAAATCGGCGCGGGCGATGCTGGCAGAATAGAGCGCCTGCACCGCACAGAGCCGCGCGTTGATGGCGTCGGCGTCCACAAGGGGCTGCTCGATCCAGGAGCGCAGCAGGCGCTTGCCCATCGAGGTTTCGGTCTTGTCGAGCACCCAGAGCAGCGTGCCGCGCTTCTCGCGCCCGCGCATCGTCTCGGTCAGTTCCAGATTTGCGCGGGTCACAGGCGACAGGCGCATATACTGTGCGTCGGCGTAGTTCTGCACGGTCTTGATGCGCTCAACGCCGTGCTTTTGGGTCTCGTGCAGGTAGTTGAGAAGCGCCGCCACAGCATACGGGACAAGCGCGTCCTTCTCATAGCCGAGGGTCGTGCGCCAGTCGGCGCCGAACTGGTCGGCCATGGTCTGCTCCATTACGGCGTCCTTAAAGCAGGCATCCTCGCGCAGTTCGACCAGGGCGTTCGTGTGCTGCTTGATGTAGGTCGTGACATCTTTAAAGTCAAGCATCGGCGGGCAGATCAAAATCTCGCTGGGCATATAGCGGCACAGCTCGGTGATGATGGCTCCGCCGATTTTTTCAGCGTTCAGCTCGGTGGCGTAGGCCTCGCCGGTGGAAACGTCCGCAAAGCAGACGCCCGCACGCCAGCGGCCGCGGGTGCGCTTGCAGTAAATGCTCGCCAGATAGTTGTTTTTATCCTCGGACAGCATGCTGCTTTCAATGACCGTGCCGGGCGTGACAACACGGATGATGTCGCGCTTGACAAGACCCTTGGCGAGGGCAGGGTCCTCCATCTGCTCACAGATGGCGACCTTGTAACCCTTGGCGACCAGGCGCGCCATGTAAGTCTCGTAGGAGTGGAACGGCACGCCGCACATAGGGGCGCGTTCTTCCTTGCCGCAGTTTTTGCCGGTCAGCGTCAGCTCCAGCTCCCGCGAAGCCGTCAGCGCGTCGTCGTAGAACATTTCATAGAAGTCACCGACGCGGTAGAACAGAATCTCGTTGGGATGCTGTTTTTTGATTTCAAAATACTGCTGCATCATGGGCGATACTGCTTGCTCGGCCATGTTTCACACTCCTGTTGATTCTTGTTGGTATGTTATTCTTGTAGGGGCGGATTCCATATCCGCCCGGAAGGTATGCGGCTGCGTACAGCGCTGCGGGCGCATATAGAATGCGCCCCTACGGCCTCTCTGCCCCGCGCCTCAATCTTTAGTGGCAGCCGCCGCAGGTGGAGCAGCTGCCGGTGCAGCCGCCGGTGGGGGCCTGCACGGTCATGGGGTCGCCGCCGTTCATGGCGGTGTTGATGATGGCGTCAATGTGGCTGACCATTGCCTCGCACTCGGCCTTGGCGGCATTGTAGCGGACCATGCCCTCGCTGGCCATGATCTGGCTGTACAGGTCGTTGACGCGCTGGTTCAGCTCGGCCACGCGGGCGGCATCGGTCTCGGCCTTGGCACTCTCATTGTTCAGGTCGAGGCGGGCGAGGTTGAACTCACCGATCATGTTCTGCAGCTCCTCGTCCATGTCGTTCTCACGGCGGGCAGCGTCCAGCTCCAGGTAGCGGGGGTCAGTCTGCAGGGCAGCGGCGGCTTTCTTGAAAAGATCAATGCAATCCATTGTAAAATTCTCCTTATAAAAAATATAATGTATGGGTTTATTCAGCAAGCTCGCCCACCAGCAGTGCGGCGCGCGAGCCGGTGATGTGGACATCGGCCCACTGGCCGATAAGACTTTCAGGAGCCTTGAACTCCACGACCAGATTGTTGTCGAGGCGTCCGTTGACGGTGCCCTCATTGCGGCCCGCAGCCTCGACCAGCACGCGGACGGTCCGGCCTGCCATGGCGGCGGTGGCGGCAAAGGCGAACTCCTCCTGCGTTTTCAGCAGGCGGTCCATTCGGGCGGCCTTCTCAGCGTGGGTCGTTGGGTCGGGCAGCTTGGCCGCCGGGGTGCCGGCGCGCTTGGAATAGATGAAGGTAAACAGCTGCATATAGCCCACCTCCCGGATGAGGTCGAGCGTTGCGGCAAAGTCCTCCTCCGTCTCGCCGGGGAAGCCGACGATGATGTCGCTGGAGAAGGTCACACCGGGAATTTTTTCCTTGGCGTAGCGGATCAGATCCATGTACTGCGCGACGTTGTAGTGGCGGTTCATCTCCTTGAGCAGCCGGTCCGAGCCGGACTGCACGGGCAGGTGGATATGCTTGCACAGATGCTCCTGCGCGGCAATCGTGTCGATGAGCTTGCGGCTGGCGTCCTTCGGGTGGCTCGTCATGAAGCGGATCTGGTAGTCGCCGGGGACTTCGCACAGCAGGTTCAAAAGGTCGGCAAAGTCGATGGGATGTTCCAGCCCCTTGCCGTAGCTGTTGACGTTCTGGCCCAGGAGGGTGATCTCCTTATAGCCCTGCTCGACAAGCTGCCTGAACTCTGCCAGAATTGCGGCGGGCTCGCGGCTGCGTTCCCGCCCGCGGACGTAGGGCACGATGCAGTAGGTGCAGAAGTTGTCGCACCCGTACATGATGGGCAGCCACGCGCGGAAGCCGGAATCGCGGCGGATGGGCAGCTCCTCGACCACGGCGTTGCGCTCGGTGGGCTTTTCCAGATAGCGCTTGCCCTTGCGGATGCGCTCGGCCAGCGTGCGACCATAGTGGATCTGCTCTTCCAGGGGCCGGCCGAAAGCCTCGCCGATCTTTTCCAGGGCCCCTTCCGGCGCCATGCGCGAGAGCATCCGGATACGCATTTCGGCCACAGGGCGCATGACCTTGATGACCAGGGTGCGCCTGACGGGGGAACAGGCATCCTCAGGGCATGGGAGGAAGACCTTGTGCAGAAGCGTGTCCATCAGGGACGGGCGTTCGCACAGTTCGGAGAGCGCGTCGGGAAGCAGGGAGAACATGCGCCCCATTTCTTCATGTGACGGGCAGTGGCCCATAACACGACTGCCGGCAAGCCAGGCGGCGTCGCCAAGGCTGATCGGAGCCCCAAGATGGTGCAAGGCCGTAAGGAACGTGGCCGGGCCTACACCCATGGACGACAGGCGCTCATATGGCATTTCGGGATATTCCATGTTATGGAACCCGTTTCGGGCAATATGGACCACGGCCCGGATGGAGGCGTCGCTTTGGGCGGCGGGTTTGATATCGTT
>ERZ857750.3457-NODE-3457-length-13232-cov-2.962435_pt1 | contig 13232 bp, 9 predicted proteins | sample MGYA00519915_ERZ857750 | MGnify/ENA primary metagenome ERZ857750 (study PRJEB31778, sample SAMEA3449358) | human gut metagenome | biome: human gut; feature: human-associated habitat; material: faeces | place: United Kingdom | collected 2010/2012 ... | reverse complement strand
CACCTTCCCGTTCCGCCGTTATCAGATCGGCAAGGTCTGGCGCGGCGAGCGCGCGCAGCGCGGCCGCTTCCGCGAGTTTTATCAGGCGGACATCGACATCATCGGCGACGGTGCGCTCGATATCCTCAACGAGGCCGAGATCCCGGCCATCATCTACGACACGTTCACCCGCCTCGGTCTGCACCGCTTCCGCATCCGCGTGAATAACCGCAAGGTGCTCAACGGCTTTTTCACCATCCTCGGCCTGAGCGAGCAGGCGGGCGATGTGCTGCGCACCATTGACAAGCTCGACAAGATCGGCGCGGACAAGGTGCGCGAGCTGCTCACCGATACCTGCGGCGTCACGGCAGAGCAGGCGGATGAGATCCTGCGCTTTATCGCCTGCCCGGGCACGAGCGCGGATAAGCTTGCCTTCCTCGAGCAGTACCGCGGCCGCAGCGATGTCTTTGACACCGGCCTTGACGAGCTGCGCACCGTCGTGGGCTACCTGCCCGCGTTCGGCGTCCCGGAGGAGAACTTCGAGCTCGACCTCACGATCGCGCGCGGTCTCGATTACTACACCGGCACGGTGTACGAGACCGTCCTGCTCGACCATCCCGAGGTCGGCAGCATCTGCTCCGGCGGACGCTATGACGACCTCGCGGGGTATTATACGAACAAGTCCCTGCCCGGCGTCGGCATTTCCATCGGTCTGACGCGCCTGTTTTACATCCTGCAGGAGCAGAACATGATCTCTGACGCCGTGCTCACCGCCCCGGCGGACGTGCTCATCCTGCCGATGACGGACGATCTGTCCGCCGCCGTGTCGCTGGCGTCTATGCTGCGCGCCGGCGGTCTGCGCGTGCAGCTTTACAGCGAGAAAAAGAAATTCAAGGCCAAGATCGGCTATGCCGACAAGCTCGGCATCCCGTTTGTGATCTTCCTCGGCGAGGACGAGATCGCGCAGAATGTCTGCGCGCTCAAGAACATGGCCACCGGCGTGCAGGAGGCCGTGACGCAGGCCGCCGCGCTCGAGACCATCCGCGCGGAGATCGCGCGGCGCACCGCCGGTGCGATCCTGCGCGAGTCTTGATCCGGTCAATCCGCCGCCGCACCGCCGGAGGCGATATTCGATAGAAAGAAAGGGAATCAGGAGTATGTTTCAGTCCCGCACACACACTTGCAACGAGCTGCGGCTCGAAAACGTCGGCGAGCAGGTCCGCATCGTCGGCTGGATGGAAAACGTCCGCGAGGTCGGACAGAATTTTGCCTTTGTCGTCGTCCGTGATTTTTACGGCACGACGCAGGTCGTCATTGAGACCGAGGACATGATGAAGGTCGTCAAGCCCCTCAACAAGGAGTCCACGATTGCTGTCGAGGGCGTCGTGCGCGAGCGCGCGAGCAAAAACCCCAAGCAGCCCACCGGCGACATTGAGCTCGTGCCCACCAAGATCGAGGTGCTCGGCCGCTGCCGCTACAATGAGCTGCCGTTTGAGATCAACCGCAGCCGCGACGCCGACGAGGCGCTGCGCCTGAAGTACCGCTATCTCGACCTGCGCAACCCCGCTGTCAAGCAGAACATCATCCTGCGCTGCCAGGTGGTGGCCGCGCTGCGCGCCGCCATGACCGCGCACGGCTTTCTCGAGATCACCACGCCCATCCTCACGGCGTCCAGCCCCGAGGGCGCGCGCGACTATCTTGTGCCGGCGCGCAAGCACCCCGGCAAGTTTTACGCTCTGCCGCAGGCACCGCAGCAGTTCAAGCAGCTGCTCATGACGGCGGGCTTCGACCGCTATTTCCAGATCGCCCCGTGCTTCCGCGACGAGGACGCCCGCGGCGACCGCAGCCCCGGTGAATTCTATCAGCTCGACATGGAGATGGCCTTTGCTACGCAGGACGATGTGTTCGCGGTGCTCGAGGACGTGCTCCCGCCGATCTTCGCCAAGTACGGCAAGTACAACGTCGCGTCCGAGGCGCCCTTCCGCCGCATTTCCTATCGCGACGCGATGGACACCTACGGCTCGGATAAGCCCGACCTGCGCATCGATCTGACCGTGCAGGATATGACGGCGCTCGTCGCCGGCAGCGACTTTGCGCCCTTTGCCGCTGGCAACACCGTCAAGGCCATCGTCGTGCCCGAGTGCACGCTTGCGCGCAAGGCCGTCGACAAGCTCTGCGCCGATGTCGAGGTGCAGGCCGGCAGCAAGCCCTACTGGTTCAAGGTCGACGAGCAGGGCAATTTCTCCGGCGGCATCGCAAAGTTCCTCACGGATCGCACTGCCGAGATCACGGCGGCGCTCGGCCTCAAGCCCGGCTGCTTCGTCGGCGTGACGGCCGGCAAAAAGACCGCCGCGCAGAAGACGGCGGGCGTGCTGCGCGCGAAGCTCGGCGCGGCCGTGCCGGGCCACATGGACCTTGAGCGGTACGAATTTTGCTGGATCGTCGACTTCCCCATGTACGAGATCGGCGAGGAGTCCGGCGAGCTGGAATTCTGCCACAACCCGTTCTCGATGCCCAACGGCGGTCTCGAGATCCTCGAGCAGGCCGAGCGCGGTGAGGTCGATCCGCTCGACATCAATGCTTTCCAGTATGACCTCGTCTGCAACGGCGTCGAGCTCAGCTCCGGCGCGGTGCGAAACCACGATCCCGAGATCATGGTCAAGGCGTTCGAGCTCGTGCGCCTCGGTGAGGACGATGTGAAGGCCAAGTTCCCGGCCATGTACAACGCCTTCTGCTACGGCGCGCCCCCGCACGCCGGCATCGCCCCGGGTGTCGACCGCATGGTCATGCTCCTCGCGGGCGAGGACAGCATCCGGGAGATCATCCCGTTCCCGATGAACAAAAACGCGCAGGACGTCATGATGGGCGCGCCCGGCACCGTCGAGCCGCACCAGCTTGAGGAACTGCACATCGCCGTCGTCGGCGACACGGAGCCCGATACCGAAGCGTAAACCCAAAATCCGAGTGACGGCGCCCCGGTCAACGCCGGGGCATCGTCCGTGAAAGAAGGCGAACGGTTTGCTGTCCAAGATCCAGTCCCTCGGCTGCCGCGGTGTGAGCGGCTACGCCGTGAGCGTGGAGTGCCACGTGTCCAACGGTCTGCCGGGGTTTGATATCGTCGGCCTGCCGGATGCGGCCGTCAAGGAGGCGCGCGAACGCGTGCGCAGCGCCATCAAGACCAACGGCATGAAGTTTCCGGTCAGCCGCCTGACGGTGAACCTCGCCCCGGCGGACACGCGCAAGGCCGGCACGCTCTATGACCTGCCGGTGCTGCTGGGCATCCTGTGCGCCACGGGGGAGATCCGCCAGCCGCCGGCGACGGCGGCCTTCTTCGGCGAGGTGAGCCTCGCAGGGGAGATCCGCCCCGTCACCGGCGCGCTCACGATGGCGCTCGCGGCCGAGCAGCTCGGGCTCAGGGAGCTTTTCGTCCCGGCGGGCAACGCGGCCGAGGCTGCCTTTGCCGAGGGCGTGACGGTGTATCCGGTCGAGAACATCTCGCAGCTCGTGCACCATCTGCGCGGGGACCGGCGCATCGCGCCCATGCCGCCGCCGGCGTTTTCGGCCGCGCCGCACTTTGCGGTCGATTTTGCCGAGGTCAAGGCGCAGGAGAACGTCAAGCGCGCGCTCGAGGTGGCCGCCGCCGGCGGGCACAACATCCTGCTTGTCGGGCCGCCGGGCGCGGGCAAGTCCATGCTCGCCAAGCGCCTGCCGACCATTCTGCCCGCGATGAACCGCGCCGAAATGATCGAGACTACGCAGATCTACTCCGTCCTCGGTCTCACGACGCCGGACGACCCCGTCGTGCGTGTCCGGCCGTTTCGCGCCCCGCACCACACGGTGTCGAACGTCGCCATGTCCGGCGGCGGCAGCGCGCTGCAGCCGGGTGAGATGAGCCTTGCCGACAACGGCGTGCTCTTTCTCGACGAGCTGCCGGAGTTTTCGCCCGCCGTGCTCGAGACGATGCGCCAGCCGCTCGAGGACGGCAGCATCACCATCTCGCGCGCGACCGGCTCCGTGACGTATCCGAGCCGCTTCATGCTCGTGTGCGCCATGAATCCCTGCAAGTGCGGCTGGTACGGGCACCCTTCGGGGCGCTGCCGCTGCTCGCCGCGCGACGTGCGCCGCTACCATGCGCGCGTATCCGGTCCGCTGCTCGACCGCATCGACATCATCGTCGAGGTGCCGGCGCTGGACTTTGACGAGCTCACCGAGCCCTCGGCCGGGGAATCGTCGGAGACCATCCGCGCGCGCGTCAACGCCGCCCGCGCCGTGCAGCGCGCGCGCTACGGGGATGACACCACCGCGACCAACGCGCACATGGGACCGCGCGCCCTTGCGCAGTTCTGCGCGCTCTCGCCCGAGTGCGAGCAGCTCATGCATCAGGCGTTTGACGCCATGGCGCTCACCGCCCGCAGCTATGACCGCATCCTGCGCGTCGCGCGCACGATCGCCGATCTCGACGGGGCGCAGACCATCGGACTTGCGCACCTGGCGGAGGCCATCCAGTACCGCACGTATGATTTCTCCGTCGCCGAGCCGTGAGCCCGGCGGCCGCGCCTGACAGAAGGGAGCTTCGTCATGTACAACAACAACTATAATTGGTATCAGCCGCCCGCCCCGCTGCCCGGCAAGCACGAGGCTACCGTCGCCATGGTGCTCGGCATCGTGTCGTGCGCGCTGCTCGTGTTCGGCTACACGGCGCTCGGCTCGGTCGTCACGGGCATCATCGGCCTGATTTATTCCGCCCGCGCCAAAAGCCTCGGCTTCAACGGCACGCCGCGCACGGTCGGCTATGTCTGCTCGCTCATCGGGCTGATCCTCGGTGCGCTCGTGTGTCTGCTGCTCGTGTGGCTCGGCGCATGGTCGTTCGGCTTGTTCATCACGCTCGTCGAGCGCTGCCTGTGATATCCTGAAAGAAAAGGAACGAAACCGCTATGAATGATCTGCTGCTCTGCAAGCCCGGAGAGATCTTCCTCAAGGGGCTCAACAAGCACTATTTTGAAGAGAGGCTGGTTGCAAACGTCAAGCGCCGCCTCAAGCCCATCGGCCACTTCCGCGTGACGTATCTGCAGTCGGCGCTCTACATCGAGGCCGCCGACGACGCGGCCGATCTCGACGCGGCGTATGACGCCGTGCGCAAGGTGTTCGGCATCGCGACGATCACGCGCGCGGCCGCCTGTGAAAAGGACAAGGACGCCATCACGGCGCTCGCCAAGACCTACCTGCACGACGCGATGACGGCGGCGCGCAGCTTCAAGGTCGAGACCAAGCGCTCGGACAAGCGCTTCCCCATGACGAGCATTGAACTGTCGCAGTACGTCGGCGGCGAACTCGCCGAGGCGTATCCCGACACGGTCGTCGACGTGCACGACCCGGAGCTGACCGTGCGCCTCGAGGTGCGCGAGCAGGCGGCGTATGTCCACGCGCAGGCTGTGGAGGCGGCGGGCGGTATGCCCGTCGGCTGCAACGGCGCCGCCGTGACGATGCTCTCCGGCGGCATCGACAGCCCCGTGTCCTCGTACATGATCGCCAAGCGCGGCGTGCGCCTGATCCCGGTGCACTTTTTCTCCTTCCCGTATACCTCGGAGCTGGCCAAGGAAAAGGTCATCTCGCTGGCTAAGGAGCTCACGGCCTACACCGGCCGCATGACGCTGCAGATCGTGCCCTTCACGCACATCCAGGAGGAGATCCGCCGTGCCTGCCCGGAGGAATATTTCACGCTCATTATGCGCAGATTCATGATGCGCATCGCCGAGGACATCGCCGCGCACAACGAGTGCAAGGCCATCGTCACCGGCGAAAATCTCGGTCAGGTCGCCAGCCAGACCATGGAGGCCATGGCCTGCACGCAGGCCGTGACGCACCTGCCCGTGCTCCAGCCGCTCATCGGCATGGACAAGCGCGATATCGTGAAGATCGCGCGCGACATCGGCACATTTGACACATCCATCCTCCCGTATGAGGATTGCTGCACGGTCTTTACCCCGCGCCACCCCAAGACCCGCCCGATCGTGGCGGAGGTCGCAGAGGCGGAGGCCGCGCTCGACATTGACGCGCTCGTGCGCGAGGCAGTGGACGGAATTGAAAGGATCCGGATCGATTTATGAACGCAGAACTTATTGCCGTCGGCACCGAACTGCTCCTCGGCGACACCATCAATACCGACGCGGCGGCTGTCGCGCGCCTGCTCTCGGAGCTGGGCATCAATGTCTATTGGCAGACCGTTGTCGGCGATAACCGCGCGCGGCTCGAGCAGGCAGTGCAGCTTGCCCGCACCCGCGCCGACCTCATCATCACGACCGGCGGCCTCGGCCCGACGTGCGACGACCTGACCAAGGAGGTCGTGGCCGGCGCGTTCGGCATCCCGCTCGAGCTCAACGAGGCGGAGGAGGCACGCCTGCGCGGCCTGTACCGCGAGCGCCACACCTATATGACCGAGAACCACCTGCAGCAGGTCATGCTGCCGCGCGGCTGCACCGTGCTGCAAAACGACTGGGGCACGGCGCCTGCCTGTGCATTTGAGGCGGACGGCTGCATGGTCATCATGCTGCCCGGCCCGCCGCTGGAGTGCGAGCCGCTGCTGCGCTACCGCGTGCGCCCGCTGCTCGCCGCGCGCGGCGACGGGATCATCGTCTCGCACAATGTCAAGATCTTCGGCATCGGCGAGGGCACGATGGAGTACCAGCTGCGCGATCTCATGAACGAGATGCGCAATCCCACCCTTGCGCCCTATGCCAAGGAGGGGGAGTGCCTTGTGCGCATCACGGCAAAGGCCCCCACAGAGGCCGAGGCCGAGGCCATGATCGCCCCATGCCTCGCGCGCGTGCAGCGCGAGCTCGGCGCCTTCGCCTACGGCGTTGACACGCCGAATATCGAGACCTGCGCGGCCGAGCTCCTGCTCCGGCAGCAGAAGACCATCGCCGTGGCCGACAGCTGCACCGGCGGCATGCTCGGCGATATGCTCACGAACGTGCCGGGCGCGTCGGCGATATTTGCCGGCGGCATCATCGCCTATAATAACGACACCAAGACCCGGCTGCTGGATGTCGACCCCGCGCTCATCGCGCGCTGCGGCGCAGTCAGCCCCGAGGTCGCAGGTGCGATGGCGGAGCACGCGCGCGCCATATTCGGCACGGATCTTGCCATGAGCATCACCGGTCTTGCCGGACCGGAGGGCGACGGTGTGCACACCGTCGGCACGCTCTTTGTGGCGCTCGCCACACCGGACGGGACGTTTTTCCGCACGCTGCACAAGGACAAGTGGGGGCGCGTGCGCATCAAGCACGCAGCGGCCAACCACGCCTTTGACATGGTGCGGCGCTATCTCACCGGCCTGCCGGTGGAGATCGAGGAAAACCGCTGATTAGAAAATACGCCACAGGCTTACGGCCGGAGCTCATGCTCCGGCCGCTTTTTGCAAAATCACGTATAAACACCCTGAATTCCCAGAAAAGATGTAGCAATCGGATATTGTGGATTTCCGTCGGATTATGATACAATATGCTTTGTATGCGATTAGACTCATTTACTGTCAAAAAGTGGGATTATCACGGAACGAGATGAGATATATGGCCATCACGCGCAAGCTCCGACAAAAGGTGTGCGACGGCTCACTGCGGGAGATGCGGCAGGAGGCAAAGTGGATCTTTGCCTACATCCGCCGCTACCGCGCCGCCGCCGGCATCCATATCCTGCTCGGCATTCTCGGCACGGCGCTCTCGCTGCTGTCGAGCGTGGCCATGAAGACGCTCATCGACGTTGTCACCGGCTTTGAGACCGGGGCGATCTGGTCGGCCGCGGCGTGGATGGCCGGTCTGCTGCTCGGCAGCGCCGCCATGCAGGCGGCGGCGTCGCGCATCGCCGCCATTGTCGACATCCGCGTGCAAAACGGTATTCAGGCGGAGGTCTACGACTGCATCCTGCGCACCGATTGGGTCTCGCTCGAGCAGTTTCGCTCCGGCGACCTGCTCAACCGCCTCAACACCGACGTCGGCGCGGTGGCCGGGGGCGTGACGGGGCTGCTGCCGAGCTTTGTGTCGGCGGCGGTGCAGTTTCTCGGTTCGCTGATCATCATCTTGTGCTATGACCCCGTCATGGCGCTCATCGCGCTCATCGGCGCGCCGCTGTCCGTGCTGTGTTCGCGCACGCTCGTGCACCGTATGCGCGGATATAACCGGCGCATGAAGGACATCAGCAGCGAGGTCATGTCGTTCCACGAGGATTCGCTGCGCAACCTCACATCGGTCAAGGCCTTCGGCATCATGGACGGCTTTCGTGACCGGATGTGCGCCATGCAGGAGAAATACCGCGAGACGTATCTCGACTACAACCGCTTTTCCGTGATCGCGGGCTTTGTGATGTCGGTCGTCGGGCTGCTCGTCTCGGCCGGGTGCTTCGGCTGGGGCGCTTACCGGCTGTGGACGCACGCGATTTCCTACGGCGCGATGATGATGTTCCTGCAGCTGACGACCATGCTGCGCAGCGCGTTTTCCGCGCTCATCGGGCTTGTGCCGTCGGCGATCTCGATCACGACGTCCGCCGGCCGCCTCATGGCCATCGCGGACCTGCCGGAGGAGCCCGGCGCACGCGAGACCGCACCGATCCCGACACCGTGCACGGTGGAGCTGCGCGATGTGACCTTTGCCTATCCCGGCGGCGAGCCGGTGCTCGAGCACGTGGACTTTCACGCCGCGCCCGGCGAGGTCGTGGCGCTCACCGGCCCGTCCGGCGAGGGCAAGACCACGATGATCCGCCTCATGCTCGGTCTGATCCGTCCGGCGGAGGGCAGCGTCAGCCTCACCGGGGCGGACGGACAGCGTCTGCCGGCCTCGGCCGCAACGCGCGCGGCCTTCAGCTATGTGCCGCAGGGCAACACCGTCTTTGCCGGTACGATCGCCGACAACCTGCGCATGGTGCGTCCGGAGGCGACGGATGCGGAGCTCGTCTCTGCGCTCGAGACCGCCTGCGCGTATGATTTTGTGTCCCAGCTGCCGGACGGCATCTATGCCCGCACGGGTGAGCTCGGTCACGGCCTGTCCGAGGGACAGGCGCAGCGCATCGCCGTGGCCCGCGCCGTGCTGCGCGGCACGCAGGTGCTGCTGCTCGATGAGGCCACCAGCGCGCTCGACGAGACCACCGAGCGGCAGATGCTCGCTAACCTCATGCATAGCGGCCGCGTGCAGACGTGCGTGCTCATCACGCACCGCGCTGCGACAGCCGGACGCTGCGACCGCCGCTATGTCCTGCACGGCACGCGCCTGTGCGAGCAGAGCGCGCCGTGACGGCAATGGGCAAGATCGGTAAGTGTTGGCGTAGAAATCGTGGAGGGTATCTATGATCGATCTGCACACACATATTCTTCCGGGGGTCGATGACGGCGCACCGGATCTGGAGACGTCTGTGCTGATGGCCGCCGTGGCGGCGGAGTCCGGTGTGACGCATCTGGTCGCCACGCCGCACAGCAATCAGCGCGGCGCGTTTGAAAACTACGCATCCCCGGCGCTGCAGGTGCGCTTTGACTGCCTGTGCGCGACCGTGCGCGAGGCGGGCATCCCGCTTGAGCTCTCGCTCGGTATGGAGATCTTCGGCACGGGCGACGTGCCAAAGCTTTTGCGCGAGGGGCGGCTGCTGACGATCAATGGTGGGCGTTACCTGCTCATCGAGTTCGGCTTTCACGAAGACCCGCTGCGCATCGAGCGCCTGCTCGATCAGCTGCTTGCGGCCGGGTATTGGCCGGTCGTGGCGCATCCGGAGCGGTATTACGGCCTGCAGCGGATGCCGAACTATCTGTATGACTGGGTCAACCGCGGCGTTGTGCTGCAGGTGAATAAGGGCAGCCTCTTCGGCCGCTTCGGCCGCGGGGCGCAGACTCTGGCCGAGGCGATGCTCACGCACGGGCTCGTCGGCTGCATCGCCAGCGACGCGCACCGCCCGGATGTGCGCACGCCGGAGCTGCTGAGCGCGTGGGACAATTTGGCCGAGCATTTTTCCGAGCGGCTCTCAGAGCAGCTGCTCACACGCAATCCCGAATGGATCCTGCGCAGCGAACCGCTGCCTGCCGGTCGCTTCCGGCCGTTTTTCTGAAGCAATGAGAGAGGTGTTTTTGTGAAGAAACTGACTCCTGTGATCCTGGCAGTCGCGCTGGCGCTGTCTGTTCTGGGCGTGCTTGGCACGCGCATTTATCAGGCGGCTGCCTATGGCGGCGCCGCGCCGGAGATCCTGTTTGACAGCGAGGTCATCTCCGTGACGACCGGCGCGGATGATGCGGCGCTGCTCGCCGGTGTGACGGCGACAGACGCCGAGGACGGCGACGTCACGGCGTCGCTGGTCGTCGAGGGTGTTTCCGGTCGCAACGACGACGGCACGGTGCGCGTCACCTACGCGGCTTTTGACTCGAACCACCATGTGACGAAGGCGACGCGCGCCGTGCGCTACACGGACTATGTAAAGCCGCGCTTCGCGCTCACGCAGCCGCTGGTCTGCCGCACGGGCGGCAACCGCGTCCTGTCGAGCTATGTGACGGCGCACGACAGCATTGACGGCGACCTCTCCGGCCGCGTCAAGATCGCGCTGACCGACGGCAGTTCGCTGGCCATCTCCGGCACGCATACGGCGGAGCTGCGCGTGACCAACAGCCTCGGCGACACGGCGGCCGTGCCCGTCACGGTCGAGGTCACGGCGGGGGACCCCAATCCTGCGCGCATCACGCTCACGGAGTATCTGATCTATCTTCCGGCCGGCAGCGGCTATGCGCCGATGGACTACGTTGCCGGTGTCGGCGATAGCGACAGCAAGAGCGGCGTCACGGCGAGCTCGACCGTGAACAGCAACGAGCCCGGTGTGTATGAGGTGGTCTTCACCTATCGCAGCGGCGGTACCGAGAGCCACACGCGGCAGATCGTCGTGGTGGAATGAGAGGCGGTGGATCGATGGACGAACAGAAAACGCAGACCTCCGCGCAGCCGGAACACATTCCGCTGCTGCTGATCGCGCGGGAGCTGTGGCGCAAGCTCGGGCTGATCCTGATGTTTGCCGCCACGGTCGCCGCCTGCGGCTACATTGCCGCCACGCTGCTCTACCGCCCCGTGTACCAGACGCAGACGACGTTTGTGGTCTCCGTGCGCAACGGCAGCACGGTCTACGCAAACCTCAACACAGCCTCGTCAATGGCGGAGACGCTCTCGACGTTTTTTGAGGGTGACGTGATGCGCAAGTGCATCACCAACGATATCGGCGCGGCCAGCGGCACGATCAAGGCCAAGCAGATCCCCGAGACGAACCTGCTGACGATGACGGTCAGCGCGCCCACGCAGCGCGACGCGCACCGCATCACGCAGAGCGTCCTGCGCAACTATAACGAGCAGGCCAATAAGCTCCTCGGCGACGTGGCGCTTGATGTGCTGTGCCGCCCGACGGTGCCGGTCGCGCCGGCCAACAGCTCCGGCGCTGTGCGCATCGCAAAGCTCAGCGGTCTTGCGGGGCTGCTCGCGGCGGCCTTGTATCTGGCGGTGCGCGTGTATCTGCGCGACACGGTCAAGTGCGAGGCGGACGTGGAGCAGAAGCTCGACACGCGCCTGCTTGCGACCGTGCGCCATGAAAAAAAGTACAAAACGCTGCGCGCACAGTTGTGCCTGCGTAAGCGTAAGACGAGCATCCTCATCACGAACCCGACGACGGGCTTTGCCTTCGTTGAGACGTTCAAGCGCCTGCGCACGCGCGTGGATTACCTGATGCGCCGCGCGCAGGGCAGAACGATCCTGGTCACCTCCCTGCTTGAGGACGAGGGCAAGAGCACCGTGGCCGTGAATCTGGCGCTGGCCATGGCGCGGCGGCACAAAAACGTCCTGCTGATCGATCTGGACATGAAAAAGCCCGCGCTGTACAAGCTGCTCGACTGCCAGCAGGAGGAGTTTTTCCCGCTTGAGACGTATCTGCGCGGCGATGCACCGGTCAAAAAGCTCGTGCGCGAGGATACGCGGCGCGGCATCTATACGATCCTCAGCCGCAAGGGCGTGGGCGATACCGCGCAGCTGCTCGACAGCGCGCGCCTGCACGATCTGCTCACGCAGATGCACACACGCATGGACGTCATCATCATCGACACCCCGCCGATGAGCGCCGGCGGCGACGCCGAGTGCATCGCCGATCTGGCGGATGCGGCCATTCTCGTTGTCCGGCAGGATCAGGCACCGGTGCGCGCACTCAACGACTGCATCGACGTGCTGCGCCGGTCGGATGCCGAGGTGCTCGGCTGCGTATTCAATAACGCCTATGTCGCGTCCGTCAGTGACCGGCAGAGCTACGGTTACGGTTATGGCTATGGCTATGGTTATGGCTACGGTGTGCAGACGGAGGAGAAGCCATGAACGAACACAGACAAGAGAGCACCGTCTGGGCCGCAGACCTGCTGGGGCTGTTTGCGCGCAGCCTCCGCCGCCTGTGGTGGCTGTGTCTGGTGCTGATCGTGCTGTGCACGGCGCTGTTCGGCGGCTATGCCCGCCTGAGCTACCGCGCGCAGTATACGGCCTCGATGACGTTTCTCGTCAATGCCGGCGGCACGGCGCAGTCCGGCACCGGCACGGCGACCGCGGCACAGATGGCCAAGACGTTTCCGTATATTCTCACGAGCGGTCTGCTCGACAGCGCCGTGTGCGCAGACACCGGCCTGACGGTGCTGCCCGCGATCTCCGCGACGTCGGAGGAGGACACGAACCTGTGCACGCTGAGCGTGACCGGCACGGATGCGCAGCAGTGCTATGATGTGCTGCAGTCGGTCATCGTGCATTATCCGGATGTGGCGGAGCTGGTGGTCGGACCGACGGAGCTGGTCATGATGGATCAGACCGGCGTGCCGACGCAGCCGTCGAATCCGTTTTCGTGGCGGCAGCCGCTCGTGCGCGGCGCGGTCATCGGCGCGCTGCTGAGTTTGCTGCTGCTGTATCTGTCCGGCCGTGCGCGTGTGACGGTCATGAGCCGCGACGATTTGCAGCAGGTCACGAGCGCGCGCTATCTCGGTGCGCTGCCAGCGGTGCGCGTCAAAAAGCGCAGCCGCACGACCTCGGCGGCGCTCTCGGAGGCGATGGCGCACAGCAGCGCCTATTGTGAGGCCATGCGCATCGTTTCCATGCGCATCGACAAAGCCATGCAGCGCCATGACTACCGCACCATGCTGGTCTCGAGCGCTGCTCCGGGCGAGGGCAAGACGACGTTCGTGTGCCAGCTTGCCGACGCACTCACGCGGCAGGGTCGGCGCG
>ERZ857750.3450-NODE-3450-length-13251-cov-3.364959_pt1 | contig 13251 bp, 8 predicted proteins | sample MGYA00519915_ERZ857750 | MGnify/ENA primary metagenome ERZ857750 (study PRJEB31778, sample SAMEA3449358) | human gut metagenome | biome: human gut; feature: human-associated habitat; material: faeces | place: United Kingdom | collected 2010/2012 ... | reverse complement strand
CGGAACGAATTCAGAAGAAAACAGAAGTATTCTCTCTGAGAAGAAAATTTAGGAGGATTTATGAAAAAACTTACAGACTACATGGCAGAAGAGCTTTCTGCAGCATTTGAAAAAGCAGGATACGATTCATCCTACGGTAAAGTAGGCGTTTCCAACCGTCCTGACCTTTGCGAATACCAGTGCAATGGTGCCATGGCTGGAGCCAAGGCATATAAGAAAGCACCATTTATGATTGCAGATGACGTAGTGGGCAATCTGACAGATTCCAAAGTATTTTCCATGAAAGAAATGGTAAAGCCCGGATTTATCAACCTGAAAGTCAGCGAAGAGTTTCTTGCAGATTATCTGAAAGAGATGGAGAAGGATGAGAAGCTTGGTGCAGACACAGCCAAAGAGCCGAAGACCATCGTAATCGATTACGGCGGACCGAATGTTGCCAAACCTCTTCATGTAGGTCATCTTCGTTCTGCAATTATTGGTGAAAGTATTAAGAGAATCGGTCGTTTCGTAGGCCATAAGGTGATTGGTGATGTTCATCTTGGTGACTGGGGACTTCAGATGGGACTGATCATTACAGAGCTGAAGCACAGACAGCCGGAGCTTGTATATTTTGATGACAGCTATACAGGTGAATATCCTGCAGAGGCACCTTTTACTATCAGTGAGCTTGAGGAGATTTATCCATGTGCAAGCGGCAAATCCAAGGAGGATGAGGCATACCGTCAGGAAGCACTGGAGGCAACTCATCTTCTTCAGCAGGGTAAGCCGGGGTACATGGCTCTCTGGAACCACATTATGAGTGTTTCTGTTACAGACCTTAAGAGAAACTATGCGAATCTGAACGTATCCTTTGATCTGTGGAAAAAAGAGTCTGATGCGCAGCCTTACATTCCGGACATGGTAGAGATGATGAAGGAAAAAGGCTTTGCATATGAGGATCAGGGAGCGCTTGTTGTAGACGTTAAAGAAGAGACCGATACCAAGGAAATCCCGCCATGTATGCTTCTGAAATCAGATGGAGCATCTCTTTATACTACTACAGACCTTGCCACAATTGTAGAGCGTATGAAGCTGTTCCAGCCAGATGAGATCCTTTACGTTGTTGACAAACGTCAGGAGCTTCATTTTATCCAGGTCTTCCGCTGCGCAAGAAAGACCGGTCTTGTGAAAGAGGACACAAGGCTTTCCTTCCTTGGCTTCGGTACTATGAATGGAAAAGATGGCAAACCGTTCAAAACAAGAGAGGGCGGTGTTATGCGCCTTGAGAACCTGATTGCCGATATTGATGAGGAAATGTTCACAAAGATCGTAGAGAACAGAAGTGTCCGTGATAAAGATGCAAGAGATACTGCTAAGATTGTAGGTCTGGCAGCAATTAAATATGGCGATCTTTCCAATCAGGCTACCAAGGATTATATTTTTGATGTAGACCGCTTCACCTCTTTCGAGGGAAATACAGGTCCGTACATCCTTTATACAATCGTTCGTATCAAATCCATCCTGAACCGTTATGTGGAAGCAGGCGGAAATCTTGAAGCAGGTGAGATCCTTCCGGCATCTAACGGCAGCGAGAAGAACCTGATGCTTCAGCTCAGTGGATTTGGAAGTATGATCGAGAGTGCATTTGAGGAAAAAGCTCCGCATAAAATCTGTGCATATATTTATGAGGTTTCCAATGCATTCAACAGCTTTTATCATGAGACCAAGATCCTCAGCGAAGAGAATCAGGCGCAGAAGGAATCCTATATCCGTCTTCTGCAGCTGACCAAGAGAGTGCTTGAGACAAGTATTGATCTTCTTGGATTCGAGGCACCGGATAAGATGTAATAAAATAATAAGCAGATTATGAGGGCATGGTCTGTGGTATGGAGCTGCGGCACTTTCTGGAAAAGCTGGAAGTGAGCGGCTCCTTTTTTCTTTACGCAAGCGACGTGACCAGGTTCATGCCTGCATGAGACGCTGACGGCTGCTGCGATAAGAGGTAAAGCTTACATAGTGTGTTTTGTCTCATTTTTGTATCGTTATGCTTTAAGGCAGAAAGGAAATGTCAGATGAAAGCGAAACATCATACAAACTTTCAGCCGGACAGGGTGCTTTCTTATTTTCAGAAAGAATGGAAAGTGCTTCTGGCAGTGACTGTATCCGGTTTGATCTATAATATCGGTCTTCTGGCAGGCCCCTGGTTTGAGGGGAAAATGACCGGCTGCCTGGTGGATATCCTGAAAGGGGCTGACCAGTTTTCAGATATGCTGGTTCTGGTGCTGGGCTATGTGACCGCCATTGCAATTGTCCAGACTGCCAGGTATATCAAGCGGTTTTATGTGCGGCGTTTTGCCAACAATGTAAATCGCAGGATGAAAGAAATACTGTACGCCAGTCTGGTAAGGAAAAGCCGTGCAAGTCTTCGGGAAGAGGGCGAGGGAAGCATTATGACCAAGGCAATCCTGGATGTGGATGACTGCGTAGAGGGAATGCGCAAATTCACTACGGAGATTTTTGATACAGGAGTTGCTCTGGCTGCTTATGCAGGAATGCTTTTGTGGTATGATTTCAGGCTTGCCTTGCTTTGCATGATTTTCCCGCCGGTTTCTTATATGACGGCGGAAAAAATGAAAAAAATGATCCAGATAACCGGAACTGCATACAAAGAGCAGTCTGGACATTTAAGTACAGCGACTCTGGATCGGGCGGAAAATGCTGTTACATACCGTGTTTTTGGATGTGAAGAGGATCGCCGCAAGGCATATGAAGAAAATCTTACCGCTTATGAAAAGTCAGCAGTAAAAGCGAATATCTGGAATTCCATCATGCCGCCTTTGTACCGGATCATTTCCATGACCGGGGTACTGTTTATCCTGTATTTTGGACAGAAAAATGTTCTGGGAACAGGCTGGAGCACATGGACGATTGCATCTTTTACTACTTTCCTGGCATGTTTTGTGAAGCTGTCCGTGAAGTCATCCAGTGCAGCGAAGCTGTTTAATGCAGTGCACAAGGCGCAGATTTCCTGGAAGCGTATTAAGCCGCTTTTGACAAAGCAGGAAGAAATTCCAAAGAGTGAGAAAAATGTGTCTGGAATTCTGGAAAATGGGAAAGTGGAAAAGATCGAAAATGTGTCTGCTAAACATGCAGAAGAAACATTGTCGCAGAAGGAACTATCTCAGCTAGAGATAGCCCAGTCAGAAATTCGTTACAGGAACGTAAAACAATTGCAGGTCCGTCATCTGAATTTTGCTTATCCGGATGGGAAACAGATTCTGAAGGATATTTCCTTCAAAGCTGAAAAAGGGCAGATAATCGGAATTACCGGACCAGTGGCCTGCGGAAAGTCTACTTTGGGAAAAGTATTTTTGTGCGAGTATCCATATGAAGGTCAGATTCTTGTGGATGGCAAAGAGCTTCAGAATATGCCCCCATCCTGGCAGACGAATATCATAGGCTATCTTGGTCATGATCCGGAGCTGTTTAACGACAGCGTGGAAAACAATGTGCTTATGGGTGAACAGAAAAAGACAGAGGATTTCCTGAAAATGGTTTGCATGGCAGAAGAAGTAAATGAGATGGATGATGGTTTACAGACTCTGGTAGGAAATGGTGGCGTACGTCTTTCGGGCGGACAGGGAAAACGTCTGGCTCTTGCAAGAACTCTTTGCCACAAAAAAACGGTTCTGATTCTGGATGATCCTTTTTCGGCTTTGGATAAGAGCACCGAGAGACAGATTTTTGCCAATTTGAAAGCACAGGCGAAAGAGAATATTGTGCTGCTGATTTCCCACCGTCTGTATCTGTTTCCGCAGATGAATCAGATCATCTGGATGGAAGATGGAAAAACAGTGGTGGGTACGCATGAAGAATTGCTTGAGAAGGTACCGGAGTATAAGAAATTATTTACTGAGGAAGGAGGTGCAGAGAGTGAAGACAGACAGAAATAAGAACAACGTGAAATTAGAAGAAAATATGATTTTGGAAAAGAGCAGAAGGTCAGATGCAAATGTTTTTCCGGTAGAAAACAAGGGAAAAGGGAAAATTGCAAAAGCGAAAAAAAGACAGGTAAAAGGTGTGATCTGGAAAACAGTTCTGCAGCAGAAATGGCTGTCTATGGGTATTGTCTTTGCTGTAGCAGGCGCAGTGGTAACGGCTCTTATCCCGCCGCTGATCCTGGCAAAAATCGTAGATACAGTCACAGCGGGAAAAGCCGTGACATTCTGGGTGATTTTCCTTTATTTTGCAATGCTTGCACTTACCGGATTCATGGAATCTGCCAGGGAAGGTCTGCTTACCGTATTTGGGCAGAAAATCACACATGCACTTAGAAGCAGCCTTATGGAAAAATTCATATGCCTTACTTCTGACAAACTGACAGGGCTGGAACCTGGAACTCTGGCTTCACGCTTTGTTGGTGATGTAGATACTGTGGAAAATCTTTTTACCTCAGGGATCATCAGCATGTTTGCTGACGCCTGCAAGATTATCAGTATTCTGGTGGTGATCTGGTTTGAAAATAAGGGTCTCGCTGTGGTGCTTCTTGTAATACTGCCATTTCTTTTCTGGTTTACCAGACATGTGCAGAAAAACATGCTGGCAGCCCAGATCGAAAATCGTAAGGCTGTGGGAAGAGCCTCTGGACATGTGCCGGAAACCCTTCATAATATCCGTACCATCCATTGCCTTGCCAGGGAAAAATATATGGAAGAGCGTTACGATACTTATATCGGTGAAAGTTACCAGGCAATGGAGAGAACCAATTTTTATGATGCAGTATATTCACCGGTGATCTTGATTTTAAATGCAGTCGTGGTTGCAACTGTGATGCTGCTTTCAGCATCTGGAAATAAGATGGTGCTCACGTTTTTTGGAATGTCTGCGGGAACTGCAGTGGCTGTGATCAACTATATTTCACAGATTTTTTCGCCGGTGGAAAGTCTTGGAATGGAGATTCAGACCATCCAGTCCGCGGTAGCTGGAATCCATAGGATTAATGAATTCTTTGGGCTGGAGGAGAAAGAAAATGGCGCACAGGAGAATGGAGATACCGAGAAAACCTGGAATAATCCGGCAACAAAAATAGAAGAAAACAGAAATGAAAAGATTAGCCGAAAGGAAGCGATGGCTGATATGGAAGAAAGGCACAGACTGGGAGCTTCTGGCAGTAATAGTTTTCCGTTTGTAGAATTCCGGAATGTAACCTTCGGCTATGATGAGCATGTGGTGCTGGAACATCTGAATTTCAAGGTGATGGATACCGATCAGGTGACTCTACTCGGACGAACTGGTGCAGGAAAGAGTACGATATTGAAGCTGCTTCTTGGACTTTATGAGCCGGATCAGGGACAGGTACTGCTCCACGGCATTCCGGCAACGGCTGTGAGGGCTGGAGAACGACGGAAACTCTTTGGATACGTAGAGCAGACTTTTCACATGGTGCCGGGAACCGTACGCGACCAGATTACATTATATGATGACCGGATCTCTGAGCGTCAGGTAAAGGCTGTTGCAGAGCTTACAGGTTTAAAAGAGGCGATTGAGAGTCTGGAAAATGGTTACGATACTTATTGCACCCCGGAGATTTTTTCCCAGGGACAGTGGCAGCTGCTATCCATCGCCAGGGCAGCAGTGGCAGAGCCCAAACTGCTTCTTCTGGATGAGATTACTGCAAACCTGGATGCGGAGACAGAGAAGGCTGTTCTGGCCGCATTGAAACGTGTGGCAAAGGATCGTACCGTTATTTCCATTTCACACAGAACGTCCGCAGAACTGGGAAGGACGATTCAGATTTAATCTGAGATTGTGAAAAGCACTTATAAAATTTTTATAAAGTGCTTTTCACAGTGGACTTTAAATGTTATAATTCTAATTACATTCTTAAATGTCTGATTCGAAGCTTTTTCAATCGCGCTTCGGAATAGCGGACATTTCATAATCACTAATTTTTTATCTTATTTATATTTATCATTTGCCGGAGATCGCCGACAGTATTCACTTAATTTATGCAGACAACGAGCTAGAGCCTGTTTGAAAAATCATTCCCGCAATCTGCACGCCCCACTTTGCGGGAGATTTCACCCGAATTCGGTTGCCGTAGCCCGCTACGGCGCCCTCATCCGGGCGAAATCTCCCACAAATTGTGACGCACATCTTGCAGAAAGCCTTTTTCAAACACGCTCTAAAGCCTGTGCTTGCGTCAGACCTTGAAGCGTGTTTTGTCTCATTTTTGTTATTGAAAATAGTTACATGTTTTTATGAAAAAGAGGTGATTATCATCAATCTTACAGGTATGATCTTGAAAATGCGTTACTGTATCCTGGAGCAGGTGGGCGCAGGTGGGGAGGGGCATTTGTACCTTGCCAGGGATATGGAGCTTGGAAATTACTGGGCAGTAAAAGAGCTTCCCCTTGAGAAAAAACGTGAAGCCAGATTGCTGCGGCTTCTGGAACATCCATCCATTCCACGGATGGTAGATTATGTGGAAAATGGAGATCACTGTTATCTGATCATGGAATATATTCGTGGAAAGTCCCTTGGACAGATGTTAAAGGAGGGACATGTTTTTGTAGCGGATGAGCTTCTTTCCTACGGAGACACTGTGCTTGCAGTTCTGGAATATCTTCATGGGCAAAAGCCGCCGGTATATTATGGGGACTTGAAACCGGATAATCTTATGCTTTCAGATTCGGGCAAATTGTATCTGGTGGATTTTGGGAGCGCGGTGTTTGGATTTGGAGAAAATCAGCGGATCTGTATGGGAACAGAAGGCTTTGCAGCTCCAGAACAATATGAGGGAAAAGTAAACAGCTCCAGTGATCTTTATGCTTTGGGAAAAACATTACAGGCGCTGGCAGGAAAAAACTGGTTATCTGTTTTGTGGAAAGTTCCTGGGTTTGCTTTGTTTCTCTATAAATGTACCCGGCCTCAGGGGAAAAGACGATTTGAAAATGCGGCACAGGCAAGAAAAATGCTTTCTGGTATAGGAAAAAGAAAAGGGCTTGCCAGAAAAAATGCAGCGGTGGTGATTGGAACTACGGGGATTTTGCTGGCTGCAGGTGTATTTCTTGCAGGATCAGAGCAGCAGGCAGCTTTCGAAAGTGCATTGGCAGAAGTAACGAAAGGATATTACGAGATAGAGGAAAATGAGTCCTCTTCGTTGTCAAAGAAATTTGCAGCAGAAGCGGATAAAAAAAGTACAGACAAAGAAGCAGATAAATTTCTTCTTAAAAAATGCGAGCATGCAGAAAGTGCTTTGCAAAAACTGCAAAAAGAATATACGAAAGATGAAGAGCAGAGAAAATTGCTTTTATTATTGGCGGTAAATGCGGAACTTCAGAAAGAGTGGGAACGGGCCGCCGTGTATTATGAGCAGCTGCTTTTGTATGCGCCGGAATTTGCAGAAGGGTATGGGAAATATGGACTGTTCCTTTTGCGAAGAGGTCAGAAGAATTCCAGCAGGAGACTTTATGTTTTATACAGAAGCAGTAAGGCAGATGGGACGGATTGTAAGAGCGTTGAAATCTGGGAAAAACAGATGGAAAGTGAAACAGGTGAGGGAAAATGAAAAGATGGAGAAGCATAAGGAGAAAAATTGCGAAAAATTCAAATCGAAAAGGTATATATTCGCACAGCATCTGGAATAACTTTCGGAAACCTGGAATTTATCTGATGGTGACAGTGATTTTACTTATTACCAAAGTTGGTATACTTTACACTTATGGTGGGGAATTTGGAGGATTTGATATCGATATTGGTGCTGATGAAGGTATATTTGATAATTGGGAGGAGGCTGAAGGAAATCAGGAAACTACGGAGCCAGAGCAGAAAGAAAATGGGAGCAGTAATGGTAATGCGAGTAATAACAACAGCAATAATGACAGCGCGAATGGCGGTACTAGCAGTAATGACATAGAAAATGACGGTAATAATAACAGTCATAATAGCGGCAGCAGTAACGATAACAACAGCGGGAATAATAACAGTAACAACAATAATAACAATAATAACAATAATAGCAACGCAGGAGCTGGCTTGTCGAAAACAGAGAACGGTGACAACACAGGTGATAAGGAGGGCTGGGAAAAACCTCAAGCTGCGGGTTCTGAGAGAAGACCAAAAGAAAATAGGAAAGAAATAAAGAAAGAAAACAGTGTCACGGCAGCCTCACCGGCAAACAAAAACGCAGAGAATAAGAAAACGAATATAAATGTAGACAACAGTGCCAATGGAACTGAGTCTAAAAGCAATACTACAAAAAACACTCCTCGTGTAAAGAAGGATAGCTCAAAAAGCAAAGAAGAAAAGTCAGAAGATACCGCAGCAGATGAAAATATAAGTGAAAGCAGGATTACTGCCAGAGAAACAAAGAATACTTATCGGAAAAAAGAGAATAGGGTCAAAGCAAAAATTACGGAAAGTTCCAAAAAAGAAAATACCAGTGAGCACTTGAAACTCACAGGGGCCGGCACGGTTTTTACAGCAGTAGGAATGGCAAAGACATCTCATGGACTTGGATTCTATAACAGAAATGATGAAAATAGAGAAAAAAATGAAAACATAAATAAAAACAATAACATAAATGATAATGAAAATGGCACAATACGTTTTGTACACGAAGAAACAGTCCCTGTAAATGAATATCCTGAAATACAAGTTATAAGAACTACCGGTGAGCAGGATGTTACAATTCTGTCTTTGAACTTAAATGGTGATGAGATTTTCTGGCACCAGAAGGGGGATACCCTTATATTTGACCAGCCGATTACAGCGAAGGAAAATACTGTGAAAGTGATTGCTGTAATAGATGGGAGAAGAATTGTGCATATGCCTATATGGGAGTTTTGAAAGTGTGCATCAATTGTTACTGGTCACGGAGTGAATGGTAACCATTAACTAAGATTTTGCCATCTGGACGTTATAAAGAAATGATGTTATAATTAACACTCATATAGCGAAAGACTTGAAAAATCAACGACAAAAATTACATGACGGTACAGGAGGCAAAACACAGATGTACAAAGCTATTTTATTTGATCTGGACGGAACTCTCACCGATTCCGGGGAGGGAATCACCAAATCCGTACAGTATGCTCTGGAGAAGGTTGGAAAACCAGAACCAGATCTTCAGAAGCTGCGCATTTTTGTGGGACCGCCCCTTTTGGAGCAGTTTCAGGAATATGCAGGAATTGACGAAGAAACGGCAAGAAAGGCAGTTGAGATTTACAGAGAACGATACGCACCAGTGGGGATTTATGAGAATGAACTGTATCCTGGCATTCCGGAAATGTTATCCGGACTGAAACAAAGAGGATACAAGCTTGCTATTGCGTCTTCCAAACCGGAGAATTTCGTGAAGATCGTTGCGGAATATTTCCACATTGATTCTTATTTTGACGAGATGGTTGGAAGTGAGCCTGAGGGTAGACGAACCAATAAGACAGAGGTGATCGAGGAAACTCTGAAGCGGCTGGGATTTTCTGAACACCGTGACCAGGTGATCATGGTGGGGGATAAAGAGCATGATGTATTTGGGGCAAGACGCGCCGGATTGGAATGCATTGCAGTTTCCTATGGTTACGGAACCGAAGAAGAACTGAAAAATGCCCATCCTTTTAAAATTGTGAATTCGGCAGAGGAAATACTGGATTTTTTCGCCTGAGCCCCAGAAGAAAACAGAAAATGCCGGTTTTGGCATGGAAGTGTCTGTATCCGGTGGGAATCCATTTTGTGCTTTCCCAGCTTGTCTCCTATCTGGGACTGTATTTTCTGGTGCAGCGGACTGGTGCAGATATGAGTGCATATTACCAGCATGTGCTTATGCTGACTGGTCTGACAGGGATTCTGGCTGCAGTTCCCTGCATATTGTTGTATCGGGGCGATTTTTCAAGAAGAAAAGAAACCGGGATATTATATCCTGCAGCTGATCGTCACCTTCCTGTTCCTGAAATTCTGGGGTTTCTTATAATTGGCGCATTTCTTGGTCAATATGGAAACATTCTGGTAGGGCTTTTTCAGCAATATTTGAATCCGGAAGCTTATCAGGAAACTCAGTCCCTGATTTCCGAGGGGAAAAGTATCTGGAGTCTGATTTTCTGGATGGGGATTGCAGCACCTTTTGCAGAAGAGGTTATTTTCCGCTGGCTGGTATTTCTTCGTATGAGAGATAATATGCGCGTGATCACAGCTGCACTGTTTTCAGGACTGACATTTGGAATTTACCATATGAATCTGCTCCAGGGAGTGTATGCAACTATTATGGGATTGCTTTTCGCATTGATCCTGGAATGGAGAGGGAATCTGTTTGCCAGTGTGTTTCTTCATATGGGGGCAAATATCTGGAGCCTGCTGGTCAGTGATGTGATGCTGTACATGCTGGATCATACAGGAGCCACATCCGTAATTGCACTGAATCTGTTTCTTGTTTTTGCAGGAACTTATGGTATCTGGAGATGCTATAAGAATTATCAGAAACGAGGATGTACGAGGCTGATATAAAGCATAATCAGAAATATATTAAGAAAAATAGAAGACCTTCTTACAAAATCCTGGAAAAACAGGGGAGATTGTGAGAAGGTTTTTTGTTGGCGCATTCCACTTTATAAACATTTAAGAATTTCCCGTCTTGAATTTAAAGTACACATATGCTATCTTAAGTGTATTAAATGTATTAATACACTTAGAAAGGAGGAAGCATGTCTATGATCGTTTTGGATTATCAGGACAGAAGGCCACTGTACGAGCAGGTGGAGGAGAAATTTCGGAATCTGATCCTGATGGGAGTACTGGAGCCAGGCTCTAGAATGCCCTCTGTGCGGCAGCTGGCCATGGAATTATCGATCAACCCCAACACCATCCAGCGTGCTTACATGCAGCTGGAACAGGAGGGACTGATCTACCCGGTTAAAGGAACAGGAAACTTTATCGCAGACAGTGAAGAAGTGCGTAAACTTAGCAAAGCTTCCTATATAAAAGAACTGAAAACCCTGATCCGGAAGGGAAAGGCTATGGGAATGGAAGCGGAAGAGCTGATCTACATTATTAGGGAGTGTTACAAGGAGGAGAAGCCATGATAGAAGTCAAAGAATGCAGTAAGGCGTTTGGCACTGTCAAAGCGGTCAATAAAGCAACTCTGGATGTTGGGGTGCGGGAAGTGTTTGGTCTTGTGGGCAGTAACGGCGCCGGGAAAAGCACCCTGCTTCGGATGATGGCTGGAATTATAAAGCCAGATGAAGGGGAAATCCAGATTGACGGTATGCCAGTGTATGAAAATGAAGAAGCAAAGAAACTGTTTTTTTATATCTCAGATGATAGTTATTTTCCGACAAATTATACAGCAATGGATCTGGTGCGCTTTTACCGGAACTTTTATCCTCAGTTCCGAACCAGGTTTTTTCATGAACTGATGGAACAATTCCATCTGGAAGAAAATCGCAGAATTGCAACTTTTTCCAAAGGTATGAAAAAACAGGTTCTGGTAATCATCGGTGTGTGCGCGGCAACGAAATATCTGTTTTGCGATGAGACCTTTGATGGCCTTGATCCGGTAATGCGTCAGGCAGTAAAGAGCCTGTTTGCGGCGGAGATTATGAACCGGGAATTTACTCCTGTGATCGCGTCTCACAATCTGCGCGAACTGGAGGATATCTGCGACCATGTCGGGCTTTTGCATAAAGGGGGGATTCTTCTTTCCAAAGACCTGGAAGACATGAAATTTCACATTCACAAGATACAGTGTGTGCTTAGTGGAAGACAGCAGGAAAAAGAACTGGAAAAGGAACTTCAGGTTTTGAAGGTGCAGCATCAGGGTTCTCTTCTTATGATAACAGCCCGGGGAACCAGAAGTGAGATCATAGAGAAGATCCAGGCCAAAAATCCTCTCTTTATGGAGGTGCTTCCTCTGACCCTGGAGGAAATTTTTATCAGTGAAACGGAGGTGGCAGGCTATGAAATCAAAAATTTATTCTAGCAGATATATGAAGGTAACATCAAAAGGGCTGGTGTGGATACCGGCTTTTGTGACCATTGGATTTCTTCTGGCCTTTCCGGTGGCAGAGCTGATCATGCTGGGAAACTGGTTTGGAATGGGATATACCACCAGGGAGATCAATGCACTTTATGCAAATCTGTGGCAGGATGGATTTATGATCACCGGACTTGCAGTTGCAGCAGTTGCAGCATTGTTTAACGGAATCAGCCAGTTCTGGTATCTCTATTCACCGCGGAAAATTGATTTCTATCACAGTCTTCCGGTGAAACGAAGCAGAATGTTCTGGCATAAGACTTTGCAGTCCCTTTTGTATTATTTGCTTCCATATCTGGCAATGGAATTTTTCTCCGTCTGCATCGGGGCAATGAGGGGATTTTTCAGCCTTCATCTTATGAAACTGGCATTTTTGATGATGGTATTTCATTTGCTTTTATATCTGCTTTTGTATTTTTCGGTTGTGTTGGTAATCTGCATTACCGGTCATCTGCTTATGGGAGCTCTTCTGCTTATTGCAGTGGCTGCTTATGGACCGGTGCTTTCTGTTACTCTGCAGTTTTACGAATATGCCTTTTATTATACCAGCAGTGCAGGTGTCTATGGCTTTATAAAAGGCTTGAGAGAAATGGCGTCACCAGTCATCCTTGCCTACACCTTTGTGGGAAAATATGCAGAAGGAAATTATGGTGGCATTCTGGGAATTGTGCTTCTGGTGACAATCGCTTTTGGCGTTCTTGGATATTATGCATTTGTATACAGAAAATCCGAAAGAACCGGTATGGCCTTTGTTTTTCCATGGGTTGGGAAAATCATAAGATTTATGATTGTGGTTCCCGGAGGACTTGGAATCGGACTTATTTTCTATATGCTTCCAAGTGACAATTCCAGAATTGTATGGTGGATTTTCGGATTGATTTTTGGAACCCTTCTTTCAGGTGGAATCATGGGAATTGTTTATTACAGGGATTTCCGAAAATTTTTCTCCAATAAAATACAGTTTGTGGTAAGCGGGGCCTGTGTAGCATTTGTGGCCTGTATGTTCTTATTTGACCTGACTGGATACGACAACTATATCCCTTCTTATGATAAAATCGAAAATATTGCAGCTGAATTTATGGATGGCGGTGGATGGGAGAATACTTATAGCGTTGAAATAAATGAAGATGGCAAGATTTCCACACAGGATTCCGGATATTATAGGAATGGAGATCTTCTGGGCAATAATCTGGGCATTAGTCCTGATATTTATGCATGGGTGGAGCGGATTGTGAAGGAAAATAAGG
>ERZ857750.3448-NODE-3448-length-13259-cov-4.991518_pt1 | contig 13259 bp, 9 predicted proteins | sample MGYA00519915_ERZ857750 | MGnify/ENA primary metagenome ERZ857750 (study PRJEB31778, sample SAMEA3449358) | human gut metagenome | biome: human gut; feature: human-associated habitat; material: faeces | place: United Kingdom | collected 2010/2012 ... | reverse complement strand
AGGTATGCGTGGATTGATGGCTGATACAACTGGTCATACAATCGAGTTGCCTATCACTTCAAACTTCCGTGAAGGACTTGACGTACTGGAGTATTTCATGTCTGCCCATGGAGCACGTAAAGGTATGTCTGATACAGCTCTTCGTACAGCCGATTCAGGATATCTGACAAGACGTCTTGTTGACGTATCTCAGGAGCTGATCATTCATGAAGTAGACTGTGCAAAGAAAGATGCACCGATTCCTGGAATTTATGTAAAAGCATTCATGGATGGAAAAGAAGAAATCGAAAGTCTTCAGGAGCGTATTACAGGACGTTACCTGTGCTATGACATTGTAGATAAAGATGGCAATGTTCTTGTTAAGAAGAACCATATGGTAACACCAAAACGTGCAGAACTGATCTGCAAGAAGGGTGTAAATGAGAACGGAGAGCCATTAACACAGATTAAGATCCGTACAATCCTTACATGTCGCTCACACAGTGGCGTATGTGCAAAATGTTATGGAGCCAACATGGCAACAGGTGAGCCGGTACAGGTTGGAGAGGCTGTCGGAATTATTGCTGCTCAGTCAATCGGAGAGCCTGGTACACAGCTTACAATGAGAACATTCCATAATGGTGGAGTTGCCGGTGGAGATATCACACAGGGACTTCCTCGTGTCGAGGAGCTTTTTGAGGCAAGAAAGCCTAAGGGACTTGCAATCATCACAGAGATTGCAGGAACTGCGAATTTGAACGACACGAAGAAGAAACGTGAGATTATCGTAACAAATCATGAGACAGGTGAATCAAAAGCATATCTGATTCCTTATGGATCACGTATTAAGGTAGCAGACGGAGCAGAACTTGAGGCCGGTGATGAGCTGACTGAAGGTAGTATCAATCCGCATGATATCTTAAGAATTAAAGGCATCCGTGCAGTTCAGGATTACATGATCCAGGAGGTACAGAGAGTTTACCGTCTGCAGGGTGTTGAGATCAACGATAAGCATATCGAGGTTATCGTTCGCCAGATGCTTAAGAAGATCCGTATCGAGGAGTCTGGAGATACAGAGTTCCTTCCGGGAACAAATGTAGACAGACTTGAGTTCGAGGATGTGAATGAGGTACTGGAGGCAGAAGGAAAAGAACCTGCAATCGGAGAGCCGATCATCATGGGTATTACGAAGGCTTCTCTTGCAACCAATTCCTTCCTGTCAGCCGCTTCTTTCCAGGAGACAACAAAGGTTCTGACAGAGGCAGCAATCAAAGGAAAGATCGATCCGCTGGTAGGTCTGAAAGAGAACGTAATCATCGGAAAACATATCCCGGCTGGTACAGGTATGAGAAAGTATCGTGATATCAGACTGAATAGTGAGTTATCTATGGATGACGATCTGTTCTTTGAAGAAGGATTAGATGATGATGACGATTTAGATATTCTGGATACAGATTTTTCAGATGATGATCTGTTAGAAGAAAATGAACTTACAACAGAAGAATAAGACTTGCGTAAGAGTTTTGAATGAAAGTACCGCCGCACGAATTCGTGCGGTGGTACTTTTTTGTTGCCAAGCATACGACAAAAAGGTCCGGTGGACCTTTAGGCTGCCCGTGCTGGAGCAGCCTAAAGTGCATTATGCACAAAAAAATAGAAATGATGTATGAACAATTAATAAAAAACATAAAAAGATAGTCAAGACAAACTTTTTTGATAAAATATTATTGACAATGATTATCATTAACAATATAATAAGTGATGGAAATGATAATCAGTTTCAAATCGTGCGAGGTAATATATATGAGCCAAGAAGAGAGATTTCAAGAAGTATTAAATCAATTAAAGAAAGCTGGCTATCGGATTACCGAACAGAGAAAGCTTCTTTTACACATTATATTGAATAATGAATACTCCTCTTGTAAGGAGATTTATTATGCGGCAAAGAAGCAGGATGACAAAGTCGGAATTGCAACTGTGTATCGTACTGTGCAACTGTTGGAAGATATGGAACTGATCCATAAAGAGATGGTTGTGAGAATTTAGCGAGGAGAAGGAGTGGATTATGATGCCGTTAACGATGTTAAATCCAGGCGAAAGTGCATCTATCGTCCGGGTAGGTGGAAATGAAGAAACAAAAAGATTCCTGGAGAATCTCGGATTCGTAGCTGGAAGTGAGGTGAAAGTTATTTCCAGTAACGAGGGTAACATAATTGCCCAGATCAAAGAATCACGAGTTGCAGTCAGCAAAGGAATTGCTAATAAAATAATGGTCTAGGAGGAACGGGAGAATGACTTTAAAAGATGTGAAAGTTGATCAGACAGTATCCGTAGTAAAGCTTCATGGAGAGGGAGCTACAAAAAGAAGAATTATGGATATGGGAATCACAAAAGGAACCAGCATTTATGTCCGTAAAGTAGCACCACTTGGTGATCCGGTGGAAGTTACTGTACGTGGATATGAATTGTCTCTGAGAAAAGCAGATGCAGAGATGATCGAAGTTAAATAATTAATTAGAGAGTAAAACAGGAGGATGTAAAAAATGGGAGTGAAGATAGCACTTGCCGGAAACCCGAATAGTGGTAAGACAACACTTTTCAATGCTTTGACAGGTTCCAATCAGTTCGTTGGTAACTGGCCTGGAGTTACTGTTGAGAAAAAAGAAGGAAAATGGAAGGAAGACAAAGAAGTTGTAATTATGGACCTTCCAGGTATCTATTCTTTATCACCATATACATTGGAGGAAGTTGTAGCCAGAAATTATCTGATCACAGAGCGTCCGGATGCAATCCTGAATATCGTAGACGGAACAAACCTGGAGCGTAACTTATACCTTACAACTCAGTTACTTGAGCTTGGTATCCCGGTTGTTATGGCAATTAACATGATGGATATTGTACGCAAGAATGGTGATGAGATCAACACAAAGAAACTTGCTGAGAAGCTTGGCTGTGAAGTTGTAACAATTTCTGCTCTGAAAGGTGATGGAATTAAAGATGCAGCTTCAAGAGCAGTAAAGCACGCCGGACAGAAAGCCGGACAGGAATCTGTGCATGAGTTCGCACCGGAAGTTGAGAACTACCTGAATGAGATTGAAGGCAGACTTGGATATGAAATTCCGGAAGAGCAGAAAAGATTTTACGCGATCAAATTATTTGAGCGTGACGATAAGATCAAAGATGCTATGAAAAATGCACCGGACGTTGAAGATATCATTGCTCGTGCAGAGAAAGAGATGGATGACGATGCAGAGAGTATCATCACAAATGAGAGATACAGTTTCATTGGTTCTATTATCGGAGACTGCTTAAAGAAGAATAAAACACAGGAACTGACAACATCTGATAAGATTGACCGTATCGTAACAAACAGATGGCTTGCACTTCCAATCTTTGCAGCAGTTATGTGGCTTGTATATTATGTGTCTGTAACAACAGTAGGTTCTATATTGACAGACTGGACAAATGATACATTGTTTGGTGAGTGGATCATTCCGGCAGCTCAGAGCTTCTTTGAAGGAATCGGATGTGCGGACTGGTTAACAGGTCTGATCGTAGACGGAGTTATCTCCGGAGTTGGTGCTGTACTTGGATTCGTACCTCAGATGCTTGTATTATTTATTTTCCTTGCATTCCTTGAGTCTTGCGGATACATGGCACGTATCGCATTCATCATGGACCGTATTTTCCGTAAGTTCGGACTTTCCGGAAAATCATTTATCCCGATGCTGATCGGAACAGGTTGTGGAGTTCCTGGAGTTATGGCTTCCCGTACGATCGAGAATGACCGTGACCGTAAGATGACTGTTATGACAACAACATTTATCCCTTGCGGAGCGAAACTTCCAATTATCGCCCTGATCGCCGGAGCACTTTTCGATGGCGCTTCATGGGTAGCACCAAGTGCTTACTTTGTTGGTATCGCAGCAATTATCTGCTCTGGTATCATCTTGAAAAAGACAAAGATGTTCGCAGGAGATCCGGCACCATTTGTTATGGAGCTTCCTGCATATCATATGCCGACAGTTGGTAACGTTCTTAGAAGTATGTGGGAACGTGGCTGGTCATTTATCAAAAAAGCTGGTACAATTATTACATTATCAACAATCGTTGTTTGGTTCTTATTGAACTTCGGTTGGACAGATGCTGGATTCGGAATGCTGAACTTCGATGGACTTGAGGGAGCAGCTATGGAGGCAGCACAGGCAGAGTGTGTTCTTGCTAAGATCGGTAACTTGATTTCCTGGATCTTCACACCACTCGGATGGGGAGATTGGAAGATGACTGTAGCTGCTATTACAGGACTTGTAGCGAAAGAAAACGTTGTAGGTACATTCGGACAGCTCTTTGGATTTGCAGAAGTTGCAGAAGACGGACAGGAAATCTGGGGAACACTTGCAAACAGCATGTCACAGATTGCAGCTTACTCATTCCTCGTATTCAATCTTCTGTGTGCACCTTGCTTCGCAGCAATGGGAGCTATTAAGAGAGAGATGAACAACGCAAAATGGTTCTGGTTCGCAATCGGATATCAGTGCTTACTTGCTTACCTCGTATCTCTTTGCATCTTCCAGTTTGGTACACTCTTCACAGGTGGCGGATTCGGTATTGGAACAGTAGCTGCAATCGTAATTCTGATCGGTTTCCTTTACATGCTGTTCCGTCCTTACAAAGAGAGTACATCACTTAAGGCTAATACAGTTTCAAGTGTAAAAGCAGCATCAAAATAATGATTATAATGTCGAAAAGTCTTTCTTCACCTGTGCTTGCACAAAGGTGAAGAAATGACCTTGAGACATAACATAAATAAGCAGAAAGAAGGAGATTTTATGATGGCATTGGCAGCACAGACAAGTATATTGTCTACAGTGATTGTAGCACTTGTAATAATTGCGATTGTAGCATGGATCATAAGAGGCATGATACAAAAGAAGAAGAGAAGTGGTACATTTATCGGATGTGATTGTGGGTGTGCCAATTGTCCACACTCCTGTCATAATCCAAAGAATAGTAATAGTCAGAGTGGCTGCGGCGGCTGTGGCGGGTGCTAGTCTGGAAAATGTATGACTTAGATTTAAGTTATATGATGTAAAATAATCTTATGTGTGAATAAATGTGTGAATAGACAGGGAAATCCTTGCAGATGAGTTTCATTTGCAGGGATTTTCTTTTGCGCTTTGCTCTTTTCAATGGGACACAAATAGGGTAAAATAAATGCTAGGTGAATATGATGAATAAGAAATCTTTATACAAATTAGAATACAATAAAATAATTGAAAAACTGACAGAGCACGCAGGTTCTTTTGGAGGCCAGGAGCGTTGCAGAAAATTAAAACCAAAGACGGAAATCTCTGAAATTGAGAGAATGCAGGAAGAAACGGCCGCAGCATTTACACGGATCATAAAGAAAGGACGTCCATCTTTTGGAGGCTGTAGTCCGGTAAGTGAATCTATGATGCGTCTGGAAATCGGAGGAACACTTGGAAGTGGGGAGTTACTTCGCATATGTAAGGTTCTGGAGACTGCAGGACATGTGAAGAATTACGGGCGCCATGACAATGCAGATGATATGCAGGATATATTGGACGGATACTTTGAACAGCTTGTTCCTGTATCTATTTTGTCCACGGAAATCCGCAGATGTATTCCGGCAGAAGATGAGATTAGTGATGATGCAAGTCCGGAGCTTAAGAGAATCCGTCGTGCTATGGGGCAGATTAATGATAAGGTTCATGCAACATTGTCTTCCATGGTGAATGGTTCACTCCGCACATATTTGCAGGATCCGATTATTACGATGCGTGGGGATCGTTACTGTATCCCGGTCAAGGCCGAATACCGTGGTCAGGTCCCGGGAATGATCCATGACCAGTCATCAACAGGTTCTACTTTATTTATCGAGCCGATGGCAGTTGTAAAGCTGAATAATGATCTGAAAGAATTATATGGAAAGGAACAGGAAGAAATTCAGGTCATTCTTGCTAGGTTGAGTGCAGACGCAGCAGAATATGTTTCTGAAATCCGTACGGACTATGCAACATTGACAGAGCTTGACTTTATATTTGCAAGAGGAGCTCTTGCATTGGATATGAATGCCAGCAAACCGATGTTCAACCAGGAGAGAAGAATCCGCATCCGCGAGGGAAGACATCCGTTATTAGATAAGAAGAAAGTCGTTCCGATCAGTCTGACACTGGGCGAGGACTTTGATCTTCTGATTGTGACAGGACCGAACACCGGTGGTAAGACTGTGTCACTTAAGACAGTTGGATTATTCCAGCTCATGGGGCAGGCAGGTCTTCACATTCCGGCACTGGACCGTTCTGAACTGGGTGTATTCCGTGAAGTTTATGCAGATATCGGTGATGAGCAGAGTATTGAACAGAACTTAAGTACATTCTCATCACATATGACAAATGTGGTGTCATTTATCAAGCAGGTGGATGAAGATTCACTTGTACTTTTTGACGAGCTTGGAGCTGGAACTGACCCGACTGAGGGTGCGGCACTGGCAACAGCAATATTGAATCATTTGCATTGTCAGGGAATCCGTACTATGGCGACTACGCATTACAGTGAATTAAAGGTTTATGCCTTGTCCACACCAGGGGTAGAAAATGCGAGCTGTGAGTTCGACGTGGAGACACTTCGCCCGACGTATCGACTGCTTCTTGGAATCCCAGGAAAGAGTAATGCATTTGCAATTGCAGGAAAACTGGGACTTCCGGACTATATTATCGAGGAAGCAAAGACACATTTGACAGAGCAGGACGAATCTTTTGAGGACTTGCTGACAGATTTGGAGAGCAGCAGACGAACCATCGCGAAAGAACAGGAAGAGATTGCGGCTTACCGACGTGAGCTGGAAGCTCTGAAGCAGGAGACGGCGCAGAAGAAAGAAAAGCTGGAAGAACAGCGTGACCGCATTTTACGAGAAGCGAATGAAAAAGCACATGCGATTCTGGCAGATGCCAAAGAGACAGCAGATGAGACAATGCGTAACTTTCATAAGTTTGGAAAGGCCAATGTTTCGGCAACGGAGATGGAAAAAGAGCGTGAGCGCCTGAGAAAGAAGATGGAGAAGACACGCGAGGGCATGACAGAGGAAGTGAAGAAGCCGAAGAAGCAGTATAAGCCATCTGATTTTAAATTAGGCGAGACGGTTAAAGTTCTGAGCATGAATCTGACCGGAACAGTGCATTCACTGCCAGATACAAAAGGCAATCTTATGGTTCAGATGGGAATTCTTAGCTCAAAAGTACACATTTCTGATCTGGAGATTGTTGATGAGAAGCCGGCATATCTGAAAAAGACTGCTGCAAGAACAAGCAAGGGTAAGGTGAAGATGGGCAAATCTTTGTCCGTAAGCCCGGAAATTAATCTGCTTGGAAAGACCGTTGACGAGGCGGTTGCAGAGCTGGATAAATATTTGGACGATGCGTCTCTGGCACATTTGACAAGTGTGCGCGTGGTACACGGAAAAGGAACCGGAGCTTTAAGAGCGGGCATCCACCAATATCTGAAACGCCAGAAGCATGTGAAATCTTACAGATTAGGAGTATTTGGCGAAGGAGATGCCGGAGTGACGATTGTAGAACTGAAATAATGCAAAAATCAGGGAGAATAAATAATGGTTAATAAACAGAAAATTTTGATCGTGGATGACGATGAGGCAATTGCAGAGCTTGTATCTTTGTATCTTGCAAAAGAATGTTTTGACACGATGATGGTTCATGACGGGGAGAAGGCGCTTGTAGCATTCGACACCTATCACCCGAATCTGGTACTTTTAGATTTGATGCTTCCGGGTATTGACGGGTATCAGGTCTGCCGCGAGATCCGTGCGCGGGCAAATACACCGATTATCATGCTTTCCGCAAAAGGGGAGGTTTTTGATAAAGTACTTGGTCTGGAGCTTGGAGCCGATGATTATATTATGAAGCCATTTGATTCAAAAGAGCTTGTGGCGCGCGTAAAAGCAGTGCTCCGCCGTTATCAAGCAGTGCCGAAACCAGAGGTTCCTGCAGTAGATAAGGGAAAATGTGTGGAATACCCGGGAATCGAGATCAATCTGACGAATTATTCTGTTCTGGTCGATGGGCAGAATGTGGAGATGCCGCCGAAAGAGCTGGAGCTTCTTTACTTCCTGGCATCTTCGCCAAATCAGGTGTTTACAAGAGAGCAGCTTTTGGATCAAATCTGGGGATATGAGTATATTGGAGATACCCGTACTGTTGATGTGCATATTAAGCGTTTGCGCGAGAAGATCAAAGATCATAATGGCTGGAAACTTGCCACCGTATGGGGCATTGGATACAAGTTTGAAGTAAAGTAACAGATCAGGAAACCACATAGAAGAGGCATTGTATGAAAAGTACATTGTATTTAAAATTTATCATCATATATATGATTTTCGGGTTCATGAGTTTGTTCACAGTAGCAACGCTTACAAGAACATTGACAGAAGAACCTCTTGAACGGAATTTGGCTTCGGATGTTTATCAGGAAGCGAACCTGGTGGCAAATGAGTATCTGCCACATTATTTCCTTGGACAGATGGATGAAAGTGCTGTCCATACACAACTTGTTGGAATGGAAGCGCATCTGGACGGGGCAGTCTGGTTCGTAGACCGGGAAGGTAATATGATCACTTCCGCACATTCCGACGGATATCCGACAGCACCGACTGCGATTGAAGATTTTAACCCGGCAGAAATTGGCAGCGCAAAGTATGAAGTCGGAACATATCACGATTATTTTAAAGAAGATATGATCACAGTCATTGCACCGGTTGTACATGGATATTCCACACAAGGGTATCTGCTGATACACAAAAGCATGACTCAGATTGGACAATTACAGATTACGTTAATGAATGCAGCGTATATCACACTTGCAGTCATCTATCTGTTGTCATTTTCCATTTTGCTTGGAATTCAGTTTATCGTGTACAGACCGCTCTGCAAGATAACCGAGGCAGCGAAACAATATGCGTCCGGTAATCTGGACTATGAGATTCCTGTGAACACAGAAGATGAGATTGGTTATCTGTCAGCATCGCTGAACTTCATGTCTTCCCAGCTTCGGGATATGGAGGATTATCAGAAGAAATTTGTGGCAAATGTGTCACATGATTTCCGCTCTCCTTTAACATCGATCAAAGGGTATGTAGAGGCAATTGCAGATGGGACAATCCCGCCGGAAATACAGGGAAAATATCTGAATATCATTTTATTTGAGACAGAGAGACTGACCGATCTGACCAAGGATCTCCTTACGTTGAATGAATTCGATACGAAGAATTTATTACTGGATAAAGTTCCATTTGACCTTCATGAAATGATTAAAAATGTGGCAGCTTCCTTTGAGGGACGTTGCACGCAGAAAAAGATTTCTATTGAGCTGGTCTTTGCCAGAAAGCATTTGAAAGTAGTAGCAGATAAGCGAAAGATTCAGCAAGTGCTCTACAATTTGCTTGATAATGCGATCAAATTCAGTGACCAGGATTCAATCATTACGATTGAAACGACCGAACGTGGGGATAAGATCTACACGTCGGTCAAAGATTATGGAATTGGAATTCCGAGAAATGCACTGAATAAGATCTGGGAGAGATTTTATAAATCCGATCTGTCCCGTGGAAAAGATAAAAAAGGAACTGGCCTTGGGCTTGCAATTGTCAAAGAGGCGATACAGGCTCACGGTGAAAATATTAATGTAGTCAGTACAGAAGGTGTCGGTACCGAGTTCATTTTCTCGTTGCCGAAGGCAGAGGGATAAGGTATACTGTAAATATCTTCTTTGTTGAATATAAGGTTTGTAAAGGAGCCTGCGTGTACGCATGAAAGATGAGAAAGAACCATTAGAGCAAAAGCAGAACTCGGAAGAAGAGGAGTATTCTTTTTTACAGGAAATCATTAAAGATGAGGCAGGAGATCAGGCGAAGTGGAAACACGACGTCCTTAGAAGGATTCAGTTAGGATTAATATTCGGACTGGTGGCCTGCTTTACTTTTTTTGCGTGCAAACCGTGGGTGGAGAAGAGATTTGAAGAAAATCCGACGGAAGTAACAATTCCACAGGACGAACAGCAGGAAGAAGAGCAGACACAGCAGGAAGAGGAACAAGTCCAGGAACAAAAAACCGTTCTGACAACAGAAATCTATCAGGAAATGCTGAATAATCTGAAGCAGGTGTCAGGAGAAGTGAGAAAAAGTGTTGTAGAGATTCAGGGCGCTGTTACAGAAGAGGAATTTTCGAAAGATCAGGAAGATAAGGAAAAGAGTATTTCCGGAATGATCGTGGCAGATAATGGTCAGGAACTTCTGATTCTCGCAGGAGAGCTTCCGGTAAAAGACGCGAAGATCATCCGTGTTACATTTTCCGGAGACAGTCAGTGCGATGCCATCTTGAAGAGCCGGGATGCAGGGTTGGGACTGTGTGTTTATGCAGTTCAGAGAAAGAATATTGCGGATGATGTATGGGCACAGATTGAGACAGCGACACTTGGCGGCTCAAAAGTTGTGTCCGAAGGCGATACAGTTATTGCTGTCGGGAAATTGTATGGCTGTGATACGATTGCCGGATATGGTGTGATCGAGTCTGGCGAAAATTATCTGGATAAGGCAGATGGACAGTATCAGACCATTTATACGGATGTGGCAGGAGATATTTCCGGAAGCGGAGTTCTTGTGAATATCCGTGGAGAGGTGATTGGAATTATCAACACTTCTGTCAGAACAGATGATCAGACAAATAAGATTTCCGGATATGGAATTTCTGATATCAAAGATGTGATAGAATTACTTTCTAATGGGAAAAATGTACCATATCTTGGAGTGTCCGGTGTAGAGGTAAGCAGCGAGATGCAGGGACAGGGAATTCCACAAGGTGTTTATGTGAAAGAAGTCGATGCAGGATCTCCGGCTATGGCAGCAGGAATTCAGAGTGGTGATATCATTACCAATATTGCAGATACAGATATCATCAATCTTCTTGGTTATCATAATACGCTTATGAAGCAAAATGTGGGAGATAAAATTCTTGTTCGTGGAAAACGTCAGGGAACCGGAGGAGAATATGTGGATATTGACTTTGGAGTCACAGTTGGGTATAAACAGTAAGGAATACTATGCGAAACTATGATGGTGTGTTGCAACAATAACAGAAAATAGTGAACAAATGTCAGTGGAAGCTGACTGATATAAAATTAAGAAAAGAAAGGCACGAATTATGAGATATATTGATACTCTTGTAGAAGGAGAAACAATTCGAAATATATATTTATGTAAAGGAAAGAGATCCGCAGAGACGCGGAATGGAAAGCCGTATGACAATCTGATACTTCAGGATAAGACAGGAACTCTGGACGGAAAAGTCTGGGATCCGAATTCCAATGGAATTGCTGATTATGATGAGAAAGATTTCATTGAAGTATTCGGAGATGTCATTAGTTATAATAACAATCTTCAATTGAACATCCGCCAGATCAGAAAAGCGCAGGAAGGCGAATACATACCTGCAGATTATATGCCTTCGACAGAAAAAAGCGTAGATGGGATGTACGAAGAACTGCTTTCCTACGGAAGACAGATCAGCAATCCGTATCTGCGTGGAGTGATCGAGTATTATTTTGAAAAAGACGAGAAATTCATTCGCACATTCAAAGGACATTCCGCAGCAAAGAGTGTACACCACGGATTTGCCGGAGGACTCTTGGAGCACACATTGAGTGTTGTGAAATTCTGCGAGTATATGGTTGGACAGTATGATATTCTCAACAAAGACCTGCTTTACACAGCAGCTATGTGCCACGATATCGGAAAGACAATTGAGTTGTCACCATTCCCGGAAAATGATTACACAGACGATGGACAGCTTCTTGGTCATATCATTATCGGAATCGAGATGATCGATGATGCAATCCGCGAGATTCCGGAATTCCCAAAACAGCTTGCAAGTGAGCTGAAACACTGCATCGTGGCACACCACGGAGAGTTAGAATACGGTTCCCCGAAAAAACCGGCACTGGCAGAAGCCATGGCACTAAATCTTGCCGACAACGCAGACGCCAAGATGCAGACATTAAAAGAAATATTCAAAGACAAAAAAGCCGGAGAGTGGCTTGGATATAACAGATTGTTCGAGTCAAACTTAAGAAAAACAACAATATAGTAATGTAATGGGGACGTAGCAAAACGTAAAAATACTACGTCCCCACCAGTGATTAAGGGTGTCCCTTTTTGTAAAAAGGGGTGCCCCAATTCTTATTATGAGGTATGAATATGCAGAAAAATGATTTGGTTACAGTGGCAATTGAAGATATTGGTGTCGGGGGAGAAGGCATTGGTAAAGTAGATGGGTATACGTTATTTATAAAAGATGCGATTATCGGTGATGTGGTTGAAGCCAAGATTGTGAAGGCAAAGAAGAACTACGGTTATGCAAGACTTATGAATATTGTTACGCCGTCTGAAAATCGTGTAGAAAAACCAGCGTGTCCGATGGCGAGAAGATGTGGTGGCTGCCAGATTCAGGAGATGAAGTATGGAGCCCAGCTTGCATTTAAAGAAGGAAAAGTCCGTGGTAATCTGGAACGGATCGGAGAAGTTCCGACAGAACTTCTTGACAAAGTTATGCAGCCTATTGTTGGCATGGAAGAGCCATTTCATTATCGAAATAAAGCGCAGTTCCCAATTGGAACAGACAAAGAAGGACACATTATCACTGGATTTTACGCAGGAAGAACACACAGCATCATTCCGAATACAGACTGTGTACTGGGCGTAGCGGTCAATCAGAAAATTCTTGAGATTATTATGCATTTTATGGAGAATAATCACATTTCTGCATACGACGAGGAGAAGCATAAGGGGCTGGTGCGTCATGTTCTCATCCGTTGTGGATTCAAAACTGATGAAATTATGGTCTGCCTTGTGATTAATGGGGAAAAACTGCCACACGCAGAAAAACTTGTGGATAAATTATGTAAAATCTCAGGAATGACAAGTATCACAATCAGTGTGAACAAGGCAAAAACCAATGTCATCATGGGAAATGAAATAAAACTGCTCTGGGGGCAGACGTACATCACGGATTATATTGGAAATGTAAAATATCAGATTTCCCCGCTTTCATTTTACCAGGTCAATCCGGTACAAACTGAGAAATTGTATGGACTGGCGCTTGATTATGCAGATTTAAATGGAAATGAGACGGTGTGGGATCTCTACTGTGGAATCGGAACCATTTCCCTGTTCCTTGCTCAGAATGCAAAGCAGG
>ERZ857750.3434-NODE-3434-length-13304-cov-19.242660_pt1 | contig 13304 bp, 11 predicted proteins | sample MGYA00519915_ERZ857750 | MGnify/ENA primary metagenome ERZ857750 (study PRJEB31778, sample SAMEA3449358) | human gut metagenome | biome: human gut; feature: human-associated habitat; material: faeces | place: United Kingdom | collected 2010/2012 ... | reverse complement strand
AGTCCTCGGTGCTGCCGGCGCGGATGGCGGCGATCAGCTCGTTGGTGAACTGCTCACAGGTGACATACATGATGACGAAATCGGGGTGGGTGCGCTTGATCTCGGTCTGAATGGCGGTCAGCAGATGGGTCTTGCCCAGACCGGAGCCGCCGTAGATGAACAGGGGGTTATAGGCCCCGGAGGGGTTTGCCGCCACAGCCTGCGCAGCAGCAAACGCAAACTGGTTGGACGGCCCCTTGATGAAGTTTTCAAACGTGAACTCGTAGTTGCCCTGCGGGGAGGCGGGGTTTGCCTCGTACTGCTGGGCCAGCACTACTTCGTGGGGCGGGGTGCTGGGCACCACAAGGGTGATGTCCACATCAAAGCCCAGCACGGACTTGAAGGCCTCCTTGAGCAGGCCAAGATACCGGTCGGTGACGATCTTGCAGATAAAATCGTTGCGCACCGACAGGGTGATATGGCTGGAGTCCTCAAAGCTGATGGGCTCCAACCCGTCGATATAGAGATTGTACGTTGGCTCGGCCATCTGCGCCTTGCAGTACATCTGGGCCGCTTCTAAAACGTCCTTGAAAGAATCCATAAAACATCCACTCCATTGAATCGGTCGAAGTTTTCAACAATGCTGCTGATACCATGTTAGTATACCACAAAAATCTCCCTGCGTCTATATTACTATAATGTAATTTATAATACATAAGATAAGCCCCCGCAGCGCCCTTGTGGAAACACGCCAAAAGGACCACAATATCTGGTAGAAAAAAGTTTTCCACAGCAAAATGGTGAAAAAGTTGAAAAGCTTTTAACAGAAAAATCAGAAAAAAGTTTGCAGAAAACTGAAAAAAATGCTTGACAGAACGTCATACTATGCGATATACTGTTGAATTGCAAGCCTGTCCCCAATCTGGGACCGATCAAGACCCCATACCGGGGATAAGTTTTTACGGAGGATACAACCATGAAGAGAACTTTTCAGCCCAAGAAGCGTCAGCGCAAGGAAGTTCATGGCTTTCTGACCCGCATGAGCACCAAGAACGGCCGTAAGGTCATCAATGCTCGCCGTGCAAAGGGCCGCAAGAGCCTGACTGTCTGATCTCTGCCTTGCAGGTGAGATCCGGCGCAGAAATGAATATGCGCACAAAAGACCGCTGATATCCCATTGGCGGTCTTATTTTTTTACCCGTCAAAAGTTTTTTCGTAAAAATGCCCGGATGGGCTTTTAAACTGCAAAAATTTTTGATATACTGGCTAAAGAGTGCACCTATGTGCACCCGGACGAAAGGAGGTGCCGATGTTATGCGTTATCGTCCGATCCGCCGCAACAGCGAGTTTGGCCGTGTGTACGCCCGCGGCAAGTCCTATGTGAACCCGGCACTGGTGCTGTATGTGCTCAAGACCCGGGGCCGCAACACCCGGGTGGGCCTGACCGCTACGAAAAAGATCGGCCACGCCGTGCAGCGCAACCGCGCCCGCCGCGTGATGAAAGCTGCGATTGACGAGCATCTGGATTACAATATCGGCGGCTATGATCTGATCTTCGTGGCCCGGGGCATGACCCCCAAACTGAAAAGCTGGCAGCTGAGCAGCGTTGTGGCAAAGCTGTTTGCCCAGGCCGGTCTGCCGGATAAGGCAAAGCGCCCGGACGCAAAGCCGCCCGCCACCGTGCCCCCTGCCCGCAAACAAAAGCCGGAGTCCCGCGCGTGAACCGGCTGCAAATGCTCTGCCGCAGGGCGCTGTGCGTGCCCATCCGCATCTACCAGTACACCCTCAGCCCATGGATCGGCCGCAGCTGCCGGTTTTCGCCCAGCTGCAGCAACTACACCATGCAGGCCATCCTGACCCACGGCTGTATAAAGGGCATTTTGCTGGGCGCATGGCGCATTGCCCGGTGCAATCCGCTGGGCAAGTGGGGCTACGACCCCGTGCCGCCGCCCGGCCGCTGGCAAAGCCCTGCCCGCAATTTACAGCCTGCAAAGCTGTTTGAAAAGCGGCATAGGGGATAAAGTTTTCGCTTCTTGTGACGCGCTGCACTGTGGGCGGCGTGTCCTACGATAAAAAAATAATGCGTCCCGGGCCACAGCCGGGGCAGAATGGACAAAGGTATGAACTTCTTTTACATCCTGAGCGGTCCTCTCGGCTATGTCATGGAGTGGATCTACAAGCTGCTGCCGAACTACGGCTGGGACATCATCCTCTTCACCCTGCTCATCAACATTGTCAAGATCCCCCTGCAGACCAGCCAGCAGAAGAGCATGGCGAAAATGTCTGCTTTCCAGCCCATGATCGCGGAGATCCAGACCAAGTACAAGAACAAGCCCGAAAAGCAGCAGGAAGAACTGATGAAGCTGCAGCAGGACTTTGGCTATAAGCCCACGGCCGGCTGCGTGCCCATGCTGCTGAATTTCCTTGTCATGTTCGGTGTTATCGGCGTGGTGTATAACCCGCTGGAGCGTATTTTCCACATCAGCGCCGCTGCACTGGCCAGCGCAGGCGAGGCACTGACCGCCGCCGGTATCTCCTTTACCGCCATCACCCGCGATACCAACATCATCGCCGAGGTGGTTGCCGGCAACAGCGGCGTGCTGGGCTGCTTTACCGCACAGCAGATCGCTACCATCACCGAGTTCAGCCAGCACATGAACTTCTTTGGCATCGACCTGACCCGCATCCCGAAGCTGGGTCTTTCTCTGGATCTCGTGCTGCCGCTGCTGTCGGTCATTACCATGTTCCTGTCCACCCATATCAGCATGAAGGCCTCCGGCCAGCAGATGCAGGGCAGCATGAAGCTGACCATGTATATGATGCCGCTGATGTACCTGTTCTTCTGCTTTACCTACCCGCTGGCATTCTCTCTGTACTACGTCATTTCTAACATCGTCATGACCGCACAGACCCAGGTCATGCGCAAGTTCTACGACCCCGAGAAGATGCGCAAGGAAGTGGAAGCGGAGATCGCCGCCAAGCGCAAGCAGGAAAAGCGCGGTGTGAAGAACACCACCATCACGGTGACCGACCCCAAGACCGGCAAGAGCGTGGAAAAGAACCTTTCCGCCAGCGAGATGAACAAGCGCCGGCTGGAGTATGCCCGTCAGCTGGACGCCGAGCGCTACAAGGACGAGCGCACCGTGCCGCTGAGCGAGCTTGACAAGCAGGATAAACAGTAACAAGGGAGGTAAACGGTTATGATCCGTACACAGGAATCCACCGGCAAGACGGTGGACGAAGCCTTTGCCAAGGCCTGCGCCCTGCTGGGTGTTCAGGCTGAGGATGAGAATGTCAGCCGTGAAGTGCTGGAATATCCCCAGAAGACTGGGTTTCTGGGCTTAAAGACCACCCCCGCCAAGGTGCGCGTGAGCGTGGAACTGCCGGATGCCCCCGCCGCTGTGCCCGCAAAGCCGGTGGAGCCGGTGGCAGAGCAGCCTGTTGAGCCTGCCGCCCCCGTGCAGGAGACTGCTCCCGTGGCAGAGGAAGTTCCCGCTGCTGCGGAGGAGCCTGCCGCTCTCGCCGCAGAGCAGACCCCCGCTGCCCAGCAGCCCGCCGAAGCTGCCGAGGAGGCAGAAGAGGTGGAAGAGCCCATCGTCATCGAGGAGAACGCCAAGGTGAAGGCCGCCGTGGACTATCTGCGGGAGGTCATCACCCTGATGGGCGTGGAAAACGTGACCTTCAGCGCCGTGCAGAAGGGCGAAGCCACCATCATCCGTCTGGACGGTGAAAAGCTGGGTGCCCTCATCGGCCGCCGCGGCGAGACCATGGAGAGCCTGTCCTATCTGGCAAGCCTTGTGGCAAACCGTCTGGAGGGCGATTACATCAAGCTGGGTCTGGATGTGGCCGGCTACCGCGATAAGCGCGAGAGCGACCTGACCGCACTGGCACAGCGCATTGGTGCCAAGGTGCGCAAGACCGGCCGCAGCTTTGCCATGGAGCCCATGAACCCCTACGAGCGCCGCATCATCCACTCTGCCATCAGCAAGATGGAGGGTGTGCGCAGCGAGAGCAAGGGCGAGGGCCGTGACCGCCGCGTGGTCATCTACTCCACCGCACCGGATGCTCAGACTGAGAATACCTACGGCGAGCGCCGTGGCCGTGGCGGCAACCGGAATGGCCGCCGTCCCGGCGGCAACCGCAACGGCGGTTATCGCGGTGAGCGCCGCAGCAATGGCGGCTACCGTGGCAGCCGCAGCGGTGCACCCCGCGGCCCGCGTCCGTCCAGTGTGCCGGAGCGCACCTACGCCCCCCGCGACGCCGAGAGTGCAGCACCCGTAGCACCCAAGCGCACCGAGCGCGTGGACGACTTTGCAGATTTCAGCTTCGGCAAGATCGAGCTGTGATCGGCAGATTTCAATAAAACTATGCAGCGCCCCGCATTTCCACCGGAAGTGCGGGGCGCTTTTTTGTAGGGAAGAACCCCCTCAGCTTCGCTGCGCTCAGCAGCTCCCCCAAGGGGACGCCTTTGGGCTATGCAGGAAACCTTTCCGCCATCGCCGAAAGCCGTCCCCTTGGGGAAGGTGGCTGCGAACGCAGTGAGCAGACGGAAGGGGTAACTTCGCAGATACTGCCCGCCATTTTCCATCCTTTTTTCCACAAACATTTTGGAAGATGTGGAAAAACCGCGCGGCGGGTGTATCTTTTTGCGCAAAAACGTGGTAAAATAAACTGTAAAATCAGAAAGTGTGCGCTGCGGCGGGTCTACCGTACCGGGCGCACCAGCACAGCGCACCCGTAAGACGGGCGCGCGGAAAGGATGCAGTATGCAGGGATCGACCATTGCCGCCATCGCAACGCCCCCCGGGGCGGGCGGCATTGCCGTGGTGCGCCTGTCCGGCGCAGAGAGTTATGCCGTGGCTGCCCGGGTGTTCCACCCGGCAAACCCGGTAAAAAAGGTGGAACAGGCTAAGGGCTACACCGCACTGTTCGGGCATTTCGTGGACAGGGAAGAAGCCTTTGACGAGGGCGTCGCCCTGTTTTTCCGCGCGCCCCACAGCTACACCGGCGAGGACGTGGTGGAGCTTTCCTGCCACGGCGGCAGCGCGGTGGCGCGGCGGCTGGTGGAAGCCTGCCTTGCAGCGGGCGCGCAGCCTGCCGCCCCCGGCGAGTACACCCGCCGTGCCTTTCTGAACGGCAAGCTGGGTCTGACCCAGGCCGAAGCGGTCATGGACCTGATCTCGGCAGACGGGCGGCAGGGGGCAGCGCTGGCAAACGCCGCGCTGGGCGGTGCGCTGGCGAAAAAAATCAACGCCCAGAAAGCCCAGCTGACCGCCCTGCAGGCGCATCTGGCCGCTTGGGTGGACTTCCCGGAGGAGGATGTGCCGGAGCTGGACCCCGCCCACCTGCGCACCGTGCTGGGCGCAGTGCGGGAAGAGCTGGACGGCCTTATCCGCAGCTACGATGCCGGTGCGGTGCTGCGCGAGGGTGTGGACTGCGCCATCGTGGGACGCCCCAACGCGGGCAAGTCTACCTTGCTGAACCTGCTGGCAGGCTTCGACCGTGCCATCGTCACCCCGGTGGCGGGCACTACCCGCGATGTGGTGGAGCAGGCGGTGCAGCTGGGGGATATCCGGCTGAACCTCTTCGACACCGCCGGTCTGCGGGAGACCGAGGACGCCATCGAGGCCGAGGGTATTCGCCGAAGCTGGAAAAAACTGGAAGAAGCCGGGCTGATCTTAGCCGTCTTTGACGGCTCCGAGCCGCCCAGCCGGGAGGACTTGGCGCTGGCGCAGCGCTGCGCCGGTCGCCCTGCCATTGCCCTTGTCAACAAAGAGGACAAGCCCACCCAGTTCGATGCAGAGCTTATCGCCCCCTATTTTGCCATGGTGCTTCCGGTCTGCTGCCGGGAAGAGGGGAGCCGCAAGGTCATCGCCGCTGCGGTGGCACGGCTGCTAGGCACCGGCAGCATCGACCCCCACGCCGCCAGCCTGTCCGGGCAGCGGCAGCTTTCTGCTGCCCTCCGCGCCCGGGACGCCGTAGCCGGTGCACTGGATGCCGCCGCCGGCGGCTTTGGGCTGGACGCCGTCTCGGTCTGCGTAGATGACGCGCTGGACGCCCTCTGCGACCTGACCGGCGAAAACGCCTCGGAAGCCGTCATCGAACAGGTGTTCGAGCGGTTCTGTGTGGGGAAATAAGGGCGGAAATGTTCTCTTTTGACACCAAAAGAGAACCAGAAAAGTGCCAGCGATTTCGACGCGCTGGAGCCACGAAAAAGGGGCTGCTCGCCCCTTTTAACCCCAAAGAGGAGGGCTGCACCGGAAAAAACTGAAGATTCACGCCTGTTCGGCGTGAAGATCTTTTAACCGTTTTTTCCGGCTCCGCCGATTTGCAGCCCCTCAGTCGCTGCGCGACAGCTCCCCCCGGGGAGCAGGCACGCCCGCAAGCTTTGCACTTTAGACGGAAACTGTGCCGCCATGCCAAAGGCTCCCTCCCAGAGGGAGCTGGCAAAACCGTCAGGTTTTGACTGAGGGAGTTCAGCCCCAAGGTAATTTGCATTTTAAATCTTTTGTTAGAGGAAACCCGAAAGTATATGAACCACTTAGGAGAATATGATGTCATCGTCATTGGCGCCGGCCATGCGGGCATCGAAGCCGCCCACGCAGCTGCTGTGCTGGGCGCAAAAACGGCCGTCTTTACCATGAGTCTGGACGCCATCGGCAATATGCCCTGCAACCCAAGCATCGGCGGCACTGCCAAGGGCACGCTGGTGCGGGAGGTAGACGCGCTGGGCGGCGTGATGGGTCTGGCGGCAGACGCTACCTACCTGCAAAGCCGGATGCTGAACAAGGGCAAAGGTCCCGCCGTGCACGCGCTGCGGGTGCAGACCGACCGCCGCCGCTACAACGAATACATGAAGCACGCGCTGGAACAGACCCCGGGTCTGGCCATCCATCAGGCCGAGGTGGTGGCGCTGGAAGTAGAAAACGGTCATGTGAAGGGCGTTGTCACCCAGCTGCACGGCGAGTACACCGCCAAGTGCGTGGTGCTGGCCACCGGTACGAACCTCGGCGGCAAAATATTCGTGGGCGATGCGTGGTATGCTTCCGGCCCGGACGGGATGCACGCCGCCAACGCCCTGACCGACAGCCTGAAAGCTGCCGGTCTGCCGCTGCGCCGGTTCAAGACCGGCACGCCCGCCCGGGTGCACCGCCGCAGCATTGATTTTTCCAAGCTGGAATGTCAGCCCGGCGACCCGGACAGCGAATTGCAGCCCTTCAGTTTTCTGACCGATGCCCCCATGCACAACAAGGTGGAGTGTTGGATCGCCTACACGAACCCCGAGACGCATAAAATCATTCTGGACAACATCCAGCGCAGCCCGCTGTACGGCGGCATGATCGAGGGCGTCGGCCCGCGCTACTGCCCCTCCATTGAGGATAAGGTGGTGCGCTTCTCCGGCAAGGACCGCCACCCGCTGTTCGTAGAGCCTTGCGGCGAGAACACCGAGGAAATGTATTTGCAGGGCGCGTCCAGCAGCCTGCCGGAGGACGTGCAGAACGCCTTCTACCACAGCATCAAGGGCTTTGAGCATCTGGAGATCATGCGCCCCGCCTACGCCATCGAGTACGACTGCGTAGACCCCACCAGTCTGGAAGCCACGCTGGAAAGCAAGGTGGTGCGGGGTCTGTACGGGGCAGGGCAGTTCAACGGCACCTCCGGCTACGAGGAAGCCGCCGCGCAGGGTCTGCTGGCGGGTCTGAATGCTGCCCGCAACGCGCTGGGCTTAGAGCAGCTGGTGCTGCCCCGGCACACCAGCTATCTGGGCACGCTGGTGGACGACCTTGTGACCAAGGGCGTCATGGACCCCTACCGCATGATGACCAGCCGCAGCGAGTACCGGCTGACCCTGCGGCAGGACAACGCCGACCAGCGTCTGACCCCCATCGGCAGGGAATTCGGCCTTGTGCAGGATGACCGCTGGGCAAAGTACCAGCACACCCAGCAGATTTTGGAAGCCGAGCGCCGCCGCCTGCACGAAGCACACCTGCGCACCGCAGACCTGCGCGCCGCCATGGAAGCCGCCGGTCTTGCCCCCGCCGCCGAGGGCGGCGTTGCCGAGGAGCTGCTGCGCCGTCCCGAGATCAGCTACCCGCTGGTGGCGGGCATCATCGGCTGGGGAGAGGAGATCACCCCCATGCTGGCGGAGCGGCTGGAGACCGAGATCAAGTACGCCGGTTACATCGCCCGACAGGATCGGATGATCCGGGAGGTGGCACGCCACGAAAAGACCCTCATCCCGGAGGATTTTGAGTATGCCGCCCTGACCGGCCTGACGCTGGAAGCCCGGGAAAAGCTGGCCCGCATCCGTCCCCGCAATCTGGGGCAGGCGGGGCGCATCCCCGGCGTTTCGCCCTCCGATGTGGCGCAGCTGAGCATCGCACTGGCAGGGAAACAACAAAAATAATACGAATTTGCGATAAAATAAACGATTGCGCCACCCCAACCACCCGACAGAAAGGAAAACACTATGATCGACAAACAGCGGTTGGAGGAAAAGTGTTCCACATGGAACATTGCCCTCACCGGTACCCAGCTGGATCAGCTGGATGCCTTTGCCCAGATCCTTGTAGACTACAACCAGAAGGTCAACCTGACCGCCATTACCGACCCGGAGGGCATCGAGGACAAGCATTTCCTCGACAGCCTGCTGTTTGCCAGCCAGCCGGAGGTTGTCGGGCGCATGGTGGACGTAGGTGCCGGGGCAGGCTTTCCGGGCATCGTGACCAAGATCTTCAAGCCGGAGCTGGAACTGACCCTCATGGAGCCCACCGGCAAGCGGGTGGATTTTTTGAAGTACGCCTGCGCCCAGCTGGGTTTGACCGGGGTGGAGTTTGCCAAGGAGCGCGCCGAGGAAGCCGCCCGCAAGGTGTGGCGGGAGCAGTTTGATCTGGCTTCTGCCCGCGCCGTGGCAGCCCTGCCCATGCTGGCAGAGTACTGCCTGCCGCTGGTGAAGGTGGGCGGCAACTTCCTTGCCATGAAGGGTGCATCCGGGGAAGAGGAGCTGACCGCCGCCCGGGGCGCTATCAAAAAGCTGGGCGGCGAGTACCGCGAGACCCGCACTTTGCACCTGCCCGGCGGCGACACCCGCACGCTGATTTTGTGCAAAAAGATTTCGCAAACTCCGACAGCATACCCCAGAAACGGCGGTAAAATTGCAAAAAGCCCGCTGAAATAACGCATGATTTGACGCAACCTGTAAGACCCTGCCGAACGAAATTTCTGGCGGGGTCTTTCTTTGTGTGCTACACTGAAGCTGAACAGGTTTTCCACGATTTCCCCGAGAAATGTGGAAAAACCGAAGGTTTATTTCACAGGAAAGGGGCAGCATCATGTTTGAACGCAAGAAACCGTCCGGGAAATTACTCTCTCTGCCCATCGACCAGATCCATCCGTCGCCCTTTCAGGCGCGGAAAAGCTTTGACGAGCAGGAGCTGACGGCGCTGGCGCAGAGCATCCGGGAAAACGGTCTGCTCCAGCCGGTTACGGTGCGCAAAGTGGCAGAGGGCTACGAGCTGGTGGCAGGGGAGCGACGGCTGCGCGCCTGTCAGCTGGCAAAGATGACCACCATCCCCGCCATCCTGTGCAGCTACGCCGACGACCGCACCGCTGCACTGGGTCTGCTGGAAAACATCCAGCGCGCCGACCTGAACCCCTTTGAACAGGCGCAGGGGCTGCGGGATGTGATGGTGCTGTGGGACTGCACGCAGGCCGAAGCCGCCAAGCGTCTGGGCATGGCACAGCCCACCTTTGCCAACAAGCTGCGGCTGTTGCAGCTGACGGCAGACCAGCGGCAGTTCGTGCTGGACAATAACCTCACCGAGCGCCACGCCCGCGCAGTGCTGCGCCTGCCGGAGAACCGCCGCAGCGAGGCGCTGATTACCATCGCCAAGCGCCGCCTGAACGCCCGTCAGACCGACAGCTACATCGAGCAGCTGCTGAACAGCCCGCCCAAGGCCGGGCACCGCATCTCCATGGTGCGGGACGTGCGCATTTTTGTCAATACCATCGACCACGCCATCCGGCTGATGACCGACAACGGCGTGCCCGCCACCGCCCACCGGGAAGAGAAGGACGGCTACATCGAGTACACCGTCCGCATCCCCACCGCCGCCGCAGAAAAGTAAAGTGTTCCATGTGGAACAGGGGAGAGGGGAAGAGGATATAGCCGAGAGATGTTCTCTTTTGACACCAAAAGAGAACCAGAAAAGTGCCAGCGATTTCGACGCGCTGGAGCCACGAAAAAGGGGCTGCTCGCCCCTTTTAACCCCAAAGAGGTGGGCTACACCGGAAAAAACTGAAGATTCACGCCTATTCGGCGTGAAGATCTTTTAACCGTTTTTTCCGGCTCCGCCAATTTGAAACCCCTCAGTCGCTGCGCGACAGCTCCCCCCGGGGGAGCGTTCCCACCTGCAAAGTTTACGGCTTTGCCGGAAACTTTCCCGCCATGCCAAGGGCTCTCCCTTTGGGAGAGCTGTCACCGAAGGTGACTGAGAGGGCGAGGGCGCTAACCGCAGCGCCATGCTTTCGCAGAAAGCGGCGCTGAAAATGCCGTTTTTCTCTACGACCCCTCCCGTGAAAATAGCGTTTGGAGCGCTCCGCAGAGCGCGACAAACGCGAAAATATAAATATTATTTCCGCTGAACATGGCTAGAGCGAAGCGGAAGCCATTCCAAATTGTTTGTTTGAGCCCAGAATCGTGCAGCCTTTTCCACTTTCCAACCCCCAAAAGTTAAAAATCCAGCTGAAAAACGCTCCAGATGGTTCAAAAAACAATTTGGATGTGTTATACTAGAAACCAAGGTGCCTGCCGGACGGGGAAACCGGCGGGCACGACTGCGTGTTCCATGTGGAACAAATCTTTCCCCGGGAGGAAGAAAAGCGCGTGGCAAAAATTGTAGCGATCGCAAACCAGAAGGGCGGAGTGGGCAAAACCACCACCGCCGTCAACCTTTCGTCCTGCGTAGCGGCGCTGGGCAAAAAGGTGCTTATCGTAGATCTCGACCCGCAGGGCAACACCACCACCGGCTATGGCATCCCAAAGCGCAGCGTGGAGGCGGGCACCTATGAGGTGCTCATCGGTCGTGCAACGGCGGCACAGGCCATCCGGCACACCGAGTACCGCACCGATGTCATCGGCTCCAACACCCGTCTGGCCGGTGCCAGCTTGGAAATGATCGACCTGCCCGGCCGCGAGGGGCGTCTGCGCAAGGCGCTGGCTGAGGTGCAGAAGGACTACGACTTCATCTTTATCGACTGCCCGCCCAGTCTGGATCTGCTCACCCTCAACGGCCTGAGCGCCTGCGACAGTGTGCTCATCCCGGTGCAGTGCGAGTACTATGCGCTGGAAGGTCTGTCGGAGCTCATCAGCACCCTCAAGACCATCCGCAAAAAGTATAACCCGTATCTGGATATCGAGGGCGTGGTGTTCACCATGTTCTCGCTGCGGTACAACCTGACCGTGCAGGTGGTGGAGCAGGTGCAGAAGTACTTCGGCTCCAAGGTGTACAAGACCACCATCCCGCGCTCCATCCGCATTTCGGAGGCACCCAGCTACGGTCAGCCCATCAATTTCTACGAGCCAAAGGGCAAGGGCAGCGAGGCCTACATGGACTTGGCCATCGAATTCGTCAAGCACAACCGCCCGCAGGAACCTAAGAAGTCCCGTGCAAAGGCTGCACCCGCCGCAGAGCCGGCGAAAAATGCTCTGGAAGATTAAAACAGGGGGAACAAGGTAAACAATGGCAAGAGGAAAAGGAGGGCTCGGGCGCGGGCTGGACAGTCTGTTTGAGGATGCAGCACCGGTCTTTGAGTCAGAGCACGCAGCGGTGGAAACGCTGCCGCTGCGCGAGATCGAGCCGGACCCCGACCAGCCCCGCAAGACCTTTGAGCAGGAGACCCTTAGTGAGCTGGCTGCCAGCATCGCCGAGCACGGCTTATTGCAGCCCATCGCGGTGCGGCCAAGACCCATGGGCGGTTACAGCATCGTGGCGGGCGAGCGCCGCTGGCGCGCCTCCCGCATGGCGGGTCTTACCGAGGTGCCGGTGGTCATCAAGGATGTGTCCGACGAGCAGGCCATGGAGCTGGCGCTGGTGGAAAATTTACAGCGCGAGGATCTGGACCCGGTGGAAGAAGCTGCCGGCATCCGGGAGCTGATGACCCGCTGCGACCTGACACAGGAGCAGGCCGCCCGCAAGCTGGGCAAGAGCCGCAGCGCACTGGCAAACAGCCTGCGGCTGCTCAACTTACCGGAAACGGTGCTGGAGCTGCTGAAGAGCGGCTTTATCAATACCGGCCACGCCAAGGTGGTGCTGGGTCTGCCCACACCGGAATTGCAGGCCGAAGCCGCGCAGATCATCGCGGACAACCAGCTGAACGTCCGTCAGGCCGAGGCGCTTTGCAAAAAGATGGCAAAGCCCGCCAAGGAGCCCCGCGAACCCGCACCCCGCGGCACTTTGCCGGTGGAGGTGGAAGAGAGCCTGAAACAGGTGCTGGGCAGCGAGGTGAACGTGGCCTACCACGGCGGCAAGGGCAAGCTGACAGTGCATTTTTACTCCGACGAGCAGCTGCGCGCCTTTGCAAACCTGCTGGGACAGTACCAGATGGAAACCGAATAATCATGCGATCCAAGGCGGGAACTGCCGCCTTTGAACGGCAGCGGAAAGCCCCAGGCGCACCGCTGCAAGCCCAATAGAGTTAAGGAGAGTCAATCATGCTGGATATCAAATTTGTCCGCGAGAACCCGGACGCCGTCAAGGAAAACATCAAAAAGAAGTTTCAGGATGCAAAGCTGCCGCTGGTGGACGAGGTCATCGAAAAGGATGCCAAGTACCGTGCAGCCCTGAAGGAAGTGGAGGCCCTGAAGGCCGCCCGCAACAAGCTGAGCAAGGCCAACGGCCCGCTGTTCGGTCAGCTGAAGAAGTGCACCGACGAGGCACAGAAGGCTGAGCTGCAGGCACAGATCGACGCCAACAACGCCGCCGTCAAGGCAGACGCCGACAAGATGGCAGAGCTGGAGAAGGAAGAGGAGGCACTGTCCGCCCGCATTCAGGAGATCATGTACTCCATTCCCCAGATGATCGACCCCAGCGTGCCCATCGGCCCGGACGATACCTATAACGTGGAAGCCCAGCGCTTCGGCGAGCCCGTTGTGCCGGATTTCCCCATTCCGTACCACACCGAGATCATGGAGAGCTTTGACGGCATCGATATGGACGCCGCAGGCCGCGTGGCCGGTAACGGCTTCTACTACCTGCTGGGCAACATTGCACGCCTGCACGAGGCTGTGCTGGCCTATGCCCGCGACTTTATGATCAACAAGGGCT
>ERZ857750.3421-NODE-3421-length-13334-cov-5.334061_pt1 | contig 13334 bp, 10 predicted proteins | sample MGYA00519915_ERZ857750 | MGnify/ENA primary metagenome ERZ857750 (study PRJEB31778, sample SAMEA3449358) | human gut metagenome | biome: human gut; feature: human-associated habitat; material: faeces | place: United Kingdom | collected 2010/2012 ... | reverse complement strand
CAGTGCGACCGGAGCCTGCACAAGGAGCCGCCGCTTTAATTGTGCGGTGTTGCCTATACTGCGTTATTCTCAATTTGCCAACCTACTCCCCTTCTGCTATACTGATAGTCAGTTATAATAGTAAGGAGTCAACTGTATTATGCACCACCGCCGACCGGCTGCGCCGCACAGCCACCGTCCCAATCATAGACAGATCAACCGCCTGATGCCGTTCACGACGGCACCGCTGTTCCATGCTCTGCAGCTGCTCGAGACCGGCGACTCCGCGCGGTTTCACATGCCCGGGCACAAGGGTGAGCCGATTTTCAACACATACGCGGATATTTTTGCCATCGACTTTACCGAAACCTACGGCACCGGCAACCTGTACACCGGCGAAGGTCCTATCCGCGATGCGGAGGTTGCCGCCGCGCGGTATTTCGGCTCGGAGGACTGCTTTTTTCTGACCGGCGGCTCGACACAGGGCATTCTCGCCATGCTCGGCACAGCGGTCGGACGCGGCGGCGCTGTCCTGCTCGACCGTGAGGTACACAAGTCCGTCTGCTACGGCTGCGCGCTGCTCGGCATTACGCCGTATTTCTTTTCTGCACCGCTGATCGAGCCATTCGCGGTTTCCGGTGCGCTTCCGGTCAAGGATGCGGAAGCACAGCTGATCGCGCATCCGGAGATCAAAGCAATCCTTCTGACCTCTCCGACCTATTACGGCATCCGGCGGGCGATTCCCGAGTTTGCCGATCTGTGCCGCGCGCACGGCAAGCTGCTGCTCGTAGACGGTGCACACGGTGCACACTTCCCTGCCGTCGGCCTGCCGACGCCGGTCGCGGAAGGTGCGGATATGGCCGTGCTCTCTATGCACAAAACGCTGCCGTGCATGGGACAGGGCGCCGTTCTGCTCTCTGCGGCAGGCGTGGACCGCCGCGCACTGCGCGAAAACACCATGCTGTTCGGCACATCCAGTCCGTCCTATCCCATTATGGCATCCATTGACCTTGCGCGTGCCTACACCGAGGGGCCCGGTCACGCGGAGTACCGCCGCTCGGCGGAAACCTGTGCCGAACTGCGTGCCTATGTGCAGCACCGAACCATGTTCACCGCACTGACCGAGGATCATTTTCCTGCGCTTGACCCATGCCGTCTGACGGTGTGCACCGCCGGAACCGACATCACCGGTCACCAGCTGGCCGATACGCTGTGGAGCGAATGCGGCGTGGCGTGCGAGATGGCGGACGACCGCAATGTTGTGTTCATCCTCACCGGCTCCGACCCGAACGGTGCGATCAGCCGTCTGAAACGCGGTCTGCGGCGCATTTCCAGACGGCGCGAGCTGATTCCCCTGCCGTCCCTGTCCGCACCGTTTCCGCCCGCCGAGCGCGTGATGAGCGTGCGCGACGCATGGTTCTCACAGACCGGCAGAGTCCAGCCTGCCGCTGCCGAGGGTCTGGTCTGCGCCCGTCCGGTCACGCCGTATCCGCCCGGTGTGCCGCTGCTCTGGCCCGGCGAGAAAATTACAGGAGCGCACATTGCACTTATCCGTGAAAGATGGTACAATACAATAGATGAAATAACCGTTGTTGTCCATCAATAACGCATCTCATCCAAGCAAACGATAAGTTTCCGCGCAGCAATGCGTATAGGGGGTTACTATTATGAAAATGGTACTGGCTATCATCAATTACGATGATTCGCAGGATGTTATCTCCAGCCTGATGAAAGCAGGCTTCTCCATCACCAAGCTGGCGACCACCGGCGGTTTCCTCAAAGCAGGCAACGTCACGATCCTGATCGGCCTGGACGAGAGCAAGCTGGATGAGTGCTTTGACATCATCCGCGAGCACTCCTCCTCCCGCAAGCAGATCATGCCGGCAACCGCTGAGCTCGGCATGGGCTTTTTCCCGTCCACGCCGGTGCAGGTCGAAGTCGGCGGCGCAACCGTATTTGTACTCAACGTCGAGCGTTTTGAAAAGCTGTGATTTCATTTGACGCACTTGCGGGCAACAATGCGCTCAAAAACAGCCTGAAGCATGCGCTGAACGAGCGGTTTCCGCAGACCGTGCTGCTGTCCGGTGACGATCCGGCGGCGCTCAAAACCCTTGCGACTGTACTCGCGGCCGGTATTTTATGCGAAGGCACGGGCAGTCATCCGTGCGGAAACTGTCTGCCGTGCCGCAAGGTGGAGCAGGGTGTGCACCCGGATCTGATGATCGTGGACGAAGGAGAGGCCGAACTCAAGGTCGATCTGGCGCGTCAGCTCAAGGCGGAAAACGCCATTATCCCGAACGACGGCGAACGCCGTGTGACAGTCATTCACCATGCGCAGAATCTCAATCCCATGGCGCAGAATGCGCTGCTCAAGGAGCTGGAGGAGCCGCCTGCGTATGCGTTCTTCATTCTGACCGCCGAGCAGCCGGATTCGCTGCTGCAGACCGTGCGCTCGCGCTGCACTAAATTTGCGCTCGAACCGTCGCTGGCGGCGGTGTCGGACGAGGAAGCGGCAAGCCTGCTTGCACCCTATCTCTCTGCGGTTGCCGAACGGCGCGAGGACCGCATGATGCTCAGTGCAATGGGTCTGGAAAAGACGCCGCGCCGCGCACTCTCAGGCGTGCTCGGCATTCTGCAGGCCGCTGTCCGAGACGCGATTTTCGTCTCGAAGGCTCTGCCGCAAAAGCCGCTGCAGCCTGCACTCCGCAAGCAGACGCAGGCACTCGCCGGCGCCGTCAGTATGGAACGTCTGTTGGCGGTCTACGATTTTATTGATGTGCTGATTGACCGTGTGTCGCGCAACGCGGCATCCGCGGCTGTCACCTGTGCATTAACGAGCGATATTTACCGCATCTGTTACGCTTCCTAAGCGTTTCCATCATACAGGAGGAAAACTTTTTGACAACAATAATCGGAGTTCGTTTCAAATCGAACGGAAAAATGTATTATTTCGACCCGCAGGGTCTGGAAATCGCACCCGGTACGGGTGTGATCGTCGAGACGGCCCGCGGCGTGGAATACGGCGACTGCGTGCAGGGCAACACCGATGTGCCCGATCAGCAGGTCGTGCAGCCGCTCAAGCGCGTGGTCCGTGTGGCAACCGAGACCGATATGAAAACGCTCGAGCGCAACAAAAAGCGTGCCGACGAGGCGTTTATTATCTGCAAGCAGAAGATCGAGGACCGCGGTCTGGAAATGAACCTTGTCACCGCGGAATGCACCTTTGATATGAACAAGCTGCTGTTTTACTTCACCGCAGACGGTCGTGTGGACTTCCGCGAGCTGGTTAAGGACCTTGCGAGCGTGTTCCGTACCCGCATTGAGCTGCGCCAGATCGGCGTGCGCGATGAGGCGAAGATGATCGGCGGTCTGGGCTGCTGCGGCCGCGAGCTGTGCTGCAGCTCGTATCTCGATGATTTTCATCCGGTCTCCATCAATATGGCAAAGGATCAGAATCTGTCGCTCAATCCGGCGAAAATTTCCGGTGTGTGCGGCCGTCTGATGTGCTGTCTCAAGTATGAGCATGAGGCCTACGCCGAGCTGCAGAAGGTCACGCCGCGTCAGGGCAGCGTGGTCGATACGCCGGAAGGCCGCGGCAAGGTGATTTCCACCCAGATGCTGCGCGGCACCTGCAAGGTGCAGCTGGACGACAGTCCGGAGCACTCACTGACCGAGTTCCAGTGCACGCAGTGCTGCATGGTAAAGGGTGCGTGCCGCAACCGTCAGAATGCCGCCGCTATGGCCGAGGAACGCCGCAAGCGCGAGGATCAGGAGGATGCTGCCGCTCCCGCACCTAAAAAGGATGCACCGAAAAAGAGCGAGACTCCGCATCAGAAGCCGCAGCAGCCGCGTCCGCCGCGCAAGCCTGCCCCGCAGCAGACTGCAGGAGACGAACTGCCCGAAGATGCTCAGAATGAGCTGTCTCCGGACGGTGAAGGTGCGCCGCGCCGTCGCCGCCGCAGAGGCGGAAGACGCCGCCGCAAGCCGAATGGCGAAAACGGTGCTCCGGAACAGAATTCCGGCGAAGAATGAGAAAAAGAGCGAAACCGTATGGTTTCGCTCTTTTTTTGCGCAAATACAGCCGCTCCCCTCTCTGCAAGCGCAGTGAAGCAAATTGACTGCAATGAATCATGCTTTCCACCATTCTCCTGCTTATTTTGCCGTGGCAGCGTACTTATCAACCAGCGTCTGCGCCATTTTCATCGCTGTCTCGCCCTTATTCAGGCGCAGCGACAGATACGGTGTCGAACCGGCATTGAGCAGCAGGCGGCCCTTGAATTCACTGTCGCCGCAGAGCGCGGACAGGCGCGCGAAATCGGTCTCGGAGAAGGTGAGCAGCAGTCGTCCGTCCTGCTGCTTGATCTCCGCAATCCCCTGCTCGCTGGCCTTGGCACGCAGCAGCGCGATATCCAGCAGCGCGATGGCCTCCGCAGGCGGCTCACCGAAGCGGTCGATCAGCTCATCGAGCATATCACTGCGCTGCTCGTCCGTGCGGATGAGCGCGATACGGCGGTACAGATCGACACGCTGTCCCGCATCCGCAACATAATCAGCGGGAAGATTGGCAGAAATCAGCAGCTCGGCCGCACAATCAACACGCGGCTTGGGTGTTTCGCCCTTCTCCTCCTGCACAGCCTCTTCGAGCAGCTTGAGGTACAGATCATAGCCGACGCTCATCATGTGGCCGGACTGCTCGGGACCAAGCACATTGCCGGCACCGCGAATTTCCAGATCACGCATGGCAATCTTGAAGCCCGAGCCGAACGCCGCGAACTCACGAATCGCACCAAGGCGCTTCTGCGCGATCTCACTGAGCGCCTTGCCATGCCGATAGCACAGGTACGCATACGCATGGCGCGACGAACGACCGACACGGCCGCGAATCTGGTGCAGCTGCGCCAGACCCATATTGTCTGCGTTCTCGATGATAAGCGTGTTCGCGTTCGGAATGTCAATGCCGGTTTCAATAATTGTGGTGCAGACCAGAATATCAATCTCGCCGTCCGCCATCTCGTTCATAACCTTTGCAATCTCTTTCTGGCCCATTTTGCCGTGAACGATGCCGATTCGCGCATCCGGAAGCCGCTGCTGCCACATGCTCGCACATCGCTCGATGGACTCCACGCGGTTGTGCAGGTAGTATACCTGTCCGCCGCGTCCCAGCTCACGCCGGATGGCATCAAGCAGCACGCCGTCGTTCTGCTCAAGCACGAACGTCTGCACCGGATGACGGTTCTGCGGCGGCTCCTCGATGGAGGACATATCGCGGATACCGGACAGCGCCATGTTGAGCGTGCGCGGGATCGGCGTTGCCGACAGCGTGAGCACATCCACGTTTTTGCTCATTTCCTTGAGCGTTTCCTTGTGCCCGACGCCGAACCGCTGTTCCTCGTCCACGACGAGCAGACCGAGATCCTTGAACTTGATCTTCTTGTTGAACAGCTTGTGCGTGCCGATAACCAGATCGACCGAGCCCGCCTCCAGCTTTTTGAGCAGCGCAGTCTGCTCCGAACCGGTCTTATAGCGCGTTAACAACTCGATCGTGATCGGGTGACCCTGAAAACGCTGCATCGCGGTCAGATAATGCTGCCGCGCAAGCACGGTCGTCGGTACGAGGATAGCCGCCTGCTTGCCCGCGAGAATGCACTTCATCACGGCACGCAGCGCGACCTCGGTCTTGCCGAAGCCAACGTCGCCGCACAGCAGGCGGTCCATCGGCCGGTCGGACTGCATATCGTCCTTGATCTCGGCAATACAGCGCAGCTGATCGTCGGTTTCCTCGTAGGGAAAATCCTCCTCAAACTCCCGCTGCCACGCGTCGTCCGGCGGGAAGGCGTAGCCCTTGACCTTGGCGCGCTCGGCGTACAGCTTGATGAGACCCTCGGCCAGCTCCTTTGCAGCCGCTTTGGCGCGTGCTTTCGCCTTGCTCCAGTCTGCGCCGCCGAGCTTGTTCAGCCGCACGCGCTCGTTGTCGCCGCCGCCGATGTATTTGGAGATGAGGTCGAGCGAGGTTGCCGGAACATACAGAAAATCCGTACCCGCAAACGCAATTTTGATGAAATCGCGCTCGGAACCGTCCACCGTCATGCGCTCCATGCCGATAAACCGACCGATACCGTGGTGCTCGTGCACGACCAGATCACCCGGTGTCAGGTCGGTGTACGACTTCACCTTATCACGGTTGGACTTCTTGACCTGCGTTTTCTTCCGCCGGGCAAGAACCTGTCCCTCGGTCATGACAACAAGACCGAGATCGGGATACTCAAAGCCGGCAGACAGCGTGCCCTCCATGATGTTGACACAGCCGCCCTTGGGCAGCAGATCGCTGATTTTTACATTGAGACCGGTGTCGGTCAGCGCGTCCAGCATGTTCTGGCAGCGCAGCGCACTGCCGCACACGACCGCCACCGCGCGTCCCTGCTCGGTATAGCTGCGGATATCGGCAGACGCCATGTCGAGGTTGCCGCCGTAGGCGTTCATCTGATTGGCGATAAAGTTTTCCAGATGCTGCGGTGTCAGTTCGGCTACGTTGTTGAGAAAGCTGTCCAGACGCAGAATCTGGCGCTTCACGCCGCATACGCCGACAAAATCCAGCGCATACTCACCGAGGGCGGGCGGCATTTCGCCGCGCTCGAGCAGAGCAGTTACGTCGTCGGCTACACGCGCGTGGAAATCGCGCACCGCGTCGCGCAGACGGGGCGTGTCCTCGATGATGACGATGGTATTTTCGGGCAGATAGTCGAACGCGGTCGCCATTTCGGGATAAATGAGCGGCATATACTTGTCCGCTGCGGGCAGCGAACCGGTCTCGCGCAGACGTTCTGCGTCCCGTTCAAGGTTAGTCTGCAAATCCGCGTGCTGCTTCTTCCGGCGGGTCGAGGTGAGTGCCAGAACAGCCTTTGCCAGTCCTGCCGCACCGCCCTTCGCCAGTGCCGGAATGGATTCCATGCACGGCAGACAGCGCAGGCACTCGCACTGCTCCAACCGGCGCTGACTGCCGACGTCGAACGTGGAGATTGAGTCAATCTCATCGTCCCAGAATTCCACGCGGTACGGGTGCTCCGCCTGCGGCGGAAACACATCGAGGATGCCGCCGCGAATGGAAAACTGACCGGTGCCTTCGACCTGTACGCAGCGCTCGTAGCCTGCGCGCGTGAGCGACTGTGCCAGCTCATCCAGCGGCGCGGTTTCACCGGTGGCCAGCGACACGATTGCCGCCTTGAGCGCCTCCGGCGGCATGGTTCGCTGGGCTGCCGCCTGCACGGACGCGACTGCAAAATGCGCTTCCGTCAGCTCGTCCAGTGCTGCCAGACGGCGCTGCTCGTAGCCGCGCGACACACCGACTACATCCGCCATCACCAGCTCACGAGAGGGCAGCTGTACAATGTCACGCTCGGAAAAACCGCGCAGATCAGCGGCAAATCGATTCGCAGCGTTGTCGTCGTCGGTCAAAACCAGTACCGGACGGCCTGTATCCAGTCCTAACGCCGCCGCCAGATGCGCCTTGTGGATGGCTGATAAGCCAACCGCCAGCACCGGAGTTTTGCCCTCATCAACGGCTTGTTTTAACTGTTTGTATTCTTTTAGAAAAGTTATACTTTTTGTAATTTCGTTCAAGAGGTTCACCTCCCTTTCATAATGGAAAATGGAGGAGTCCGCCTGTAAAGGCGGTTATTGAATAATCGCGCAAAGCGCGACCAGCGCAGCGCGACTGAAGTCTGCGCAAGGATAGCGCTAATTCTCAATTCTCCATTATTCATTCTTAATTATTGAGACACCAAAAGGGCAGATTTCTCAATCTGCCCTAATGTTATGCGTATTTTTTGCGGAATATGCGTGTTAGTCTGCCTTGTGGCAGGTCTCACAGTCTGCATCGCAGCCGAGAATCTCCGCCGGGTCCTTGCCCAGACGCTTGTAATAGTCGGAAATTGCAGAGCGCAGCGCTTCCTCTGCCAGCACGGAGCAGTGCATCTTTACCGGCGGCAGACCGTCCAGAGCCTCAGCAACGGCCTTGTTGGTCAGCTTGAGCGCTTCCTCCAGGCTCTTGCCCTTTACCATCTCGGTAGCCATCGAGCTGGTTGCGATTGCCGCGCCGCAGCCGAAGGTCTTGAACTTAACATCCTCGATGATGCCGTTGTCCGACACCTTGAGGTAAATCTTCATAATATCGCCGCACTTTGCGTTGCCGACCTCGCCGACACCGTTTGCGTCCTCAATCTCGCCAACATTGCGCGGATGCGTAAAGTGGTCGAGCACCTTTTCACTGTACTGCATAAAATCTATCTCCTTTTTGTCCAATCAAATGAATATATTGCAGGAAAATCAATCGTAGGGCGCGACGACCCCGGCGCGCCGAGTCGTCGCGCCCTACGGGATACGTTTCCGCTTATCTTAATGTGCGTGCAGCTCGGTTGCAGCGGTCAGGTTAGGATGACCGTTCTCCCAAACCGGGCTCATCGAGCGCAGGGTCTTAACAACATCGGTGACCGTCTCGATGATATAATCAACGTCCTCCTCGGTGTTCTGCTCGCCAAGGGTCAGGCGCAGAGAGCCGTGCGCGATCTCGTGCGGCAGACCGATCGCCATCAGAACGTGAGACGGATCGAGCGAACCGGTGGAGCATGCCGAACCGGTGGAGCCGCATACGCCTGCGTTATCCAATCGCAGGATCAGGCCCTCGCCCTCAATCGCCTCAAAGACGAACGAAGCGGTGCCCGGCAGACGGTTTACCGGATCGCCGGTATAGTGGGAGTACGGAATGTTCTCCATGATGCCCTTAACGAGCTTGTCCGTCAGCTTCTTGACGTAGCCCATCTTCTCATCCAGACCTTCAACGGCCTCCTTCATCGCTGCTGCCAGACCAATGCAGCCTGCGGTGTTCTCGGTGCCGGAAACCAGACCGCGCTCCTGACCGCCGCCGTATACCAGCGGCTCAAGGGTGATGCCCTTCTTCACATACAGCACGCCGGTGCCGCGCGGACCGCGGAACTTATGACCGGACAGGGACAGCATGTCGATGCCCATCTCCTGCACGTCAATGTGCATATGGCCGACAGCCTGAACCGCGTCGGTGTGGAACTTTGCGCCAACCGAATGCGCCAGCTCGGCAATCTGCTTGATCGGCTGAATCGTGCCGATCTCGTTGTTTGCCGCCATAACGGAAACCAGTGCGGTATCCTCGGACAGCTCTGCTTTCAGCTGCTCAAGATCTACACGACCTTCCTTATCCACATTCAGATAGGTAACGCGGTAGCCCTCCTTCTCAAGCGCCTCGCAGGTGTAAAGCACTGCATGATGCTCGATCTTGGAGGTGATGATGTGCTTGCGGCCCTTGGAGGACGGACCGTGCATAAAGCCGCGGATCGCAAGGTTGTCCGCCTGCGAGCCGCCGCCGGTGAATACAATCTCACCCGGTGCATAGTCGTTCTTCTCGTTGACCGGCTCTGCCGCGTTCAGGCACTTGCCGACAACGGTACGCGCATCGTTGAGCGCTTCCTTTGCCGCACGGCCGATGCGGTACAGAGAGGACGGGTTGCCGTAGTTCTCGGTCAGCCACGGCTTCATAGCGTTGAACGCAGTTTCGGACATCGGGGTCGTCGCCGCGTTATCCGCATATACAAATCTCTTTTCCATAGTATATCTGCCTTTCTTTGTCCAAAAAGGTTGTCTTAAACACAAGCTGAACAGGCGGTTTTCGACGCGCGAAAACCCGAGTAAAATGATAGGTTCAGCGGGTACTACTAATATACACCCGAAACGGGTATTTTAGCAAGTGAAAAACTGACGAAACAGCACGCATATCCTGCTGCATTTTGCATTAGTTTGTGCATTTTGTGTAGTTTTATAAGGAGGTTAGCCATGTTTTACCGGTGCGTGTGCGTATCGAGGCGCTTTTTCAGCCGTTCGAGCACCTCGGTATAACGCTCGGAGCGGGCGGTCGGGTTGCCGCGCAGCAGGCTCTTGCGGGTGCGGCCGAGAGCGGCTGCCCGCTCGTCAAAGCGGCGCTGCAGCTCGTCGAGCTTGGCCTGCAGCTGCTCGCGTGCAGCTTCGGTCTGCGCCCTGCGCTCGTCGGAGCGCATCTCATGCACGGCGGCAAGCTGTTCCTTCGCATCGTCCATTTTCTCGGAGAGCTGCGCTTTTGCGTCGGCAAGCTGCTCCCTGGCATCGTCCACACGCTCGGCAAGCTGTGCCTTCGCCTCGCCCACCTTCTCGGTGAACTCGCCGTGCGCTTCCTCTACACGGTAGGACAGGTTGGTCAGACCGACAAGCGCAGTCTCGGACAGCTGCTGTCGCAGCTCGGCCCCCTGCTCGCGCAGACGGTCGAGTTCCTCGAGCACCTTGGCGAGATCGAGTGCGCTGCGTACAGATACGATCACATCGCTGATAAATGCCGCCGAAAACAGAACGTCGAGCACGATCAACCCGATAAACGGCAGACCGAGCACCAGCTTTTCAATCGGCGGATGAATGACGCTCGTCAGGATCAGGCCGAGAAAGCCCCAGCACAGTGACGAGCGCAGGCAGATATAGCCCTGAAACTGGAATCTCTGCTTGGAGTAATCCCAGTATTTTACCTTGAATATCTTCTCCATCACCACACCGACAATGTATTCAAACACAGTCGCCGCGATCATGCTCGCCAGATACAGCCACACCGGATGCTGCTTTAACGGCAGAGAAACATGCAGCAGGATCACGGCGCCGAAGCCGTAAATCGGCAGCATGGGGCCGCGCAGGAAGCCGCGGTTGACCAGTCTGCGCTGTCCTACCGAGACCACGGTGGACTCAAAGCACCAGCCGAGCATACAGTACAGGTAGAAAACCAGCAGCCACTGGGCAGCGGAATAACTGTAATACACGCTCTCACTCCTCATGATTTGGATTTCGCATCTATTTATTCTATCGAATTTTTTGACTTTTTGCAAGGGGAACGATATAATAGAATCATACCATTTTAATAGGAAGGGTAGGAACGCCTAATGCTGAATTTTAATCTGCACACCACGACTGAGATTGTATTTGGTAAAGATATTGAGGAACAGATTGGCCCGCGTCTGCAAGAACTCGGCGCACATCGCATCCTCGTACACTTCGGCGGCTCGAGCGCCCGTACCTCCGGTCTGCTCGACCGTGTGGAAAAAAGCCTGTTTGCGGCGGGTCTTGCCTTTGTTGAACTGGGCGGTGTATCACCGAACCCGAAGGTATCGCTTGTTCGCAAGGGCATTGCACTGGCAGAGCGAGAGGGCATCGACTTTGTGCTGGCAGTCGGCGGCGGCTCGGTAATCGACTCGGCGAAGGCCATCGCCATGGGCGTTGCCACCAAAACCGATCCGTGGCAGTTTGCATCTACCGGCACAAAGCCGGATACCACCCTGCCGGTCGGCACTGTACTGACGCTGGCAGCCTCCGGCTCGGAAAGCAGCAACTCCTGCGTACTCACCAATGAGGAGACCAAGGAGAAGCGCGGTATCACGAGCGAGACCAACCGTCCGCGCATCAGCTTCCTTGATCCGGAGAACACCTATACCGTGTCCAAATTCCAGACCGGCTGCGGCATTGTGGACATCATGATGCACACGCTCGAGCGTTACCTCACGCCGGAAGGCGGCGAAAGCGACATTACCGACCGCATTGCCGAGGGTCTGCTCATTGCCGTGCGCGATGCCGGCCGCCGCGCTATCGCCAATCCGCGCGATTATGAGGCGCGTGCGTCCCTGATGTGGGCGGGCAGCGTTTCACATAACGATTACACCGGCTGCGGCCGCAAGCGTCTGTTCCCGGTGCATAAGCTCGAGCATGAGCTGTCCGCGTTCCGCGATGAGATTGCACACGGTGCCGGTCTGTCCGTGCTGTTCCCGGCCTGGGCGCTGTACGAAATGAAGAACGATTTTCCGCGCTTTGCTCAGCTGGCGAACCGCGTATTTGGCGTGGAGATGGATTTCCATCATCCCGAGCGCACCGCGCGCGAAGGCATCCTGACCATGAAGCGCTTCTTTGAGGAGATCGGCATGCCGACGCATCTGGCGCAGCTGGGCATCAAGCCGGAGAATTACGCACAGCTGGCAGCGAATACCGTCCGCACGGTCAAGGGTCCGGTCAAGAGCTATTCCGCACTCGACGAACAGGCTATCATCGAGATTTATAAGCTGGCGGAGTAAAACCGCCTGTGCCAAAGACGGTGCAATAAGCGTAACAACTGCGAAGGGAAGGCTGTGCAGCAGCCGCTCCCTGCAGCCCATCACCAAAACCATAATGACCGCTCGGTACCAGCCGAACGGTCATTTATTTTATCCATCTCCGCAATTACCGTCCGGTCGGACGTTTTTTTGCTTCGGGGTTGCTCTGAACTGCCGAAGGTGGTAGGATAAAAGCAGCAAAGCTATCGAGAACAAATGAAAGCAGGGATTTTATGCAAATTGTAGATACCGGCGTACTGACCCCGTCCTTCATGGACTTCTCACTGCCGTCCGAATTTGCGAAAAGCGCGCTGTATTACTGCCCGCAGTTCGGTCAGTTCATCTGCAACAGCGATTACCGGATCGAACGAAACGGCATTGACCAATACCTGCTGATCTACATCAACAGTGGTTCGCTCTGCATCCGCACAGACGGTATGACCGCCGAGGCGCATGAGGGCGAAATAGCGCTGTTCGACTGCCGCAAGCCGCACTGCTACTGGTGTCCGGACAAGGTTGACTTCTACTGGTTTCACTTCAACGGTGCGGGCAGCAAGCAGTACACCGAATATCTGACCGAGCGATTCGGCCTTGTGCACGAAAAGCAGCCGATGCTGTCGCTCAAGGATCAGTTCCGCACGGTCGTGCACTCGGCGCAGTACGGCATGAGCACGCAGTTTGCCTCCATGAACGAGCACCAAATTTCCATTGCGGTACACAGCATTCTGGGTGGTCTGGCGTCGCAGACCGTGCGAACCACCGTCACCAGTGAGCTGCTTGCACCGGCACTGGCGTACATTCACGGTCATTTTGCCGATGATATTTCGCTGGACGACCTTGCCGGGATGTGCGGCATCAGCAAATCGCACTTTATCCGCAGCTTCAAGCGATACGTCGGCTGTACGCCGCATGAGTATCTGCTGCAGTACCGTCTGCGTCAGTCCAAGCGTCTGCTGCTGTCCAGCGACCTGACCGTTGAACAGATTGCCGAGGACTGCGGCTTCAACAGTGCATCGCACTTTGCGCGGGCATTCCGGCAGGAGACGGATATTTCGCCAACGGCGTTCCGGGCTATTTCGTTCTGATTTTACCATATCAGACGTTATCTGTGTGCTAAAGAATACGGAATGGGTGCTAACCCTTAGCTGGGGTTCCAAAAGGATAGACACCAAGGTTTGC
>ERZ857750.3419-NODE-3419-length-13339-cov-3.268970_pt1 | contig 13339 bp, 5 predicted proteins | sample MGYA00519915_ERZ857750 | MGnify/ENA primary metagenome ERZ857750 (study PRJEB31778, sample SAMEA3449358) | human gut metagenome | biome: human gut; feature: human-associated habitat; material: faeces | place: United Kingdom | collected 2010/2012 ... | reverse complement strand
CCAAATATCATTGTTTCACTCGTTTTGAAACTGATACTCACATCGAGATTCAAGCAAAACTCGATTGTCCTGAACCATCATGCCCTCATTGACAAGGAAAGGCTAATTTGCTTTTGTGGCGTAAAACTCCCATACCAAAGCAAGTAAAGTCTTTATTCTACTTAATTATATATCGATGGTCTCACCTACAGCTAAAACCTTATAGCCTGCTGCTTCAACTTCTTTTTTAGTTGTCTTGTAATGACTATAATCATCTATATGAATGGGATAAATCCTTTTAGGTTGAAGGAGATCTTTCATTCGATTTAACATCTTCAAGTCCATGGTAAATGGTCCACCAAATGAACCTGATTTTACAGCGCCTAAATTAGCAAATATAGCATCTATATTTTTAGGAACATTTTTTGTTAAGTCTGGGTACAAAACAGTATCACCAGTAAAATACATGACTTTAGTTTCTGACGAACTTGTAATTGATATTTGATAACCATTCACTTTACCAACAATCTTTCGTATGATGTAGTTGCTGGCATGATAAGCCGGTAGTGCTTTAATGGTGATACAATAGTCAGCGACTTGAAATGATTGTTCTTCTCCCCATTTTAAAACACTATTATTTAAGCATGACACGCCATTTAAGATTTTCTTATTAGGAGAAATGACTGTTTTACCCTTCAAATAATCTTTCCCTACATCATCCAAATGATCTTGATGCCCATGAGTAATTAGCCATACATCAACTTTACTAAGAAGAGACTTATCCTTATGAACATCAGTTTGTTTCTCGGAGACAAATCCTTTAAACCGTACCAAGGTTCCTTTAGGTGATAAATCAGGATCAATTCCAATATAAAATTGATTATCAATGGAGATAACTCCACATGCAACACCACAATAAGTAAACGAAATAGACATAGTACCTCTTTTTTTATAACAAGCGATAAGTTGAAAAACTAGTCATTAACAATAAAGGAATGAGTATTAAGTGCATAACTCTTGTAACTAGATTATAGTTTTTATCGTCAATTTAATCAATATCTGTTTATGTTTCGACACCTTCTTTTACATTTATAATGCTAAGTTTCCACAAATCTCAGTTAGGTAATCAACAAAAAAATCCCAAGTTCTCTATGCAACTTGAGATTTTCTTTCTGTCTGGGCATGCCTGAGTCATTCAGGTCTTTATATTATTTGTCTTTTTGATCTTTGTGATCTTTTTTATTTTTCTTCTTACGTCCGTTGCGACCAAGTCCTAGGCCTGTTACCGATACGGTGAAGCCTGCGATATTGATGGTTTCTTCAATCTTACCTTTGCTTGCTTCTTCTTCATTTGAGAGATTAATTGGCATCTTGTGTTTAGAGCCTTTACCCTCAGCTTGACTTGAAACAGGTGCTTCAAAGTCATCGCCTGGTCCATAAGTGACTGGTCCCTCATGAGATTCCACTTGCTCTTCGACTTGGTCGAGAATTTCTAGATCTTGAACCTCTTCAACAACGATATCGTCTGCCTTGTCTTCCTTAGGTTTACCGTTAATATCGCCTGTAAGAGGGATATAAACCACTGTTTCTTCAAGGTTACGTTGACCTACTGTTTTACCTTCAACCTTGTCCTTATCAGCGCTATAGCCTTCTACTTCAGGAGTGACGACTGTTTCAAACTGACCTTTATTTGAAGTCCAGTAGCTTGAACCAAGCTCTTCACCTGTCACCTTATCAATAGTCAAGCTACGTGTCCATTGAGCAGTTTGGATGTTATTGGCAGGAAGTTCTGCTTGTCCATCTCTAGATGTGTAGAGAACTGTGAAGGTTACATCTTTGATATAGCTTTCACGTTCTGGCCATTTAGCACCATCAGGATTTGCTGGGTTGATTGGTGTACCAGCTTCTTGGATGTTATCTGGACCTACTTGAACAGTACCATGACGAAGGGTAACCATGAAGTTTTGGTCAACATGTGAATCGCCATCAAAGATAACACCGTTTGTGAAACCATCCGCAAGGAGGGTATAACCACGGTCACTATAGTACTTGATACGTTCAATTGTTGAGTATTCAATCACTTCGCCTGATTTACCAAGCAAGTCGACCACTTCAAGTTTCTTACGAGTTGTGCCATCAACATAAGTAACTGTAGCTTTCTGAGCATCCTTGAGGTAAGTTACTACTTCCATGATTTCAGGTGTTTCTACAGAAACATCTGTCATTTCAGCTACTTCCATACGGTCTGGTGTAAATCCAACAACCTCTGGAGAAGGAACAGCTGAGAAGCCAGCTTGAGTACTTGACCATGCTTCATAATTGATAGCGCCTGTAACAAGGTTAACATTAGCCAAACGTTTGAAATCAAGAACTTCAACGTAGTCGTCGCTAGCCAATCCACCTTCTTCGAAGACATATTGGATTGTACGTGTCACATCGGCACGGTTTTCAAGCATCTCTACGCTATTTGGCCAAACTGGACTATTAACATCGTTTGGATCTACGACTTCACCTGCAACTGGTGCTGGCATATCTGGATCAATAAGAACCAAACGTTCACGAAGAACAACTTCGAAGACTTGATCAAAGTCAGAGTCACCATTGTAAGTGTGGTCAAAGGCTGCCGCATAACCATCGTTGACGAGCTCGTAACCTTGTTTGAGCAAGTTTGCGATTTGTTCATCAGTAGAGTAGTCAATCTTTTCACCTGAGCTTCCGACGACGACATCACGAGTCAATTCGGACTTATCAAGCTCATTCATGTAAAGGATAATAGCTTTTTGCTCATCCTTAGCATAAACCACGTTGGTATCTTGACCCGGGTGTTCTGGAGTAATAAAGGCCTTTTCAGAAATGTAACCAAGAACATCTGGAACGACTGTTTCCATAGCCATGGTTGGATCTTCAGGATCGTTGTTGTAGCTTGGAGTAGGTGCATTTTCGATTGGTGTACCATACTCATCTACTGGAATAATCTTACCAAGCTCTGTGTAAGTTACTGTATCTTCCACTTCTGGAAGGTCTGGGCGAACTTCAAGTCCACCAGCTTGACGTTTATCCGCATAGAAGCCATCTACAACTGGAACTTCTACGACATCATAAGTGAAGCTGTCTTGATCCCAAGTGCTTGTTTGTTCCACTTGGTTAAATTTACCGTGGAAGCTGAAGCTATCTTGAATGTTGATAACTGGATCTTTGTAGCCTGCACCTTGGAAGGTAACCGTTTGTTTCGTATCTTGCGTGATATCATCCAAGATTGGTTCGTAAACCAAGGTTTGGTCCAGGCTGAGGTCAATTGGCAATACCAATTCACTTTCAGCTTGGTAGCCAGCAACTTGTGGTGCTGGTGTCTCAATAACTTGCGTAGCATCTTGAGGATCATTAGCATAATGAACTGGCTCTGCATCCGCGATAGGATTACCAAAGCTATCAACAGGGATAATCTTACCAAGCTCTTTATAGGCAACACTATCTGTTGCTTCTGGTTTATCAGGTGTAACAACCTGCATACCAGCAACTGCCTTGTCCGCAAAGTAACCTTCGATAACTGGAACATTGACCTTAGCGAAAGTATAGCTGTCTTGATCCCATGTGTAAGTATCTTCTGCTTGGTTGTACTTACCAGTGAAGCTGAAGTCAGACTGAATATTAACAGACGGTGTTGCTTCGCCAGCACCTTTGAAGAAGACAGTTTGCAAGGTTGGTTGCGTTACATCTTCAAGGATTGGAGCGTACTCAACAAGAATATCGTCTGTCAAGCTCTCAGGCATGACACTTTGTTGCATTGGACGGTAACCCGGAATGTGAGGAACAAGAGTCTCACTAACCTTGGTTGGGTTATTGGCATCATTGTTAAAGGTTGGCGTAGGCACGTTTGGAATCAAGCGTCCATTCGCATCAATAGGGATAATCTTACCAAGTGGAACGTAGGTAACGGTTTCTTCTATATTATCCTCAGTAACATCTCTACCCTTAACTTCTACTCTATCCGCAAAATAGCCTAAAACAACTGGTGCATAGATATCATAATACTTGGTTTTGTTTGGAGACCACTCTGTCTCATCAACAAGTTCACCTGTAACCTTGTCGAAGGTAAGAGTACGCACCCAATAAGCCTTTTGCACATCAGCTTCTGGCAAATCCGCATTGCCATCTGTACTTCTGTAAAAGACTGTGAAGCTTACTTCTTTTTCGTAAGCATACTTAGATGGCCATTTAGGTCCATCTGGATTATTAGGATTGATTGGAGTATCTGGGACTTGTTCATTTTCAGGTCCCACCTTGGCAACATCGTGTTGCAAGAGGACGAACCACTCTTGATCATCAATATCTTTATCATCAAAAATGGCATCTTTAGGGAATTCGTCCTGAATCAAGTCATATCCCATGTCCTTGAAAGTCTTGATACGTGTTGCTGTCCCGTATTCAATCGCTTCACCCAATTCACCGGTCAACTGGTCACTAACCAAGTAAGCACCGGTAGTTTCATCAATATAAGTGATGCTGGCTTTCTTGAAAATTTTACGATACACAACCGGAGTGTCCGCTCCTGGTTTGTTCGGTACTACACTTTTAATATCTGTCATATAATCTTGAACAGCTGGTGTTGCTGTCTCACCCGCCTTTCGTGGATCTTTTTTGTTATTGTTATACTGCTTAGTCAAAGCACCTGGAATATATTCCCCATCTTCTGTCACAGGGATAATGCGTCCCAATTTCCTATAGGTCACATGTTCCGTTACCGTTGGCACATAGGGCGTGACAACGTTAAAACCCGCTTCCTTTTGGTCAGCGAAATAGCCCTGGACAACTGGTACCGATATCTTAGGATAGGTATAACTGTCCTTGTCCCATTCGATTAAACCAGTCTTCCTATCCCTAGTCCCTGTGAAGACATGGTTTTCCATGACTTCAGGATCTGGAGTTTGCGAATCCGCTCCTTGAAAAATAATCTCTTGCTTAGATGGAATCCTCACGGTTTCCGATTGAGCATGATTATCAAAGAGAACTTCGTCAGCTCTGGCAAAATCTAATGGAGAGGGGGCACCGTGGTCAGAGCGACTTTTTGGGTTAGTCAATAATTTAGAAAGATCTATAGTATCAACTAAATCAGAGTGCGCTGATTTATGTGCAATATGCTCTTCGGCAGTTCTTGCTGCTGCTTCAGTCGCATCTTCCCTATAGGCTCTCAAAAATACTCCCCCTTTCTTCTTTTTATGAGAAATAAAATCCTTTACTTGCTAAGTTCTCATGGAAATCTTTTCTATTAAGATTTCATTTTCCCTCAGAGAAGCTAACAAGTTCTTATCAAAGATTAAAATTTTTGATATCTCTTATATATACTATAATACGAGAATCGAATTTTTACAAGTAAGGTGTAAGAACTTTAATCATTTTAACCCCTAAGTGAAAAAATAGTGCTTTAATGTGCAATATCTATCAAGTAGTTTACGAAAGTGGCATCAAAATGAGATTACCCCTATAACTTAAATGATGAGTCTTTAATGGTGTTTTCTCTCCCTAGAGACACTCTTACACGAAATACACTTAAAACGATCACAACTACTTCTCATCTTTGAAAGTCTAGAGCCTTACCTTAGTTGTAAGGGAACACCCTAAGAGAATGACACAGACAAGGTCCGTGCCTAGTCCTCGACTATGGAATGCCAATAAATAACTGGCATTACTCCTAGTATAGATTGACTTTGACGCTTCGTCAATAGATTGGAACCATTTAATGAAAATCCCTATATTCAAAGTTTTCTCGTATTAAATTATGTATTAATAATAGTTACTTGGATTAGGCTATTTTGATGTCATCCTGGGCACCAAATAGTCAGAGGTATTTTCACAACTAACTCAAGAAACGGGTTAAATTGACTATTCACAGTCCACATCTAAGTCTTTACGGAAACCCAGTTACGCCATAAAAACCGAGACTACTGTCTCGGTTCATACAGTTTAGAAACGATTAAATTTGACCTCGGCCTTCACCGTCAAAGTAAACCCACCATTCTGGACTCACCTCAACCCAGCGATTAACAGCCATTTCACCTGAATTTGGATCATAGTAACGAACAATACCGTTCACACGAACCAAATGACCTTTGATTTGTTTACCATTATTATCAAAGAGAAGGTTTTGACCGTTGATAGTAACCATACCTTTGACAGCATTACCATTACCATCGAAGTAATACCAGCTACCATCGATTTCATGGAATTGATTACGGTAAAGCTCTCCTGAGTTTACATCATAGTAACGAAGGTTACCATCTACGTTTGCCAAAGCACCTTTGACCTGACGGCCATTTTGATCAAAGTAGAGGTCTTGACCATTGATGTTTTGTGAACCTTTTACGGCTGTTCCATCATTATTGAAGTAAGCCCAAACACCTGGTTCGATTTCTGCGAATCGGTTACGAGCCATCTCACCTGAGTTAGCATCATAGTAACGGATAGCACCATTCTCGTTAACAGTGCGCCCTTTAACTTGGACACCATTGTTGTCGAAGAAGAGTTCTTGACCATTGATGTTTTGGTGACCTGTCACACGTTTACCATTACCATCATAGTATGCCCAAACGTTATTACCAATTTGTACGAATTGGTTACGGCCTGATGCATTATTATTGTTATCTGGTTTTGGATCTTGTTTGCCGTTTGCATTCAAGACACCGTTTTGGTCGTAGTAGAATACTTGACCTCTACGGTTTTGACGATAACCATCACGCAATTGCACACCATTAGCGAGGAAGAAGTATTGTTTACCATCGATAGTCTTTTCTCCGACTGCCATGCGACCTGAGTTATCAAAGTAGTAAACATTTCCGTCGTTATCTTTGATGAAGGCATTCTTAGCATATTGGCCATTGTTATAACGGTATCTTACAGAGAAGAGACGTTTTTCAAACTTACCACTGCCGTCACCATTTTGGTTGTCGTTGTTAGTTGATTGGTTGCTTCCGACTACTTTTGGAAGGCTAACTTTACCACCATTTGTACCATAGTAACCACTTAGACCATTCTTAAGCACGTACTCTGAACCACGGTCAAGAATGTTAGTACCATTCATGTACTTCGCAGACCACTGTGTAATCTTCTCGTCAGTAGTCATACGTTTACCAGTAGAGATTTGAACACGGTCAAAGATTTGTGGGTAAAGACGTTTCAATTCATCAAGGAAGGCACCACCATATTTACCTTGGTAGTCGTTACCAAAAGTACGTGTCTTAGCAGCATAGAGGCTATGATTGATGATCGCGCCGTCTTTAGTTTCACCATAGTTATTAACACGAGTTGCAGTGACCACTTCATCACCCGGAAGGTTGTAGATTTGGTCTGGAACCCAGTCAGCAATCGCTGAGATACCTACAGCGTGGAGCGATTTAAGAGCTGCTTTCAAGTCAGCCAATGAACCGTACTTGTTGTCCTTACTCATACCAATATCATAACGGTCTGTAAAGGCATAACCATTTTGGATGACTGAGTCAAGGAAGCTACCGTCATCACTTGAAACGTATTGTGGGGCAAATTCGAATGATGTGATCCCCCATGATTTGAAGAGGTTTGCATTTTCAGCAATCTTCTTATTAGTGTATTGTGATGGATTTTGAACGAAGTCTTGGAAGTTAGAGAAACCTTCATAGATAACTTGTGAATCAAGGGCAGCATTTGATTCGTAAACCAAACCACTGCTGTTCTTTTCTTTACTTGGTGCCACACGCACGTCTTGATTTTCAGAAGCACCTACTGGTACCCAAACGGCAAGGTAACCATCAACTTGAGGGTTACGGATACCACGAATTTCGCTTGCATTGAATGTCAAATTACCGTTGCCATCAGTGTATTTAACAATACCGTTAGCATCGCTGTCATTCAAGTAAGTAGCCACACCATCCTTTGTTGTCAAAAGCAATGGACGATAAGCTTGGTTACGGTGAGCCGCACCCATGTTAATTGTCAAGTTGCTTGTCAAACGAAGGGCAGGTTGGTTTGAAACGATAACTGCCATACCTTGGTTACGTGTTTCTGCTGTACCAGCATCAGAAGCACTATTAGCCCCTGTACCATAACGTACAGAAGTCAAGACACCTGCAGCATCCCAACCATTAGTATTACCATAACCGATGTAGTTAACCTTCATATCTTGACCACCAGCTGCATAGCGGATACGGCCTTTCAAGAGGGTTTCAATAGCATCGTAATATGGTGATTTTTGAGCCATATATTGACCATCATCTGTGTACATGTCTCCATAGTAAACACGTGGCACAGTGTCCTTATGCGTAAGCATCAAGGCATATGCTGATGGGATATTATATTGTGTGTACTGCTTGTTAGCACTACGCATGTCTCTGTTGTAGATTTCAAAGGCTTTCTTCATTTCATCAAGAGTGAAGGTATTCCCTGTTGATTGAGGATTGATTTCATTTTTGATGATTTGACCAATGATTGATTGTACCTCAGAGTCGTGAGCACGCACAAAGGCGTAGTTAGCCATACGTTTAGAGTTTTTACCACTTTCAGAACGGTCATTCATACTATTTGAAATGAGTGGTTCAACTCCTGAACGGTTACCGATTGGACGCAAGAGTGAATACACCAATGCCAAGTGCATAGGGTCATCCATTGGCAATTGAGCACCTTTAGTGTCTTCATTGTAGTATGGGTCATTGTGAGACCATGCTTCCAAGATAGACATGTGTTTAATGGCTTGATCTTGACTTTGATCAGCACCGTATTTAGCTTTAAAGTAATCTGAAGCAATTTGGAGAAGGTCGGCATTGACATTATCCACGGCATCGACACGAACACCATCGAAGTTTTCATCTTCAGAACCACCAGTGATAGTACCGATGTTCATGATGTAGTGGAGCCAGTTCAACTGCTCAGCTTGAACCGCAGGGTTTGAGTTATCGATATCATTAGCCAACAAGAACTCAAAACCACCGTTGCTTGTATCCTTGGTATACTTAGGATTGCGTTTACCTGTTTGGCTAGTCGGTGTGCGGTTCAGGAGACGGTAGTCTGAGTTAGCCTGGCTTGTACGACTGTCGTTGTTATAAAGAAGGGCACCACCTTGCAAGTGGTCACTGTTATCAAGGTTTTCAGAAGTTGAATTCCAACCAGGTTGAGTCTTCACGAAATTTTTGATAGTTGTACGCAACCAGTTAGTGTTGCCTTCACGCGCAATACGTTCCTCAATACGCTTTTGAACTTCAAGCGCTGCTTGGTCCATTTGAGTTTGTGAACTGTATGATGTGTAGGTTTGATTCGTACCAAGACCTTGCTCCTTCATGTAGTTAAGGTAGCTCGCTTGGATAGCCTTACTTGGCCACCAAACCGTAAGCAATGGACGTTTGTCATTTTCAGTTGAGGCAGTCCACTCTTTACCGTCTTTCAAGATTTCTTTTGGACGGTACCATGTGTTGGCAGTGAAGTAACCGTCAACAAGTTCGATATCTTTATCAGTTGTACCATAAAAGGCATTTTTGTCACCATTTACAGTAACGTTTGTGTTTGTGCTTTCAGCTGATGAACCTGTTCCGCCGTTCTTGTCGAAACGGTAATCTTTTTGGTTAGACAATTCACCGGTCTCAGCGTTAAAGTATTGGCTTCCGCCGTTACGTTCAAGGACATAGTTCTTACGAATAGTACCGTCATCTTCAACGTAGTATTGTTTTCCATCAATTGTTTTGATGTGGCTTGGACCATCAGTTACAACATTGTTAGTTGCTGGAAGGTCGTTATTTACTACTGTGACCGTATTGTTAGCATTGTTATTATTACCAGCAACTGGTGTGGCACGACGGCCTCCTGTAGGACCACGGCGGGCACCAGTCGCACGACGTTCACGTGTCGCTGCACGGTCTGTAACTGTTGTTGTATCAGTTGTAGTATTGTTATTTGTTGTATCAACAGCTGTATCGTTGGTTGCTGTTGTATCTGTTGTAGTTGCCGCACGATCAGTACCGACAGTCGCTGCCGTATCAACAGCATTCGCTACAACTGTATTTGTTGTATCAGTTGTCAAATCGAAAGTTGCTGTTGGAGCTGCTTGGTCAGTTGCGACATCGTTTGTCGTTGCAACTGCTGTAGTTGGATCCTGAGCAGCCGTTGTATCGTTAGATACAGTACCCGTATCAACAGTAATATCGGGGATGGCTACAGTAGCATCTGTGTGTTCATCGGCCTGAACGACACCGTCGTTAGTCCCTAAAGAAACCGCTGAGACCGCACCGAGAGACAAACCTGTCACTGCGATGGTTACCCATTGTTTCTTAACTTTGTGCATCTTATAATGTACTTTTTTGTCCATAATAAAAAGACTCCTTTTTCCCATTTATAGCTTCATTCTAAATCATTGAAAGCTTTTTTTCAATAAGATTCGATAAATTTTCATAATTTTTAGAAAAGTCCTTTTATTACTTTAATGACATTAGTTTTAAATGAGTGTTTAGCATTATAAACATGCTCATTTTAGTGTTGTTGAGAAAAAGATAACTGACACTCTATAGATATTTAGAATGATTATTGATAAGGTACTTCTTTTAATGGGATTACAAGGAAATCTAATGAAAATTCACAAAATCCTTAAGGCACTTCTCTCAAAGCGACAAAAAATACCATCCTTACCAAACCATTAGGTCTGTTAAGATGGTGTCTTTTTTAGTCTAGCTTCTCATATAAAAACTAAATTCTAACTATCTAAGCCATTCATTACTTAGTGAGGTGTAAGGGCTTTAAATTGGGACCTATAGTGCCAGTAAGAAAGCAGAACACGAGCAACAATTCATCTTATAAAAATGGCTCAAAAGCCTATCGATCTTGCTGAAACTAAGGAAAAAAAGGAGTATAATAAAGGTGAAAATAGTTAACCTATTTAGATACAAATAGAGGGGTAGGTGAGAAAGATATCAGTACAACATACAAACTTCAACACAAGCCAAGATAAGGGTAAGACTGGTCAAGAGGTCATTAAGCCGGACCTCATTAAGAATAATTCTCCAGACAACAGAGTTGCTTCTATTCTCCTGTCAATTGCCTTTTATTTAGCCATAGTCTATCTTGTCTTATTCTTGCTCTTCGGTCTGTCAAATCCTTGGGGAATGCTTATAATAATTTTCCTAGCACCTAGTTTGATTAGTTTTATCATTGCAACTATTTTAACAGGTATTGGTCGTAAAAAAGGTAATAAAAACTTCTTATACACAAGCATCATTTTTTATATAGCTTCTGTCCTTTTGGCTTATGACCCTGACTGGGGAGTTTTTTGATTTATACCGATTCTGTTAACTATTCTCGTAACTGTGGGAACAGTGATGTATAAACAAGATAATGAGAAAACCAACAAATAGGAGTCCATGTTTAAGTGGTCTCCTATTTTTATGTAGTCGTTAGTATTTCAAAAGGTTTGTTTTATTTTGAAACTATCACAACATCTCCAAATCAAAAAACACCTTCTAGCTAGAATGGTTAGCTAACATGAAGGTGTTTTTTTGTGCTTATCTAAGCATAGCAAAGACTATTACAATTCTGAAATACGAATAATCTTCGACCTATTCTTCACCTTTCTTACGTTTAGCAAGAAAGGCGAGACCTGTTGCAGTTGCCAAAGCACCAAATGCCATTGACAATGATGAGTTTTCCTCACCAGTCTTAGGAAGCGCTTGGCTACCACGTTTGTGCTTAGGATCTTTCACTTCAGAAGTTGATTCTGAGGCACTCAATGAGGCAGACACTGAAGCACTTGTTGAGGCAGAGGTTGAAAGACTTGCTGAAGCACTCAATGAGGTTGAAGCACTTGTACTTTCAGAGGCACTCAAGAATGCTGATGTAGAAGCTGACTCTGATACAGAAACTGATGCGCTTGCTGACGCTGACTCTGATACAGAAACTGATGCGCTCGCTGACGCTGACTCTGATGCAGATGTGCTTGCTGAGGCTGATGCAGACACACTTGCACTTTGTGATTCACTCAACGATACAGACTCACTTGCAGAAATCGAAGCACTTACTGAGGCTGATTGTGATTCACTCAATGATGCTGACTCTGATACAGAAACTGATGTTCTTGCTGACGCTGACACTGAAACAGATGCGCTTACTGAAGTTGAAGCTGATGCAGACAATGACTCAGATACACTTGCTGAGGTTGAAAGACTTGCTGATGTAGAAGCTGACTCTGATACAGAAACTGATGTGCTTACTGACGCTGAGGCTGACGCTGAGGCTGATGCAGATTCAGATGCGCTTACTGATGCTGAGACTGAGACTGAAGCGGATGTGCTTGCTGACGCTGACTCTGATACAGAAACTGATGTGCTTACTGATGCTGAGGCAGAGACTGAAGCGGATGCGCTCGCTGACACTGACGCAGAGGCTGAAGCAGATTCAGATGCACTTACTGATTCTGATGCAGAGACTGAAGCGGATGCGCTCGCTGACGCTGAAGCAGAGGCTGAAGCAGATTCAGAGGCGCTTACTGATTCTGATGCAGATACAGAAACTGATGTGCTTGCTGACGCTGATTCTGATGCAGATGCGCTCGCTGATTCTGAGGCAGACACTGAAGCTGATTCAGAGGCGCTTACTAATTCTGACGTAGATACAGAAACTGATGTGCTTGTTGATTCTGACGCAGAGACTGAAGCGGATGCACTCGCTGACGCTGACACTGAAGCAGATACGCTTGATGATTCTGACGCTGATACAGAAACTGATGCGCTCGCTGACGCTGACTCAGATGCAGAAACTGATGCGCTTGCTGATTCTGATGCAGAGACTGAAGCTGATGTGCTTGCTGATTCTGACTCTGATACAGAAACTGATGCGCTTGCTGATTCTGATGCAGATGCTGAAGCTGACTCAGATGCGCTTGCTGATTCTGATGCAGAGACTGAAGCAGATTCAGATGCGCTTACTGATTCTGATGCAGAGACTGAAGCGGAGGCGCTTACTGACGCTGACGCAGATGCTGAAGCTGACTCAGATGCACTTGCTGATTCTGATGCAGATGCCGATTCAGATGCACTTGTTGATTCTGACGCAGAGACTGAGTTTGAAACAGACTGTGATTCTGAGATAGAGGCACTTGTTGATGCAGACTCAGAATTTGAAACTGATTGTGATTCACTGATTGAAGTACTTACAGATGTACTTTCAGAATTAGATACTGATTGTGAGCCTGAAACAGATGCACTCAATGACGCCGACTCACTCAATGATGCTGAATTAGATATTGAAATCGATTCACTTGTTGAAATGAAGTTTGAAGCAGAGTTCGAAATAGACTCAACAGTTGAAATGATTGCAGAAATTGAAGCACTGAAGGCTTGAGACTGACTTTCAAATACAG
>ERZ857750.3409-NODE-3409-length-13385-cov-2.381545_pt1 | contig 13385 bp, 12 predicted proteins | sample MGYA00519915_ERZ857750 | MGnify/ENA primary metagenome ERZ857750 (study PRJEB31778, sample SAMEA3449358) | human gut metagenome | biome: human gut; feature: human-associated habitat; material: faeces | place: United Kingdom | collected 2010/2012 ... | reverse complement strand
ACAAAGAAGCGGCGGTCTTCCAGCTGCTTCTGCCGGAGACGGATCTTCTCCTGCTCCCGGCGCATTCGCATCTGCTGCAGCCTCTGCTACCGGACGGCCGAAGGCCTTTCTGATCATGTTGGCGCTGTATTCTCCCTGAATGGTGAACAGATCCTTGCCGCCTGTCAGTTTGATCCCCATTGCCCGGATCTGTTCTTCGAAGAACGGGTCACCCTCTTCGATGACATACAGCTGGTCTACTTTTGCTGCAAAGGCTTCGATCATGGCTTTCGGGATCGGATTGATCATGCCCATTTTCAGTACGCTGACTTCCGGCAGCGCTTCTTTGACATACTGATAGCAGATGCCGCTTGTGATGATGCCGATCTTCGTATCGTTGAGTTCAATAATGTTAAGAGGCAGGCTATCAGCTTCTCCGGCCGCGGCGTCGGCCTTCATGCCGAGAGTGATGTCCGCCGTGTCCTTTGCGATTCTATCCATACGCTGCTCCTGTGCGATATGCAGTTTTCTGGCCATCGCCGGCATTGCCACGTACTTCTGGATGTTCTTTTCATACGGGATACGATCTTTTTCGGTTCTTTCGCCCAGCTCAACGATACCGCGGGAATGTGATACTCTCGTGTTGGAACGGAGCAGAACTACCGTATCGTATTTCTCACTGATTTCGTATGCCAGTTTCAGATAATCCTTACATTCCTGCGCGTTGGACGGTTCGAGGACCGGAACGCCTGCGCTCCTGCCATAGTATCTGGAGTCCTGTTCGTTCTGGCTGGAATGACAGCCGTTATCGTCAGCTACCAGTACTACTGCGCCGCCGGTCACTCCTGTATATGCTGCAGTAAAAAACGGGTCAGCCGCTACGTTCAATCCTACGTGTTTCATGCAGGAAAGGGAACGCACGCCGCCGATGGAAGCGCCGACTGCAACTTCTACACCGACTTTTTCGTTAGGTGCCCATTCTACGTATATCTCATCATATTTCGCCGCATTTTCCGTGACCTCGGTACTTGGTGTTCCCGGATAGGAAGAAACGACTTTTACACCTGCTTCATAAGCTCCTCTTGCAAAGGCTTCATTGCCCAGCATGATTTTCTTTTCCATTACCTCATTATCTACCTTTCTGTTGCTAGTTGCGATATATGCCTGCTTGCGGGGCAGTGACTGCCGGGGCGTGACTATCTGCAGGTCCATCGCCTGCCGCCCGGATCCACTGCTACGAGCATACTATTGTTATCATACCATAAAATCATTCTTATTTACATAGGCTGGAGGAATAAAATGTGGGAAATCAACACACAAAAAGAGACCTGCATGAGGCCTCTCCTTGCTGTTGATTACTTATTATTGAGATCGTCTTTAGTTTGTTTTTCTTCTGCGTGCAAAGCCGACTGCTCCCGCACCCGCCAGTGCCAGCAGAGCTGCGCCTGCGATCAGTCCGATCGGGAAGTCGTCACCAGTCTTGGCTGTTTTGCCGGTGTTGGCAGTCTTTCCCTGGTTATTATCATCTCCCGGAGTCGTCGAAGCAGCTACTGTATATGAAACAGTCGGCTTGTTAAATGCCTGTGCTGCATATGCTCTCTCATTGGAATCTACCGGGTTAATAACAGCACTGTTGTTTGTGAACAAGCCATCATATCCATTTACTCCGTACCGGTCATACTTACCATAAGTGCCCGCTTCAGTCTTAGGATTCTGCAGCACTACCTTGTAAGTAAGCTGTACCGGTTCAGTGATCTTGATTTTCTGATTAATCTTGAGGACAAAACGCTCTTCATCATTGCCTGCCGGGAAATATTCAAGCTCAAACTGCTTGTCTCCGAACATGATCTGGTTTTTATTCTTATCAACTTCAGCACTCAGTTTTTCGCCGTTTACTGTCATTGTTATGCTTTCCAGGTCTTTAAGATCAAAGTTGTAGTCGCCCTCGACATAACCCATATGATCAACTATCGTACTTCCCTCATCTACCAGGTATAGGATATCGTTCTCGATCTGACTGAAATCCACCTCGTTTCCATTTGCCAGATAATTCATGAATGACGGACCCCATTGATACTCGGTAGCTGTACCAATACTCATAGCATAACAGTGGTACTTTGAACTTATAGCCTTATATTTTTGTTCTGTAAGATAGAGAGCTTTTTCAACAGAATTCGCATAATTATTCATTTTGTCTGCTTCCGTGAGCTTTTCAGGTGTTTCCCCATATGGATAATCATATACACCGCCCTGGGAAGCTGATTTTGCACCGATCGCTGCCAGTGTGTCTGACCAGTTTACAGGTGGGTTGTTATTTTCATACTGTGACTTCCAGTTATCCGGACCTGCAAAATACTTATTCGTATCTGCTTTAAAACTCCATGCGACAGCTGTCGGCTCTTCATTGAACATATACGTTATGCCATCACTGACAAATACAAGATATTTCCTGTCTGCCGGCACATCTTTATCTTCATCAAGCATTTTTTCGCCTGCGATCAGACCTGCATGGGTATTTGTTCCTGAACTTATCTCCTGTTGGATAGCCTTTTTGATTGCATCGTACTCTGTTTCCAGATCCATGAAATCTGTCACATTTGCCTTTTTATTAAAAATAACGATTCCGACTTTTACCTTAGCTCCCGACTCTGCTATTTCAGCTTTTAATTCGTTTAGCATGTTTAACGCCTGCTGTTCCATCTCGGCACTCGTAGATTTATCCAGAACGAACACTACATCCGTTACCAACTGCTTTTCTGCACTTGGTAGTGATAACGTAACTGTAGACTCGAATTTATCTCCGGTCTTTTCAAGCTGAGTCGCTTCCTTTGATTTCGAAATATCAAATGCCTCTGTCGCCGTCTTCCCGCTCTCATCGCCTTCTGCTGCAAACACGCTTGGAGCCATGCTCAGCACCAGCATCAACGCGAGGATCCATGCGATCCCTTTTTTACACATCTTCACACCCATTTCCTCCTGTCCGTAAATAAATAAACGTCTTTGTCATGTGTCATGACATATTTTTACCACCGCTTTCGCAAGGTACACAAATTTAGTTTCGCTATGGTAGCATCAGTCTATTCAAGTGGCAAGGGGGTGAAAATGCCGTGATTTGTCCGAGGGGGAAAATTTCGATTTTTACAGAAAGCGAACAATTCGTTCCGAAATATACTATTTATTACCCCCGCAACAGTTCACCGGAGGCATTCCAGCAGAAGAATATTCAAAAATAAAAAAATGTCCGGACAGATGAACCGGACAAAAAATATTTTGGTAGGATGTATAATACTAGTTCTTTTTCCACGAGATGGATTTGTTTCTATATTCAAGAAATAAATATTTTGACCCGAAACCCCCGCAGTATGACAAAAGAGCCCCCTGGCCGCCGGAGGCTTTGCAGAAATCCTGAGAATGGTTCAGGCAGCACTACACCTCTACTGGTGCAGTGCTTCAACAAAGGCCGGCAGGAACTGCTTCTTGCGGGAAACGATATCTTTCAGGATGATATGCTCGTCGCCGTCCGCGATGTCAAAGGCTTCCTTGGCCAGAAGATCAGCGTGCAGACCGCAGCAGAGAAGTTCCGTAGAGGTGTCTACGATATTAGTCATCATCATGAACATCATATCCAGATCCTGCTGTTCCATGACCTGAGGCAGATACTCTTCCACCTTTTCGCGGATGCTGTCCAGCTCCTGGCTATCCATGGAAGTAACCTGGCTGACGCCGAAGGAGCGACCTTCATTATTAAAGATCTTGAAGTCCTGATAACATATTTCTTCCGGGGTCTTGCCCTGCAGGCTGCTGGCCGCCCGGAACATGTTATTAGCCATCTCTGTGATATTGATGCCCGCCATATCCGCAAGCCGCTCGCAGGTGGCACGATCTAAAGCCGTGCAGGTCGGGGAGCGGAACATGAGGGTATCGGAGATGATAGCAGAAGCCAGAAGCCCTGCGATCTTGCGATCCGGCACAACGCCTTTCTCATCGTAAAGCTGGGTGATGATAGTCGCCGTACAGCCCACCGGCTGATTGCGGAAAAATACCGGCTCCAGCGTCTCGAATCCACCCAGTCTGTGGTGATCGACAATTTCCAGTATATCCGCTTTCTGAATACCATCTACCGCCTGGCTGATCTCATTGTGGTCTACCAGGATAACTTTTTTTCGATTCATATTCAACAGTCTGCGCCGCGAAATCAACCCCACATAATTGCCGCATTTTTCAACGACCGGGAAGTTATGGAACCTGTTGGTTTTCATAATATTTTCGATATCTTCCACGGCATCGCCCATCTGGAATGTCACCAGATTTTCCCCGGTCATAAAGAACTGCACCGGCATACTCTGGTTGATAAGTCTTGCCGCTGTGAAGGTGTCATACGGTGTGTTGATAATGATGCAGCCCCGCTCTTCTGCCAGTTTTTTGATGGTCTTGGTCGGAGTTGCCCCCTGACACATCACCAGACATCTGGCACCCAGTTCGATGGCCGTAAAGTGAGTCTCGAACCGGTTGCCGGCAATGACCAGATCCGACGGCTCGATCACTTCCTCCATAACATCCGGGCTGGATGCCGCGATCGTTACTTTCCCATCCTCAAAGACCTCATCCGATCCGCCGCAGACAATATGCCCGTTCAGGGTCTCTGCAATGCTGGCAAACCTCGTCCCTGCGCGCGACAATACACTGCTGTCGCTCTTGTCCATATAGGACTGGGCGATATCCGTGATGGTCACGATCCCCTTCAGTTTTCCTTCTGCCAGCACCGGCACTGACTTGGCGTGTTCTTCCTGCATCAGCTCCCATGCCTGCTTGATAGACGCGCGCCCTTCGATCCCCGGAACCAGGTTCAGATCCATATCGGCGATCTGCGGCTGCACATTGTCCTGATACTGTGGCGGCTCCACGTCGAAATACTCCAGCACGTATTTCGTCTCCTCATTGACGATCCCTGCCCGGCAGGCGATATATTCCGGGATCGGGACCGGCATCCCTTCCTGCAAAGGATTCTCCGCTTCGAAAGTTCCGTCGGCAAGCTTTCTCTCCAGCACCGCTTTCTTCAGTTCCGTATAAGCGATAGCCGAGCAGATGGAATCAGTATCCGGATTTTTGTGCCCTATGATATAAATTTTTTCTCTTGTTCGAGTTCCTTCTGATGTCATGGTGTTTCTCCCGTTTATTCCTACTGTTGTTTTACTTTATAGTACTGCTTTTTTCTCATCTCGTCAAAATATTTTTCCCCGAAGCGGTCCTGTTTGTGCTAGAATGTCTTATAGTATATTATGGTGCAGGGTTCTGCACACGTTTTGACACACAGGAGGGAAAATCATGAATATTGTTTGCTTAGACATGGAAGGCGTTCTGGTCCCTGAAATCTGGATCGCATTCGCCGAAGCTACCGGAATCGAAGAATTGAAGAAAACTACGCGCGACGAGCCGGATTACGATAAACTGATGGAATACAGACTGAACATCCTGAAAGAACACGGTCTGGGAATCAAAGAGATCCAGGATACGATCAGCAAAATCGACCCGATGCCGGGTGCAAAGGAATTTCTGGACGAGCTGCGCAGCATCACGCAGGTCATCATCATCAGCGACACATTCGAACAGTTCGCACAGCCTCTGATGAAAAAGCTGGGCTGGCCGACACTGTTCTGCAACACGCTGGAAATCGCAGAAGACGGCACGATCTTAAAGCATAAAATGCGCTGTGAGAAATCCAAATACACTACGGTAAAAGCGCTGCAGTCCTGCGGATTTGAAACCATCGCCAGCGGCGACAGCCACAACGATATCGGCATGATCCAGGCAAGCAAAGCCGGATTCCTGTTCAAGAGCACCGACGCCATCAAAGCGGAATATCCAGAGCTGCCGGCTTACGACGAGTACGACGATCTGCTGGCCGCCATCAAGAAAGTACTGTAAAAGCTGCTCCGCGCATCCCGAATCAAACAAAAAAGCAACAAGCTGGTCGCATGAAATCCATGCGCCAGCTTGTTTTTCTTTTTCATTATATATACGCGCTGCGGTCGTGCTCACCTTAGGATTTTACGAAGCCCTCACAAAGGCCTTTGCAGCAAAACCGCCTGCATAATACAGCGCCAGACCTGCCGCTACGCCGTAGGCCAGGTTGTTGGTCGCCACAACGATGACCACCGTCAGCAGCGTCGTCAAAATCTCCAGCGGCGACTGATCCTTGAGGGAACGGAGCGAATCCCAATCGAAGGTCGCGATGGACACGGTGATCATTACCCCGATGAGCGCCGCCAGCGGAATGATGTTGAGCAGCCCGCTGCCAAAGCCCAGCACTGCGATGAGCATGACGCCCGCCACCAGCGTGCTGAGACGGCCCCGACCGCCCGACTTGACGTTGACGATGGCTTGTCCGATCATGGCGCAGCCCGGCATGCCGCCGATGCAGCCGCACACCATATTGGTGATGCCCTGACTGCAGGATTCCCGGTTGGTGTCGCTAGTCGTCTCCGTCATCTGATCCACCACCTGCTGGGTCAGCAGGGTTTCGATGAGGCCAACAAAAGCCAGGGAAATGGAATACGGCAGGACGATTTTCCACGTTTCCAAACTGAGGAGCAAGGTCGGCAGATGTACATCCGGCAGTGCCGCCGTCATGTTACCCATATCGCCGATAGACGTTGTAGTCAGACCCAGGAATACGCTTGCCGCCGTTACGACGATGATGGCAATCACAGCCTTAGTGATCCGCGGGAACAAATAGACGATGACGATCCCGGCTGCCACCAGCGCATACATGGTCAATCCGCCGCCCAGCGCATTCTTGATCTGGGACATGAAGATGATGATGGCCAGCGAATCCACGAATCCGGTCATGACACACTGCGGAATGTACTTGATCAGCCTGCCCACCTTGCAAAGCCCCATGATGAGCTGGAATATCCCGGCTAAAAATACCGCTGCAAATAAATACTCTGTCCCGTATTCTGCGATGAGGGCTACCACAACCAGCGCCATCGAACCGGCTCCCGCGGACACCATGGCCGGCCGCCCGCCCAGAAACGCCGACAAAATCAGAAATGCGACAGATGTATACAGTCCCAGCATCGGATTGACCCCCGCGATGATGGTGAAGCCCACCACCTCCGGGATGACGGAAAACGCGGATACCAGTCCGCCCAGGAAGTCGTCCTTCGGGTTGTCCCGCCACTGAGATATTTCGTTTTTCATGAGTGAGTTCAATTTTTTCTCCTTAAAATGTGATGTCGGTGTGCGGCTGGTTTACTGGCGGCAATCGCTTGGACTGCTGCCGCTTGCACGCGGAACAGCTACATCCCGCCCCACCCGGGCACCAAGAGCTATTATACTTTTTTTGTAAGGTCGGCGCAAGGGGGAGTCATCAGGAAATTCGGGGGAAGAACCCGCCGCGAACTCTGAAAAAGTTGCCGCGGATGGTCCTATGGGCCATCGGCGACTCTGCAAAGACTTCGGCTGGGGCTCTGGTGCGGTTTTATTTGCAAAATCTTCGTTTGATGGTGTTTTTTGATGAAAACGAAGATTTTGCAAATTGGGATTTAATCGGGGTGGCGGCTTTGTTATAATGGTTTCAGTAACGTGATGTGGGGCATCCACATAGGATAAAAGGAGTAGGATATGAGCAGACCGGAACCCGGTGCAGAGAGCGTGATGCGGAGAGGATTTCCCGATGCGGTGCAGAAAAAAATACTGATTATATACGGGGCGATTTTCGGCGTGGGCGTGCTTTATGCGTTTTTGATCCTGCATACGCCGTTTCGGATCCCGTGCCTGTTTCGTGAGGTCACGGGGCTGCAGTGCCCGGGGTGCGGCACATCGCGGATGGCGCTGGCCTTGATGCGGTTTGATATTCCTGCGGCTTTTGCCTATAATCCTGTGGCTTTTTTCAGCTTCCCCGCATGGTTCCTCATCAGCATTGCAGGATTTTTCGGACATCCGAAAATCTTGCGAGATCCAAAGATCCTTCTGCGGATCCTTTACATCAATATCGTGATCTATATGATTTTTGCGATTTTTCGAAATCTGCCACTTTCTGGTTAAATCCTTTGTTTCTCGTTAAATTTTACATTTTTTATCCGGGATTTAATGTTTTTCGATTGAGTATGATTGACTTTTGTGAATAGTCAATTTACAATAGGAATATAATGTAAGCCATTTTGAAGCCAGGAAAGGAATTCATCATCATGAACGAAAATAACAATATGAATAATAATTACACGAACAACCCGGCTCCTCAGCAGCCGGCGGACGACAACATGTATCAGGAAACAACATCTCAGCCGCAGGATCAGAATACATATCAGCAGGCGCCTGCGCAGGATACCAGCAACATGTACCACTATAATGAACAGGGTACCGGACAGTATCAGCAGCCTGCACAGAATGCCGGTCAGCAGTACAATACTTACGGCACTGATAATCAGGCTTCCGGCGGATATCAGTACACTGACTCTGCTCAGCAGAATGCCGGTCAGCAGTACAATACTTACGGCACTGACAACCAGACGTTCGGCGGAAACGGCGACCAGTTTACCGGTGGACAAAATTACAATGCAGGAAACGCATATAACACTTACCAGACTTCAGGAACGAACGGTCAGCCTCCGGCACACGGCAAGGCAGTCGCATCCCTCGTTCTGGGTATTGCAGGTCTGGTGTGCTGCGGTGTCTGTGGTCTTATCGGTCTCATTCTGGCGATCTCCGCAAAGAATGAAGGAAATGATGAAGGTATCCGGAAAGCCGGATTTATTCTGGGCATCATCGGCTGTGCACTGTGGGCAGTGGGCATAGTAGTTGCGATCATCAACGATTCATTCTCCACTTGGATGTATTAAAGTCCCGCGCAATTTCACAAAGATAAGAGCAGGCAGCTTGCAGCGAAAAATCGCTGTAAGCTGCCTGCTTTGTTTTTTTGTATGGGAGGGACGCCGGCGATCTAAAAGCAAATGGGAAAAGCCAGCGATCTGAAAGCAAGATCGAATCCACCGGAAGCAAAACGCTTAAAATGACAATCCGTCTAAAATTTTCTGCGCGATCCGCTCAGCTGCATCATCTTTATCATGATAGACAACCAGCTCGTAACACTTGTCGTTCGCGATGAAACAGATTTGTTTATAATCTATGATATCTTCCTTCTCTGGATTCTGCGCGGTCCCTTCGACGGCTGGAATCCCATGGAATTCTATGCTTTCGACAGTCATATTTTCATCTTCTTCCAGCGCCTCCCGCAGGTCACTTAACTGAATCGTTGTTGCTTCATTATCATAGCAATAAAGAATCGCCGGATCCTCGTCCGGACTTAAAATCAACCATTCTCCCTCCAGATCCTCATCGCCTTCTCTGGAAAAATTCTGAAAAAGCTTTCCGATAGCCGTGAGATCGTCAAACGACGATACCGTCCAGGAATCTTCCAATGTCAAAGTCGCACCATCCAGGTCGTGTTCAACCGCTTCACCCGTCTCCCCGTTGATCATCCAATTCAGGATACTTGACGGATGCTTGGCAACGTAGTTCAGCGCCCCGGTTGCCACCACTGAAAAAGCCACGATAACTGCGACCGTCAATATGGTCAGTGATTTCTGATGAGAATCGCGCTGTACCAGCCACCCTGCCAGAGCTGCGATGACTGTAGCAATCAAGATCGAAATGACATACTGCATGGTTTTCCTCCTAAAAAAGATACTGTGCATGACCACAGAATCAGTACGAAATCAAAACTCCCCATTCTTATCTCTGCACGCTGTACCAATCGAGAACAGCGCTTAGATTTTCCGCCTTGACCCGCTCGCCTCCGTGGAGCATCATATCCAACATATCGTCCTCCTCAGAAGTACGGTCTGCCTTTTCAGAAAGGCTCTTACCCACTGTTTTAACCATAATTTCCATCATAGGGCGGTAGATACCATGCAGCTTTTTCACATTAAAATCCCCTTGCAGTGTGAACAGCGGAATGTCTGCCGGGATTGCTGATTTTTTCCGCACACTTTCTATTTGTGTCCCGGTCTGTCCCATACCAACTCCGCAGACAGCACATACCCGATAGCGTTTTGCAGCCTCAGCATAGCCCTTGACCGAACCAGCCATGATCCAACCCAGATAAATGATCTTTGCTTCGGAAAAGATCTGCTTCTTCGCTTCTGCAAAAGAGTATACCGGAAGTCCAGTTTCCTGCGCCAGCAGCCTGGCATATTTTTCGGCACTTCCTGTGTTGGTAGTGTAAATAATTGCATCCATAGTAGTCTCCTTTCAAAACGATAATCTGTAATCAGACTCTACCTTGGAAATAAAGTGATCAATATGTATAGCCAGTAAAGAAGAAACCGATTCTTTGTCCTCGGTATCGTCGTAAACACTGTATAGAAGATACATCGGACCATAGAATTCCAGCGCTAACTGTATAGCGTCCTCATCAGAATCTACTAGCTTGCGGAAGATTGCCGCCATGTACTCCAAAGGCCCGCCAGCAAGATAGTCATGATGAAGTTGTGCCAGTTTTGGATCACGGTATTGCTCCAGCGTCAGCATTTTGCGGAAATTGGAGGAAAATGGCTCCTTTGTCCAATGGTCAAATTGTGCAAGACTGTATGTGCAAATCTTTTGAACTGGTGTATGCAAATATGCTTCTGCAAAGTCGTCTGGTTCCGTTTCCGGCATTTCATACGCCTCTGCACGCTCATAGTCCATCTTGTTCATTCGCTCCACGATCTTATCTAAGATTTCTTGTTTGCTGGCATAGTGCTTATATAAGGCGGCTTTCGTAAATCCCAACTGCCCTGCAATATCATTCATAGATGTCCCCAGATAGCCGTTCTGCGCAAACAGTTCCAGTGCTGTTCTCAAAATCCGTTCCTTTGTACCCTCTGCCATAATTATCTCCTTTATCAAAGTAACCATTCGGTAACTCCATTATAGTTACCGAATGGTTACTTGTCAAGAACTAATGAAAAAAATATACCCTTTCGTTAAAGAACTGAAAAATGGGCAGCGGTTTTCTCGCGCAGGGCGTTGTCGTTTGTAATCGTTGCGATTCTGGCATCACACTTTTCGCAATCCAGTCCGCAACAGCCGATCAGCTTATTCATGTGCCCCCCCTCCTTACGTCTATCTGCATGGATCGAAGTCAAACTGTAATTTCAATTTGATTGCCTTCGATTGCAATAATACAACTTTCATAGTAACCATCTCCGGTTGTCCTGGGACCGCTGACCACTTCATATCCGTCAGTTTTCAGTTCAGCGGTCAACGCATCTACTTTTTCTTTGCTGCCTACGCTGAATGCAATGTGCGCATACCCAGTGCGGGCAAATTCCTTTGGAAAATCGGGCATTTCCGGCTTGTTCATTATTTCAAGCCGTGCCCCATCGTCAAACGACAGAAAATAAGAGCGGAAACCTGTTTTCAAATTATGGTAGCCTTCGTTTGATTTTGCGCCCAGATACTTCACAAAGAAATTGCGGGCTGTTTCCAGATCTTTTACATATAAAGCAATGTGTTCTATTTTCATAACCCACCTCCACAACGTCCGAGCATATACCTTTGTTGTGCTGAATATAGTTTTTCGTGATGTCATTTTGAAGGTCGATCACGACCAATGCGCTACTTTTCATATTCCTGCACGACTTCTTTGTTGGTGATCCGGATGTAGCTCATAGATTGTCAGCCTTTCTCCTTCTTGATAAAAACCACCGTCTGATTAATTGGATTTCCCTTCATAAACTTCTTTATATTATCAGCCAGAATAGAAACCAACCGCTGTCTTGTCTCAAGCCCTTTCCATCCCATATGAGGTGTTAAAAGGACATTATCCATAGTATAAAGAGGACTGTTTTCTTCAGGCGGTTCAGTTTCCTGGACATCACGTCCGGCTCCTGCAATCGTACCATTTTCCAATGCTTCTATGTGTCTTTACGGAGAATATCGAGGTACTCGGCATAAGAGAAAATCTTTGCTTTTCCGGATTTGTCCGTTTGCCGAAGAATGCCTTTTTCAACAAGGAGCAATACGATTTTAGAGACCGTATTGTAGGAAAGTTCAACAGCGGCCGCTGTTTTCTGAATGTCGATAATCGGATTCGTTTCAATATAGCTAAACACCTTGAGGACATTGGCCTTTTGCCGCTTTGAGATGTCATCAAACAGAGCAGAGTTCTTATTGTGAAGCACCGTAAGTTTGTCAATGGTTTGAATAGCATCGCTGGCAGAATCGGAGAGCGCTTGCAGGAAAAAGATAACCCACTGTTCATAGTCGCCGGTTTTGCGGACCTGCGTCATCCTGTCATAATATTCGACACGGTTCATTTTCAAAAAGTAGGAGATATACAGTGCAGGGCGAGACAGAATTCCTTTTTCCAATAAGAATAATGTGATCAGCAATCGTCCAACGCGACCATTGCCATCCAGAAATGGGTGAATCGTTTCAAACTGATAGTGAAGCAAAGCAGCCTGAATTAATGGATCGAGAGTGTCATCGCTATTCATGTATTTTTCCAAATCAGACATGGCAGTTTGCATATCGTCTGGATTGGGAGGAATATAGCGAGCGTTTCGTATGGTACTGCCCTGACCACCGATCCAGTTTTGAGAATAGCGAAATTCGCCAGGGCTTTTTTCCTTCCCCCGTACTCCTTCCATGAGGACAGCGTGAGTTTCTTTGATGAGTCTATTGCACAGTGGGAGGGTATAGAGACGGTTCAGTGCGAATTCTGTTGCCTTGATGTAATTGACAACATCAGAAACATTCAAATTCGTATTCTCCTCCATTAGTGGATTCAGGATATCGTCCAATGTGCATTGCGTACCTTCGATTTGGGAGGAGAGAAGAGCTTCTTTCCGAACATACATGGACACAAAAAGATCCATATTCGGAATGCGTGAAGAAAGGCCATCTAATGTAGCCAGCTTTTTGTTGGCATCAATAAGTTTAGTGACCAATTCACTACTTAGCTCAATAGGAGGGTTGGGAGGAAGAGGTGACGGACGAAAAGATTGATACGCCATGTCGCCAGACAGATTGCTGACAAGTGTACCAGCTCGATTACTCATAGATGCTCCTTTCTTTCCTGAAATGCAGGGAAATGAAATTACTGTAGAAATTTTACCACAGAAATTTCAGAAAATCAAGATAATCTGAAATTATGGGAATCAAGAAATCTCAATAAAATGCAATTTAATGAAATCTCAGTATTAAAAACCAACGAGCAATTTCAAGTTTACAGCGCAATGTTCTTTTCCGGTGAGCAGCCACTGCTTGCCTTTTCGGAGTCGCACTTCCTTTCGCTCAGCCTTGGCTGCTTTCGCTTCTTCTCAATTTTCGATGTCAGCGGAGCAATTGTGATCGTCGGTGAATAATAATTGCCGACATCATTCTGAAGAACCACAACAGGACGAACACCGCCCTGC
>ERZ857750.3402-NODE-3402-length-13407-cov-2.075944_pt1 | contig 13407 bp, 7 predicted proteins | sample MGYA00519915_ERZ857750 | MGnify/ENA primary metagenome ERZ857750 (study PRJEB31778, sample SAMEA3449358) | human gut metagenome | biome: human gut; feature: human-associated habitat; material: faeces | place: United Kingdom | collected 2010/2012 ... | reverse complement strand
AAACAGAATGCGCTGATCATGAACAACGCCGCCTGCGGCTTCGTCTACATCACGCCCGATTACCGGGTGGCCTGGGAAAACACCGCCCATGTGCTGCCGCCCGAATTCGACGACGGCACCCGCTTTTTCGAGGTCGGCGAGCCGTGCTACAAAAACGAACACCGGATGCAAAATTCGCACACCCGGAAATTCGTCGAAGCGGCATTCCGGGAAAAAACCGTGCAGCGCATCGAAAAGAGGATTCAATCGCGGATATGGATCGACATGACGGCCAGTCCGGTCGTCGCCGGCAACGGAACGGTGGAAGGCGTCGTACTGAAAATCGAAAACGTCACCGAACGCGTGTCGCTGCGGAACGAGTATGAAAACCTGTACCGGCAAACCAAAACCATTCTGGACTCGCTGCCCGTAGGCGTCGAGGTTTACGGAACGGACGGGCGGCTTCTGTTCCTGAACGATACCGATTACCGGATCTTCGGGCTCGACAAAGAAAATTTCGACCTCTCGCGGATCAACATCCAGGACAATCCGAACCTGCCCATCGAAATAAAAGAAGGCGTGACGAAAGGAATAAATACCCATGCGACCTTCGCTTACCATTTCGACGCGGTGAAAGACGCCGGCTTCTACGCTACTTCGCAGGAGGGCGTCCTGCAGATCGAATGCGACGGACATCCCGTGATCGACGCTTCCGGACGAATCGAAAATTACGTTTTCATCGTCCGCGACGTGACTGAACAGGAACATACCGACGACGAACTCCGCCAAAACAAACGCAAGATGGAGCTGGCAATGCAGGATGCCGACATCATGCTCTGGGAGTTCGACGTACGGCAAAGACTCTTTTTCAGCGACAACGAACCGCTCAACGGCTACGATCATGCCCGACCGCTCACTATCGACGACTACCTGAGTTGCATCTATCCCGGAGACGAAGCCCCCGCCCTGGAGACCCTGCAAAAGATGTGCGCGGGGGAAGCCTGTTCTTTCAAGTTCGACGTCCGGATCAAACTTCCCGGATACCCCGACGAATGGCAATATTGCACCATCAACGGCTCCTCTTATCAGAAGGACGGAGAAGGGAAGGCGACGAAGTTCATCGGCACGCGCAAAAACAATACGGAACTCCAAAAAAAGAAACAACTGCAGGAAACCATCCTCAACAGCATCCCCGTCTCGATCCACATCAAGGACGTCGACGACAATTTCCGTTACGTTTTCTGCAACGACGAGAGCAAGCGCCTGTTCGGCACCAGCGAGGATACGACCACTTACGACGTGATGGATCCCGACAAGGTGGCCCGTATCGAAAAGACCGACAAGGAGGTCTTCGCCACCGGCAAGCCCTATTTCGGATTGGAGCATATCGAACTGAAAGACGGACGCGTCTACGACACGCTCGTCCGCAAAAGCGTCGTTTACGACGACGGCAGGCGCCTGCTGCTGAACGTCCGCTGGGATCAAAGCCTGCAGAACGACCTCGAACGCCGCGCCAAAGTGCTCAACATCACGATGGAGGCGATGAATGCGTACACCTGGTTCTACGAACCGGAGAAGGACAAGATCAGTTTCGGCGAAGGTTCCGACAAGTTCGGACGCGATATTTTACACTCCGATTCACTCGAAAAATTCATACGTTTCATTCATCCGGACGAACGAAAACTCTTTATGGAGTCCATCCAGAGGCTGATCCGTAACGAGACCGACGAATGGAACGTGGAGTACCGGGCCGATCTCCGCAACAGCGGCGTTTACGAATGGTGGCAAACGCGCGGCATGCTCGAAACGACCCTGCGCGACGATATCCCATATACCTATATGTTCGGCATGACGATCAACATCGAGGAACACAAGCAGACCGAATTGACCCTTTTGAAGAACCGCGAGGAATTGAACCACCTGATCCGACAAAACGAAATGGTGCTCAACAACGCCAACTCCGGCCTGGCGTACATCTCTACGGATTACATCGTCCAATGGAAAAATATCTCGATGTGTTCGGCCAGTCTGTCGCACAAAGCCTACCGGAAAGGCACGATCTGCTACCAAAGCACCCGCGGCCGCACGTCGCCCTGCGAAAACTGCGTCATGCAGCTTTCGATGCGCTCGCGTCAGATGGAACAGGCCAAATTCACGTTCGACAACGGACATACGGTCGAAGTATTCGCAACTCCCGTATTCAGAAGCGACCGGACGATCGACGGAGTCGTAGTCCGCATAGACGACGTGACCGAACGCGAACGGATGATCAAAGAACTGAAACAGGCCAAAGCGCTCGCTGAGCAGTCCGACAAACTGAAATCGGCTTTTCTGGCCAACATGAGCCACGAGATACGTACGCCGCTCAACGCCATCGTCGGATTCTCCGGCTTGTTGATGGAAACGACCGAACAGCAGGAGAAGGAGGAATACATCAAAATCATCCATATCAACAACGAACTGCTGCTGAAACTGATCAACGATATTCTGGATTTGTCGAAAATCGAATCGGGATCGGTCGAACTGCAATACGAGGACTTCGACCTGTCGGAATATTTCGACGACATGGTGACCTCGATGAAACAGCGCATGACCAATCCCGGCGTACGGCTGATAGCAAGCAACCCCTACTCCGGCTGTAAAGTCAGGCTGGACAAGAACCGTATCGCCCAAATCATGACCAACTACGTGACCAACGCGATCAAATACACCCGGAAAGGATTTATCGAGATGGGGTACGAATCGAAAGACGAAGGCATCCGGCTCTACGTGAAAGACAGCGGCATCGGAATCCCGGAAGATAAAAAGCACAAAGTATTCCACCGTTTCGAAAAGCTGGACGAATTCGCCCAGGGAACGGGTCTGGGCCTTTCGATCTGCAAGGCGATCGCCGAATCGATGGGAGGCTACGTAGGGTACGAATCGCGCTACGGCGAAGGATCGCTTTTCTGGGCCGTGTTGCCTTGCAATGCCGAAGTCCAGCCTTTTGAGAAGCAATTGGACTCCCTGACCGAAACGCCGGATATCCCCGAACGTAAAACGATCCTGGTCGCAGAGGATATTCCGAGCAATTACCGGCTGGTTTCGGCCCTGCTGGAGAAGCGCTTCGACCTGATCCATGCGAAGAACGGCCGGGAAGCCGTGGAAATCGCCGGGAGCGGGCGGGCCGACCTGGTGCTGATGGATATGAGAATGCCCGTGATGGACGGGCTGACGGCTACCGCGGAAATCAGGAAATTCGATCCGGAGATCCCGATCGTCGCCCTGACGGCCCACGCTTTCGACACGGATCAGTTGGCAGCGCTCGAAGCCGGATGCAACGAATACCTCCTGAAACCCATCGACAAGACGAAACTCATGGCCGTACTGCGAAAATACTGTCATAAACCCTAAACCGACGCGGGACCGGCCGCCCGCAAAAAAACAAAACACCGTTTCGCCTATGAAAAACATTACATGCTGTCTCAGCATCCTGTCCGGACTTCTGCTGCAATCCTGCGACATCACGAGGATGGAAACCCCCGCTTATAAAACAGACAGGGCGAGCACGAGAACATACGAAAATCTTATCTTTTACGAGGTACTGACCGACGGGCAGCAGTACGACGCCGCCCGGCTGAGCCTGATCGCGTCGAATATCCGGAAAAACACCGACGTAAAATACACCGCTCTGTTCATCGAATACAAAGAATACGGATCGGCCCCTTCTTACGCGGCGACTTCGATGAACGGGGACTCGGTCGTCACCAGGCTGAAATCCGGGGAAGAGACTCGAAACGGACAGGAAACCGATGCGCCTCCGGCCGATTCTTCGGTCGATTCCCTGAACGAGCCGGAGCAAAAGACCGAAACGGCCGACAGACGCAAGCAGCCGTCCGACTCGGACGACAAAACGGTACTGGGCCGTTTCAGGGATCAGTTTTCCAGCGTTTATACCGTTTACGAACAAGGCGGCAGACATTATCTCGACAATGCTTTCGCGGACGGTTCCCACAGCTTGCAGGAGTTGGAAGTTCGGACGAGGAACGGCGCCAAAACATATCATGCGGCGGATTCCCCGGATGAATTCTACGTAATCCGGAACGGAAAATTCTACTGTTACGACCTGGACGGCAATTTAGGCGTCGTATATGATCCGTACTAATTAAACGAATATTTCCCATTCGACGAAAAAACCGATGATCTTCTTGATTATACTCGCGGTACTGACCGGAACGACCGCCGCCGTACTGAACCACCCCTCCTTCGGCCGGGCGCCGCGAGGCGAACGACTGGAACGCATCGGGCGTTCGCCGAACTACCGCGACGGCAAATTCCATAACATCCACCCGACGCCCATTACGACGGCGGAAAAAGGCGGCCTGAGCGGGATATGGCATTTCTTGTTCGGTAAACGGCGCGATCTGAAACCCGAAAACGACCTACCGACCGTAAAAACCGACCTGCACGGGCTCGACCGGAACGAAGAAACGGTCGTATGGTTCGGGCATTCGTCCTATTTTATCCAGAGCGGCGGCAAGCGGTTCCTCGTCGATCCGGTACTGACGAACCGTCCCCCGATGTCGCTCATGTTCCGGCCGTTCAAAGGCACGGACGTCTATACGCCCGACGACATTCCCGACGTCGACTTCCTGATCGTCACCCACGAACACTGGGATCACCTGGACTACAACACGGTAAAACGGCTGAAAAACCGCGTCGGAAAGGTCGTCTGCCCCCTGGGCGTAGGCGAACATTTCGAATACTGGGGATTCCCGCCGGAGCGCATCGCCGAAATGGACTGGTACGACACGCTGTATGCGGACGACCGGCTCGCGATACACTGCCTGCCCGCCCGGCACTATTCGAACCGGATACTAAAAAGGGATCGGACGCTGTGGGCCTCGTTCATGATAGACGGCCCGCAGCGGATTTACCTGTCGGGAGACGGCGGCTACGACACCCATTTCGCGGAGATAGGCGAAAAATTCCCCGGCATCGACCTGGCCGTCATGGAGAACGGGCAATACGACCGGGATTGGCGTTACATCCACCTGATGCCCGACGAACTGGTCCGGGCGATCGACGATCTGAAACCCCGAACCGTACTTACGGTGCACAACTCGAAGTATGCGTTGTGCAAACACCCGTGGCACGAGCCGCTGGACAACATCCGCAAAGCATCGGCCGGCCGGCCGTACCGACTTCTCACGCCCCGGATCGGTGAAAAAACGAGTCTTCGCGATACGGTCGCCACGAGCGGCAAATGGTGGTAAGGACGGAGCGAACCGGGCATCCGGTTTCGAAGCGGGCCCCGGTCTTTTCGAAAAGACCGGGGCCCGCTTTACCCTTCCTGCTCCATCTACAAGGTATGCCGCAATGCGGAACGGAAGATTCCCCCGGGATTCCGAAACAGATCGGCTCAACCTCATCCCCGGAACATCCTACCCGGCGCCTTTTTGTCCTAAAAATCATGTAAAACGGACGCTTATGTCCGTTTCCGGACACCCGCACAAAAGACAACAAACTGACTAACAAAACACAACATTCCAGGCATTCCTATTGCTGTCACACCCCGTACAAAAGACAGAATATGGATCGGGAAATACCTGCCGAAGTAAAAAAACAAAAAATGCTGAAACGACTGCTGCGGCTCGCCGTCACGGGAACCGCGGCGACGGCCGCGCTGCTCATTCTGTCCCGAGTACTGGGAAACGACCTGCATGAGAACGAACTTTTCATCCGAAAAGTCGACCGGGGCCCGATCGAGATCAGCGTCAGCGCATCGGGCAAACTGATGCCGCTGCAAGAGGAGATCATCGTCACCCCGATCAATACCCGGATTCTGGAAGTATATAAAAATCCGGGGGATTCGGTAGACGAAGGAGACCCTCTCCTCAAACTGGAACTCGCCTCAGTAGAAACGGAATACCGGCAGAAACTGGACGAACGCGAGATGATGAAAAGCAAACTGGAACAGGCCCGCGTCCGGCTGAACGGCACGATCTCCGAACTGGAAATGCAGCGCCGGGTAAAAAGTATGCAGGCAAAACAGTTGTATACGGATCTACAGGACGAACGGTACCTCGACAGCATCGGCGCCGGCACGCCGGACAAGATCCGCCGCGCCGAACTCAACTACGAAGAGACGAAGCTCGAACTACAACTACTGGAACAAAAGATCGAAAACGAACACAAGAACGCCCGAGCCGAACTCCGCGTGCAAGAACTGGAACTGGGCATCCTGGACAAAACGCTCGAAGAGAAAGCACGTCTGCTGAAAGACGCCCGGATACTGTCGCCGCGAAAAGCGACCCTGACCTTCATTAACCGGCAGATCGGATCGCAGGTACCCCAGGGAACCCAGGTCGCGGTCGTTTCCGACCTGACCCGCCTCAAGGTCGACTGCGAAATAGGAGACCAACACCGTGAAAAACTGTCCGTCGGGGCGAAAGCTGTCATCAAAACCGGGGATACCGAACTCCGGGGAACCGTCGTTACGGTCACGCCTTCGGTTACCAACGGCATCGTCTATTTCACGGTCGTTCCGGACGAAGCCGACCACCCGGGCCTGCGGAGCGGTCTCAGCGTCGACATCCACGTCCTATACGGATTGCGGCAAAACGTGCTGCGCATCCCGAACGGTACGTTCTTCAAATACGGGCCGGGACTTTACGACCTTTGGATCGTACGGGAAGGACGCGCCGAAAAACGGGAAGTATCGCTGGGCGAAAGCAGTTACGAATATGTAGAAATCACGGACGGCCTGAACGAAGGCGACCGGGTCATCCTCTCCGACATGGAACGCTATAAAGATAAACAAACGCTCAAAATACGCAAAAACTAACTCACCTAAAACGAACACGAAATGGGAATTATCAACTTGCAGGGGGTCACGAAAATCTACCAGACCAAAGAGGTCGAAACCGTAGCGCTCGAAAACGTCAATCTCGAAGTGAAAGCAGGCGAATTTCTCTCGGTCATGGGGCCTTCGGGCTGCGGCAAGAGTACGATGCTCAACCTCATCGGGTTGCTCGACGTGCCGACCGAAGGCGCCGTCACGGTGGACGGCGCCGCCACGGGCCGGATGAAAGACGCCGAAATGGCGGAGTTCCGAAATAAAACGCTGGGATTCGTCTTCCAGAGTTTTCACCTGATCAACTCGCTGAACGTGCTGGACAACGTCGAACTGCCTCTGCTCTACCGCAAATCGACCGAAAAATCGCGCCGGGAAACGGCCAGGGCCGTACTCGAAAAAGTGGGGCTCTCGCACCGGACGAAACACTTCCCTTCGCAGCTTTCGGGCGGACAGTGCCAACGGGTGGCGATCGCGCGGGCGCTAATCGGCAATCCGAAAATCATCCTGGCCGACGAACCGACCGGCAACCTCGACAGCAAAACGGGCGAAGAGATCATGCGCCTGCTGTTCGAACTCAACCGGGAAGGGACGACCATCGTCATGGTGACCCACGACGAGCACATGGCCCGAAAGACGCAGCGGATCGTCCGCTTCTTCGACGGACGGCGCATTGAATAACCCCAAACGAGCGAACTATGTACAAGACCTACTTCAGACAAGCCGTCGGGATGCTGAAACAGAACCCCTTCATCAGCGTCATCTCGATACTGGGAACGGCGCTCGCGATTATGATGATCATGACGATGATCGTAACCGACGGAATCCAAAACGCTTCGGTCGCTCCCGAAAACAAGCGGGATCGCACCCTGTACCTCGTATCTTTCGCAGAACGCGATACTTCGAACGGAAAAAGCAGCATGTATGCCAGCGGCGGACTACCCTATGAAATTATGAAAAACTACGTCGTTCCGGCACTGAAAACCCCGGAACTGACCGTCGCGACCAGCGATATGAACGCTGTCGTAAAGCGGGAAGGAACCAACGACGCGAGCTATCAAATGATTCAGACAACCGACGCCGACTATTGGAAACTCTATACCCACACGTTTACCGAAGGCAAACCGTACGGCCAGGAAGATTTCGAATCGGGCCTCCGGGTCGCCGTAATCTCCGAAACCACGGCCAAAACGCTGTTCAAAGGAGAAGATCCGATCGGCAAAAACATCGAAATCAATTTCATTCCCTACCGGGTCGGCGGCATCGTGCAGGACGTATCCCCGCTGTTCCAGATGGCCGCAGGAAGGATATGGATTCCCTACACTTCGAAACCCGGGTACGAGCAAGCATATTACAACGTCATGCTCCTGGCGGCAAACGTCTCCGATTTTCCGAAAATACGGCAAGAAGTGAATGAGGCCAAACGGAAACTCGACTTCGAGAAATCGCCGAAATTCGTTGATTTCTCAGGCGCCAGAACCCACCGGGTACTGGTTACGGTACGCGACAGGGGCACGACTTCGGAAGCGGTGAACGACCGCATCCAAAAGACCCGCCGCAGAACCGTTTTTCTGTTCGCCGTCATGCTGCTGGTTCCCGCCCTGAACCTTTCGGGATTCAGCCTCTCGCGCATCCGCAAAAGGATGGCTGAAATCGGTATCCGCAAAGCGTTCGGAGCCAAACGGCACGTCATCCTGATCCAGGTGCTGTACGAAAACCTAATCACCACGCTGATCGGCGGGGTCATCGGGCTTGGACTCTCTTACGGGATCGTTTTCGGAATGCGCAAATGGCGGCTCGGCATCCCGGCCGACGGCAGCCTTCCGCTGAACGCCCTCGTCTCCGGCACCACGTTTCTGGCCATTTTCGTCGTATGCCTCGTACTGAATTTGATTTCGGCCGGCGCGCCGGCTTACCGGGCATCGCGGATGAACATCGTCGATTCACTCCATCAAAACAACAAAAAATGACACGACATATTTTCAAAATCATTTGGAACGAACGCCGGGGCAACGCATGGCTGATGCTCGAATACACGATCGTCTTCTGCGTACTTTGGTTTTGCTGCGACTACGGTTTCTCGCTGTACCGCAGCTTTTACGGGAAAACGGGAATCGACCTCAGGCATACTTACAGTATCAAAATGGGCAAACGGGCCGACCTTCCCGATACGGACTGGTACGCAACGGTACTCACGCTAAAAGAGCGTATCAAACGCTATCCTGGCATAGAGGCCCTTGCATTCGGTAGTTGGAGCCTGCCGTACGGGGGCAGCTACGCGGAAGAAGGATTCACAGTCAATTCAGATACGACCGGCGAACAGAAAACATACAATACCCGGCAAATACCCGTGACATCGGACTATTTCAAAGTTTTCAAAATCGAAATGCAGCAAGGAAAAATATTCGACGAAGCCGACCCGAAAACGGCGGTCATTTCGCCGTTCGATGCAAAAGGCAAGTTATTCGGTAGCTACACGGCCTGCTACGAACCGGTTTCCGAAGTGCGAACCATAACTCCGGCATGGGGCGATCAATCATTCGCACGGAACGTGACCGGAATCACGAAACCTCTGAAAATCATTCGCTACGGAAGCTCTCCGATATCCATCGTTTTCCAACCGCTGACCCCCGAAACCGCCGACCCGCAACAGGACATCATGGTACGGGTAAAACCGGAGGCCGAAGCGGACTTCGTGGAAAAATTCGCACGCGACATGCGCGATCAACTCTCCGTAGGGCCTTACTTCCTGTTGTGGGTCACCCCGATCGAAAACGAGAAAAAAGCGAGCGACGAAAGTACGTTTTACCACATGAAAGGCGTATACGCCATCATCGGGTTTCTGGTAGTCAACGTATTCCTCGGACTGCTGGGCAGCTTTTGGTTCCGGGTACAGGCCCGCCGCAGCGAGATCGGCCTGCGTGTGGCGATGGGTTCGTCCAAACGAAAGGTGAGGCGTATGATCGTCTCCGAAACCCTGCTGTTGCTGAGCATGGCCTGCGTAATCGGCACGGCCGTATGCCTGAACCTGTCGAAAACAGACCTGCTCGAAGCGATCGGAATTCCGATCGCCAACCGTGCGGCATGGGGTATCGGAGCCGAGCAGGACGCGATCAATTTCGCGGCGACGTCCGTATTCCTCGCGATCGTCTCGGTGTTCGCCGTATGGTATCCCGCCCGACAGGCGTCCGAAGTCCCGCCGGCAGACGTTCTGCGGGAAGAATAACGCAACCGGGATCGTCCGCCGCGTTTTCTCGGCGGACGATCCATTCCCCAAGCCGGAAATCCGCGAAGGGCGCAACGCATACAATCCGGCCGGAAAATACACAAACACATTTATTCGGAAAAAGATGAAACGGATATACAGTATCATCGTCCCGATTCTGGGCTTTTGCCTCGCCCGGGTCCATGCGCAAGATACGGTACGGCTCGAACTGACCGAAGCCATCCGGTTGGGAAAAGAGCGTTCGGTTCAGGCCAAAGCTGCCGAAAGCGAATACCTGTCCGCTTACTGGGCCTACCGGACTTACCGGACGGAACTGCTGCCGGAACTCGCCCTGAGCGGAACCGTCCCGTACTACTCCAAATCCTTCAATACGAGGCAGAACGAAGACGGAAGTTGGAACTACGTCGAAAACAATTACAACCGGATCGACGCCGGGATTTCCGTCACGCAGAACATCCCGTGGACGGGCGGAAAAATCACCGTAGGGAGCAGCTTCGAGCGGCTGCGCCAATACGGGGACGGGGACTACACCCACTACCGGTCGATCCCGGGAACCATTACGCTCGAACAACCCCTGTTCGGCTTCAACCGTATCAAATGGCTGCAACGGATCGAACCGGTGAAATACCGGGAAGCTTCCCGAAAGCGCATCAGCGACCGGGAAGAAGTGACGCTGACGGTGATCCAGTACTATTTCGACCTGCTGGCCGGCCAGACCAACCTCGACATTTCGGTGCAGAACCTGGACAATGCGGAACGTCTCTACGGAATCACCGAAGCCCAGCACCGTATCGGCCGCCAGTCGGAGATCGACCTGATGCAGATGAAACAGACCCTGCTGAACGCGCAGTCCGCCCTGACCGACGCGCAGATATCGCTCGAAGCCCGGATGTTCCAGTTGCGTTCGTTCCTCGGAATCGACGAAAGCGTCGTATTGCAGGCCGTCGTTCCGTCGTTCATCGCCGAACGTATCCCGACCCTGCGCTACCGCGAAGTGGTCGAACTGGCCCTGCAAAACAACCCGTTCACGCAAAACATCCAAAAAAGGATGCTCGAAGCGTCGCGCAACGTCAGCCAGGCCAAAGCCGACCGGTGGAACGTCAACCTGTTCGCTTCGTTCGGCTTGTCGGGAACGGCCGACGCCTTCTACCGGGCGTACAGTTCGCACAACCGCCGCAACGACCAGGTGATCTCGGTGGGGGTCAGCATCCCGATTCTGGACTGGGGGAAGCGAAAAGGGAGAGTCCTGGTAGCCGGGGCCGACAAAGAAGTGACCGAATCCCGGATCGAGAAAGAGAAAATGGATTTCAGCCAGAACGTTTTCCTGCGCGTACAGTACTTCAATAACCAGCCCCGCCAACTGCAACTGGCTCGGGAGCGGGCCGACCTCGCGCAAAAACGGTACGACACCTCCGTAGAGGCTTTCGTGCAGGGAAAAATCGACATCCTCAACCTGAACGACGCGCGTTCGTCGAAAGACGCGGCGCTGCTGAATTACATCGAGCAAATGCACTGGCTCTGGAGTTATTACTACCAGATACGCAGCCTCACGCTGTACGATTTTATCGGCGGCCGGCCGCTGACGGCGGAATACGACCCCGGGTAACGGTACCCGGAAATTGCGTTCCTCGGTCGGATACTCCGTCGAATATTATTATATTTACCTGAATTTTTAATCGAGAAACAACCGTATGATCCTGATTTGCGACGACGACGCGACCATCCGTTCTTCACTGTCCCTGGTGCTGAAACGCGCCGGCTACGAAGTCGCTTCGGCGGAAAATCCGCACGAAGCGCTCGGCTTCGTGCGCGGGCAATGCCCCGAACTGATCCTGATGGACATGAACTACTCGAAAACCACGACGGGGGAAGAAGGACTCGAACTGCTGCGGAAAACAAGAGTTTTCTGTCCGGACGTCCCGGTCATCCTGATTACCGCCTGGGGATCGATCGGCCTGGCCGTCCGGGGCATCCGGGCCGGGGCTTTCGACTTCGTAACCAAACCCTGGAACAACCTCGCACTGCTGAATACGATCCGAACGGCGATCCAGGTCAACGAAGAGAGTAAAGAACAGGCCCGCCCGGCGGAAAGCACTGCGAAGACGGTATTCCGGCGCGAACGCATCATCGGCCGGTCGCCGCTGCTGACGCAAGTGCTCGACACGGCTTCGCGCATCGCACGCACCACGGCGCCCGTACTGATTACCGGCGAAAGCGGCACGGGCAAGGAGCTGATCGCCGAAGCGATCCACCAGAACAGCAAGCGCAGCAAGTCGCCTTTCGTCAAAGTCAACCTGGGCGGAATCTCCCAGTCCTTGTTCGAAAGCGAAATGTTCGGCCATAAAAAAGGCGCTTTCACCGATGCTTTTTACGACCGTACCGGTCGCTTCGAAACGGCCGACAAAGGGAGCATTTTTCTCGACGAGATCGGCGAGCTGGACATGGTCAGCCAGGTAAAACTGCTGCGGGTATTGCAGGATCAGACTTTCGAGCCGCTCGGCGACAGCCGACAAAAACAGGTGGATACCCGAATCATCAGCGCCACGAACCGCAACCTGCAGGAGATGGTGCGCGACGGCTCGTTCCGCGAAGACCTGTTCTACCGGATCAACCTGATCACGATCCGTATGCCGGCCCTGCGGGAGCGTCCGGACGATATTCCGCTGTTGGTCGATCACTTCGTCGGTCTTCAGCGGGAACTGAACGGCATCCGTGCGGTGGAAGTTTCGGCCGAAGCGATCGACTACCTGCAAAAACTTCCCTACCCCGGCAACATCCGCGAACTGAAAAACCTGGTAGACCGGACGATCCTGGTATCGGACAAAAACGTCCTGACCGATCGGGATTTCAAGGCCCAATACTCCGAAATATCGTCCGCAACGGCCGCGTTCGATTCGGTGCATTCGCTGGAGGAAATCGAAAAAAACATGATCCGCAAAGCCGCCGAACAATTCGGGAACAACCACACCAAAATCGCGACGGCGCTGGGACTAAGCCGGCAGGCGCTTTACCGCCGGCTGGAAAAATACGGCATCCGTCTGCCGGAATAAGTCCGTCGCCATGAAATCGAAACGACTTTTCTGGCTGTTGGCCGCACTGGTCTTCGGATCGCTGATTACGACCGGAATCCTGTTTTCCGACACGCACCCTGCCCTGTTTTGGACGATGGAGGGGATTGCCGCGTTGTCCCTGATCCTGTTCGTCTCCCTTTACCGGCGATTGATAAAGCCTTACCATATCCTGCTGAACGGAATGGAACTGCTCAACGAACAGGATTTTTCGAACCGGCTGCGCCTGGTAGGCAACGACGAAGCCAACCGGCTGATCGAAATTTTCAACCGCATGATGACCGAACTGAAAAACGAAC